>Ga0315913_1000173_pt1 | contig 45449 bp, 29 predicted proteins | sample MpolsnodulesMG_FD_207736 | JGI IMG/M metagenome (GOLD analysis project Ga0315913, IMG submission 207736) | Medicago polymorpha root nodule microbial communities from Los Angeles, California, United States - small nodules | ecosystem: Host-associated > Plants > Roots > Nodule | place: USA...
GGTTCGATTTATGTTTTATTTCATCAATTATTCTAGAGGTTAAATGATATTTATCATGTTATTTGGATGAATTTTGTTTTACCCCGTAAAAATGGATTTCAACCTTATAATTTAAAGATTCTTTAGTTTAAACCCCCAACATATATTCTATTTTGTAAAGTCAAAATTCACAAAAATCAATAACTAAAGAATCATAAAATTATTCTATTTGGGTCAATTTTGGTTTTTATTTGACATGTCATCCCTTTTTGGTTGAGCTTGTAACACTACCTTTTTTAACCAAGTTTAATTTTTTCAACAACATTATAAAAAAAAAAGAAAAAGAATTTGACCCAAATTTTTAACCTTCAAAATTTAGTCAACCATAGCACAAAATATATAACACAGGTTTGTGGTAAATTATGGTTGGATGCACTATTTTGGAGTCTAACCAATTGTGCATTGATAAACAAAAGCTATTGTGTTGTAATTTATAAGTTGATATCGCATAAAAAGCAAGCAAGGAAATGTTTTCATTCCATTTGGTTACATTGTGTGGTCAACTTGAAAACATCATAACTATATGTTTTTCATTAATCAGGATCTCCTCTATCAAGTTCACCTTTTGAAATGGTTAAAATATAGGTATGACCATAGATTAAGTCTAAAGTTAAGGGGTTTTCTTATGATTACTATTCGTGAAGCATTCAACCACTTAAATGTTTAGGAACGGTTTTATCTACTAGTTCATTATTAATTTTATTTTTGGTTTGATGACACTGCAATTTTGACGTCTTTTTATAACCTTTGACTTTTATATCTTTTCAATCTCAACATTTCTTATGTCGTGATTACATTTTTTTAATATATCATATTTTGGTCTATTCAAAACAAAATTACAAGTTTGTGTCATGTTAGTGAATCTAATAGAAAAGAGAGACAGTCCAGCAAAACAAATTACTTTTACACAAATAATAAACATTGGATTATCAAGGAAAAAAATGAATGAAAAAAATGAATAAACACCATTAGACTTAGCTGGTGTATACTATACTTACAATACAAGTATAAAACCCTTATATGAGTAACGAACATGTAACTATATGTATACATGAAAACATAATATAAACTCTGAAACACATCATTGTTGTGACAACAACTGAGAGAGTATCTCAGCAAAAACATGTAATCAGAGAAAACAGTGACTAAAAAAATAGTTGAGAAGTTGAAGGATTTTGAGATGAACATGGTGACATATGTTTCAGTTTGTTTGATTATCATGTCTTCTTGTTAGACAAATTTCAAAGCCATTCACTAACCGAGCTGAGGGAAAGAAGGACATCCTATCTTCCTTCATTTGTTTCCATCTGATGTATATCATTCAAATATGTTAGCTAGGATCAAATTTGAAAGTCATATCAAGTAAAACAAAAAGTTTTTAACAAAAATCGACAATAATTTGGATGGTTAACGTCGTTCTAATATGTAGTTAATTATGTTTGGTGGATGACTAATGAATATAACAAGGTGTCACGATCCATTAACCATGATTAGCCATGAATTTAAATGTCATTAAACTTTATTTTTAGGTGTTCAAATATACATGATATTTATTATAACCATCCAAATTGTGTTCAAAGATACATGATATACGTTATAATTATCCAAACTATGTTCAAGGTCTCAGATTTAAGTTTGCCCGGTGTCAATTTGGGTGGACTAGTTTATCTTAAAAAAAAATCATTCAAACAACATTCTATTGTACATGATAATTATTAATCCTAATTTGTATTCAAATGTATACCTCTAAAAATTTTGGTTAATGACATTCAAAGTCATGATTAATTGTGTTTTGTAGAATAAGTTACGACACATTGTTATATTTATTAACAATTTACTAAGTGTCTGTTTGGAGTGGCGTTTGATGAAGCAAAAATACATCTACACATTTTTCAATGTAAATCTGTCGTGATTTTAAGAAGTTAAGAATTGAAGCTTCTGCGTTAAAGTGGTTTTTTGTGGCTATTTTAAGCAAAACTTGATTTGCAGCCGTAAAAATTGTTACCCATTTTTTGTCAAAATAATACAGCTCTATTTTGAAGACATGAAATAGAGGCATTACCTATAGTTTGTAACAAAGTAATGAAGAAAAAGAGCAATTTGAAGGCGAGCTAGCTCAGCTCCAGGACAAAATCTAGCACCTCCTCCAAAGGGTGCATAAAATGGACTACTTCTCCAATTTCTCTTTTCCTTCATAATTGAGAACATAACAATTAGGAAAAAAAATTTGAATAAAAGTACAAAATTATATACAGTATTCACTAAAATGTTATGTGGATTAACCTCATTTTCAGGTTCCATCCATCTCCAAGGATTGAAATTTTTAGCTTCATTGTACACCTTCTCATCTAAATGAACTGCTGAAAGAAATGGAACCACAAAACATCCTTTTGGTATAACAAAATCTGCTCAAAAATAGATAAGCTATTGTCAGTAATTTATAGTATTAAGCTTTTACATGCATATCAAAGCTGCACTAATGAGTACATATATAATCTGGTCCTGAAATTGTAGGACCAAATCAGGTACCAATTTAGTCCTCCACATTATTAATATTTCAAAATGATCTTTAGAATTGTATAATATTAATCAGGTCCATCTCTCTGTCTAGACTCTAGATATGTTATCAAATACATCCCTAACATCCCCGACATTATTCTCTTGGTTTCAACTTTCAAATGCAACGTAATGTAGTTATAGTTCTTGCGAATATTAATAGAGAGACGAATCTGATTAACATTTTTCAATTTCAATGATCACTTTGAAATTTTGTTGGTGTAGGGACTACATTGATGCGGTCCAACATTTTCATGACCAAATTGGATATTCATTCATGTACTAATACTAAATGATATCATTTTCAATGTAAGAGAGATTATACTTACATATACAAATATGTTGACAAAACATTATTTATTTAAGCTATTTTAATCATTGAGAGAATTAAAATAACTATAGATAATGATGTGTCAATAATCAACATAATAGTGGATACTGATATAAGTTCTTATACATTGAACTTGCATACCACCCACTCTCAAAATTGTGTACCTTTGTATTGAATGTCTTCTTTTGCTTCTCTCAGTAACCAAATTGCAATGCCACCAAGTCTAAGTGTTTCATCAATGACCTGTTAGTGGAAGACAAAATGAAACCTTAACAAACTGGTCTCTACTGAATATGCCAACTATAGATTAATTATTATCTTTCAATAGAAAAATATTTATGAGATAAACTACCTCATCAAAATTGATTTGAAGACAATCTGTTATGAAAAATAGCCAAAAATGTTGATCACTTACACATTGAGTAAATGGCATTGCTTTATAGTCCTGCCATGTAAGAGATTCTTCTGCAGACTTAGTCCTTAGAGAATCCTGTTCATCCTGTCCAAGTGAATTATTTTCAGAAATTAATAAAAAAAATGTTTTCAATTCAATTTTTTAATATAAATTTCAAGCAAACTAACCTAAAGATGGTGTTATGCACCAAATAAAAAGAATCTGTTTCAATTTAATTATTTGAGTTTATCTATTCGCATAAACACTTATGATAATGTTTGAGAGTGTTTATAGAAGCAGCTTATGAGACGGCCATAAGCTGATTTCAGCATATTTCCATAAGCTCTACAGGATAGCTTATGAAAATAATTTATTGTTTATATAGAAACAGTTTGAATTTATTATACATAAGCACTTAATTAAGTTGCTTAACTATGCAGGACCTAAATAAGGAAAATCAATTTAAAGATTAATTCTATTATACATACCAGAAGCTGCTCCATGGCATTAGGACATTGAGTAAGGAAATAGACTGCAAAAAGCATTGTTTTTGTGGTAGTTTCATTGCCAGCAAATAGAAGATTGATGATGAAGTCTGCAACAGCATCATCTGGCAAACTATCTTCCTCTATTAGTCTTCCAAGTACTCCATTGTTACCTTCTGTTGGAGGACCATTTTGTCTTTGGACCTCTATGATCTTGTTTATTTTACTTATGATTTTCTCTCTTGCCTGATATCCAAAGAATATCACATCAATATATGATTAATCTAGAATTATATTTTGCCAAAGTAATTTCATTTTTATAAGATTAATGGATTAACATAACAATGAACGAATCAGCATTTCAGTACTTGAAATCGTAACAGTCGAGAAATTTGGTCCCTCAAATTTACAAAATAGCAAATTAGTCCCTTAAGTTAAAGAACGTCAATCAATTTAGTCCCTCCATCAAAATATATTTTTAGTAAACATTAATCAAAACCAATGAAAGAGTTACATATTGACTTGAACGAGTAGTCTTTTGCTGCATCATGACAAGTATAGAACCCTAAAACTCTGGTACTAAATTCATAAAAAGGACTAGATTGACCGACATTGTTTTATTTAAGAGACTGAATTTCTATTTTGTAAGTTTGAGGTACGAAATTGACCAACTCTTACAATTTCAAGCACTTAAATGGCGATTTACTTGCATAACAATCAATAACCCAGACGAGAAAAATTTGCACCTAATTATGGCTTGCAGGGTTATTTATTTGAAATGGACCATTTCAAGTACTTCATATAAGATGGTTCTTGAAGGATATGATCATGAGAACAATAAACTAATTTCTTTGAAATGTAGTTCAACGTTATGTAGCTAAAAAATACCGACTTCTTAACGCTCTTTTGTTTTCCTTTTGCAATTCTATTCTCTTTATATATCATTGGTCTAAAAGTTTACTAATGGTACCTTCATAGCAGTGTGGTATGAAGAGCCAGGAATGTTGATTGGAACAGATAGACAGCCATCGACAAAATCAGAAAACAACTGTGCCATTTCATTGACTTGAGACTCACTTGAAACCCCTAATAGTTGATTAACCATTAAATTTATAGCTACCTGCATTAAATCATGTACACATTAGTTCCGCGATAAATTTCTCATAATTGAAAATGAAAATGTTGTTAGAAAGGAAATGGATTGTTACCTTTCTACAAACATCTTGGAGAAGAATGACTTGTTGGTTTTTAAAATTGCTCAAAGTTTGGATCATGACATTTTGTATATCATTCATGAAATGGAACTTAAGCTTATCTAGGCGCATCATATTGGATGCGATTCCATGTAGTTTCCTTTGTTGCTCTCCTTGAACTGTAATCACACCATTTTTACCAACCAAATCTCTAAAAGATTTTGGATAACTTGACATGAATAATTTGCCTTCATTTTGCATTACAAAACGGTTGAAGCTTGGATCAGATGACACCACTGCCCATTTTCCAAATAGGCTGCATGAAAATATCTTACCATACCTATGCCAAATGAAAGATTTCATCTGTTAAAAAACAGCATTGTGATCGTGGATAGCAAAAACTAGAAGTTTGTTTAAATTTCTCGACACAACAGCGCTATACCGCCACTATAATCTCTATTTGGCTATATTTTATACTCATAGCGTATCGTGGAACAATAGAGATCTGTTCAAATGCTGCAATGATATAGTACTATAGTGCCTCCCTCTATAAACAATGGTTAGAATGATTTTCACAAGGCATTTCTAACAAATTACAAATTAACACAACTAAAATTTCAAATTATCTTGATTAAGTATCAAATTAGTCCTTGAAACTATAGAACTGTATCAATTCAGTTCCTCGCATTATCGACATTCCCAAAATTATCCATAAAACTGCAAAATTTCAATTCAGTTTGAAATATTGATAATGTGTGTGGACTAGATTGATACAACTCTACAATTTTAGGACCAACTTGTATATTTAATCAAATTTTATATTACTAGTAAATACCTTTGCACCATTTCTTCAACAAATTGAGGAGGATGAGAACTTGCAACAGCATTGTACCAATTGATACTGTCACCTATCAAAGGCCAACCTCTCCTTCCTGGTGGTAATCTTCCTATGCTTTTCTCTTCCTTCCTTTTCTTGATTTGAATTACTTTTGCAAATATTGCAGTGAACAATATAACAATGATCATAACTAACCATGTTTCTGAAATATTTTCTCTCATTTTCTGTTTGAAATAAAATAGAGAGAAAAAAAAGAGATAATTACACCTCTCTATCTTGCAGAGAAATTAAATATTTATAGTGTGCTACACAACATGGCAATCACTTTTTCAATGCAAATGTGAACTTATTATTATAAAAACAAAAGAAATAAATAATAGAATTTATATGTAACTGGTGAACATGCTTAGTTGACCTTATGAAGATCTAGTAGGGCCATGTTAACTTGGTCTTCTAATTCATGAGTAAATCATTCTCAGAATCTATTTTTTTTTTCCTAAAACAAATTTGAACACATAAAGATACAAGAAAATTTAAATTAAATGAAAAATGTCTAACAACTTTTTTCAATTAATTAATATTAATTCAATGTTTTTTGTTTAATATGCAATCTAAAGATAATCACATATATGTAAGACTTGGCTAATAATAATACTCCTACAACAATCTCAACTATATGTAAGATTTGATGACTCTTCCATAATCTCACTTACAAAAATATCAAATCTTAACAAATAAATGATAGATACTATGAATCTTTATGATGTGTGAGGCACTTAAGAAAAAAAGTGATAAAATAGAGGAAAGCAAATGGTGTCTAATAACCTTGTGGTTTTGCTGATGAAGTAACATACACAAAATTAAGAACTTTGTGTGTATATTCCTTATAAGCTTATAGCTTGATTTGAAGAGAAGGAGATTGAAGTATCTGCCTTATAATGATTTTGTTATAATCTGAATATATAAGGAAAATGGTGTCTTAAACTGGTCCAAAATAGCACTTTTTTGGTGTGCATTTTTATATTTGAAGTTCAAATTCTTGAGCACAAAATAAGGTGTATAATCATCAAGTAGGAAAGGTTGTCATAGAGAAAAGTTAGCTAGAGTTTGACTTGTCCATTTTACGTTAGATAGTTATGTGGTGATGAATTGAACAATTTGTCTTATACCAGTGATGGACACATTTTTGTAAATAAAAATATATTTCATATTTGAGCAAACTCTACTATCAAATTCTATTATGAAACAGAAGTAACAAAAAATAAAATTATATTTTAATACGAGTATTTAACCATTTGAGGAGGAAATACCTAGAAAAGGTGATGCTAATCATCTAGACTTGAACTCGTATATTTAACTCTTCAACTCTTCTAATCATTTATCTTCAATGAACCAGTTGAGTTACCCAATCCTCAATTTTATATTTGATTGTGTTTTTTGTTTTTTGACTTAGTTGTGCTTATAAAATCTTTAACTTACTAATAAAATTAACTGAGCAAAGAAAATGACTTTTGCATTCAAAAATCATTGTTATTAACATGATCAAACTCTCAAAATAAATAACATGATCAAACTCTTTAAGTGAGTGATCTACTCAATATTGCCTAAAAATAGGTTTGTTACACTTTAGGTACATCTAAATTAAACTTAATTAATATATTTAGCGTGTTCAAAGTAAGACGAGTAAAAATTATTCCCAGTCTCCCTTGCAATTTTTTTATAGTCAGATATACTTCATATCAATGTTTTAACAATCAAACCAAACTATTTAAGTTGAATAGTAAATCAACACCGTCTATAATTCAATTATTTGATTAGCTATATTAGGGTTGCGGTTGAACTATAACTCAAAAGTTGTGTCGTTTAGACGTTCACTATGAGTTCTAAAATATTAAATCATAGATATGTCGTCTCGCTTATTTTTCACATGCTAATATAAGATAGATAAAGATAAACAACATAAATACACGTTAGATATTGTGATGATTTGTCAAAAACACGCCGTAATTTTGCATAAACTACATTTTATAACTTATGTAAAATCACAATAGTTCATTGCGACTCTCAAATTCACCGTAAATCAAACTTACACTATATAAGACCATAAAGTTAAATATCCACCTATTTTTTGGTATATATGTTAGCATCTTTTTTTATCTTTATGAAGTGAAAAACACAATCCATTTCAGGAGGAAAAACATTCTATTTCTATGTTAGGTCACAAATAATGGGTCTAATTGGAGTATCATGGAGCCACTAAATGGACAAGTCAAAAGTAAACAAAGCTTTGAATCCCAATTTTAAGGCATCTTTTAGGGAATCAGCACCCTACAAAGTTTTGCAGTAAATTATTTTTAAGTATACGAATGTTGAAGGCTTATTGGCTGATTTATTATACACACACAATTATTTTAAATACCAGCAAAAACCAACCAAGCAAACAATGTCAGATATGTCAGCAAATCAATGTAGTTTGCTTCCGTATTTGGTGGCCAAACTTGACACACACTATGTGTAGAGAAGAGGAATACGACAAATTTAAACCTACACTTCAGTATATCAAATGTTCATGCACTCTTGAATATTTGACTTGTATTGATGGAATATATCGGGTTCTTTCATATTAGAAGAATTATATATCTAAATCCAATTTAAATTAGAGATTATATTTTATCGTTTATATTGTTTCAATCATGATTCACCTTTTATTAGGATCTACATGTGATAGAATTCTAAGGGTTTGGCCTAGCAGTAAAAAAAAAAAGATATTGAATCTGTATGTAATTGAATTCTAAAGATTTTAAGTTCAAACTTTGTTAGTGCCTTGGAAAGAAATATATGTAAATCTTTTTGTAAATGTTTTTTTGAGCTCTAAGGTCTTCTTTAGGTTAAACTGAAATATCACCCTCTCACTCTATTTTTTTTCTTTCTTTTCTATAATAGTAATTTTATCATTTAAATACAATTCATTTCATATAATGCCACTATCAATTCTATTTTTTTTTAATATAAAATGGTATCTGTTCCACCTTAAACATAGGAAATGAGACCATAATATATTTAGTTAATTATTATATGGATAATCGATTGGATAAGATTTTCGTAGACTTATATTTGTATGATATTTTGCATCAAATTCTCACATCCTCTTTATATTTATTTTATTGTATACACCAAAACAGTTCAGTATTTTTTTAGTTCCCAGATCCCACCAGCCAGAAGGAATAAACTAGCAAACGTATGAAAAGCTGCTTAGTTATAAAATACTGTTAAATTTTTTTCTAGAAGCATTCTGATGCTGTAGTTAAGAGCTAATATGAACAGCTTCTTAGTCAAATAAACCGAGATACGAGAATCAGATATAAAATTGACATTGCTTTTACATTAAAAATATAGTTGAGGATTGCCAGGCTTATTGTATGTAAAAGCCACCTTATTAATTCCATCAAATATAAGCATCTTGTAGTTAATTAAAATAAACCAAATACGTGAGTTATAGTTATCTTACAAAATCAACCAATATCTGTCATTTTTCTATTTTATACTACCATGCTGTGCAAATGGTTAGGCAACTTGATGTAATCAGTGATGCACATTGTAACAAGCCATACATCTTTGTTTGCTACAAAAGAATATAAATATGTGTGTGTGCATCCTACGCGATCTAAACAAATATACTATTCAATTCAACAAACAGTTGGACACAAGAACATAAGCCTCTCATTACATTCAAGTATCATCAGATTTACACTTTCATCTTAACAGCACTGTCTTGAAACCTAGGTGCCACAGAGCCATGAAAAACTATAATTCAAGTCAAATTAAATTAATAATAAGCATACATCATTCACTGCATCATTTCACATTCACAAGCTCATTCAACTCAACTATCTGGATATCCATGAAAGAGTATCATCATAAACATATACTTGATCTTGGAACATCATATTTATTCTTATTCAAAACTCAATGCTATTAATTATTGCTTCACAAAAATAAATCTCATTGCTATTAATTGCATTGGGATGGAAGCACACTCAACAATGCCCAGCCTTACATGTCATTTATAACCTGAATTGTAGTTCCCTATACCAGATACCCGGAATAAAATATATATCAACTATTAGTATATCTTTTATTATTAAAGGATCAAAGAATGTTAACCAATTCATACACAGCACACATTCAGCAGCATGTGGATGGAACATATGGTAGGCAGTCCCAACATAAATGTTGAACAATCTGGCAAAGTTGAAAACATTTCAGAGATGGCAGATGGAATGCCAATTACATCAAAGGTTTTAATGTGAATGCACAAAGTGACGAAAATAAGCAGCATATCATATCAGCATCTATGTTAACTTTTGATTTAACCCCGAAAATAACAGTAGTTTCTATTCTAATCACAGAAAATCATGATAATACTTTACAAGTTAGCACAGATTAAAGTATAATTAGGATGGCGGGTAACCATTATACTTAATGTGGAAGTTCAAAAAATTACATTTCATAAAAACCCTACCATCTTCAATTCTCTGTGAGTCTTCATTTCCATGGGACAAAAATAGCATTCCTTGAAAATCAGTTATACTCTCAAGTTGAATATTCTTCCAATGCTCTCTGAAATGCAAAATTAAAAATAGATGTGACAACTGACCTTGGCTGCTTTGCACCCTTCATACCTTTCTCATCAGCTCAAACTCATACGTAAACATTGTAATCCATGAAAACAATTTGAGTAGGGGATTAAATTGCAACATAATGAATTTCCTTTTCTATTGTTCACAAATCATTTACAATTGGGAATCAAAGTGCTTTTGATTTTACCTAAATGGGGGCAATGGAATAGTAGAACTAGAAACTCTTTCAAATGTTTTCCATTTGAAAAAGTGCTGCAAGCTGGAGCACAGAAGAAACTTGGCTAAGATGTTGAATGATAGCGAGAAAGATAATAGAATTTACAGGAAGGATGCCAGGTAATGACTAAGTCATGCATCTCATGAACCAGACACATACCATCAGAGTTGCAAAAATATTTAAATGCTTTCAAGCTGCAGCATAGAAGTTCACAAAGTTTCATAACTTTCTCCAGATGTTTAAGACGCCATCTGCAAATGACTTCAGATTTCCCCACAAAGTTGATTTGTCTGATGCAACTGCAACACTGCTCTCCCTCTTGTTAGAGCTATCACTAGATATTGGGAAAATGAAAGAAACCTCAATATCCTATAGCAAAATTACGAAAGAATAGTACGACATGACCAGAAAAAAAGTGATCTGCAATTTGTAAGTTAATGGAAAACACAGTTTTATGTCCTTTGCATGAAAAATCATCCATTAATGCATACTCCAGATAGAATACATACATTAGTTCTAACAAGACTCAAGAAATGCTATAATCTATATTAATGTAGCAAGAAGATTTAATACAAGTTACTTATTTTGGTGCTTTGAAATAGTTTATCAATAATTTTATGCACAAACACAGGAGCACAAATGGAATATTTAACTGCTCAGCTACTGTTGAGATATGCGTAATAAATATAATTATTGATTGAGATATTGTCTTCCTTATTTTCTTCTATGTAAATATTCCTTATTTCCTTGTGCATATCTCTTATGTAATTAGTTAGATATAGGTCAGATTGAATCCCTATAATCATAGTATTTTCTTTGTACATATTTTCATTATAAATAGAAAATGCTGAGAGCTAATCCCTCAAGAAATTCAGCACCAAAACCTTACTCTCAACTACATGCAAGTGTAACATCACCAAGCCCAATTCATAGCGTTCAAATGACATATACTAGTGCTGGTATTTTTTAAGAGACAATGAAAATAAAAATAAAAACACTGTAATAGTCATAATAATGAAGCTATAGGTATCTAAATATATTAGAGAACTTACATTTTTGACTCATCCAATTTCAAAGACCCTTGAGAATGCTCCATTTTATGCTGTGGACTATCCACAACAGGAAGGTCTTGTGCACCATCTTGCACTTTTCTCTCAATTCCTGCTTCGTCAAAACTTTTAATCTCGATTGTTGGATGGTTTTTTATATCTACAGACTTAGAATCATTGATCTGATCTTTGCTGCAACTACTGCCAGATTTTTCAACTGTCGGAACAGAAACCTGATTTATTTCTTCTTTCAGCTGGTGTATTTCAGGTGCAACATAATCAGAAGAGCAACTAGATACAGCTTCATCACTCTTGACGTCATTTGTCACCTCGGAATTAGAATGGGAAGCTTCGCCATACATGTCTTCCAAGGCAGGTTGCTCCCTTCTCTTATCAATACTTACTGGTGTAGATATGGTTTCGACTTCATAAGACAACCTTCCCTCCCAAGAGGAAGTCTGTGGCCCTCTCTTTTCTTCAAAAAGCTCACAACCAGTGTTAACAGCCTCTTTGTCATCTAAAAGTACCGACTGAGAATCATTTTGGATAGGCCTGTCTTTGGCAGTCTCAATATTTCCAGATGAAACATTCACAGATTCAGCAGTTTTAAGTTTACTTTCATATAATACTTTTTCAACTAATATCTCATCCGTGCTATTTAAAGATTTCACTTTGGACTTGTATTTTAGTTCCTGAATGATGTCCCGAACAGTATAATAACTTCCACCAACTTCTTTCTGGGTATATTTTATTGCTGGGAATTTTCCAGCATTCTCTGATTTATACCTGCAGAGAGAAAGTAAATTCAATTCTTTCTACAATAACAGGAGTCCACACAGATCGTTTAGTTGTTAATCAAAATCCAAAACTGATGAGAGCTTCCACATGTTGACATTATTTCAAGAGATAATAATGAAGGAGCATTTAAGAATCTGACACTTTTCTCCACGTCTATTAGAAAATTAGCGAGATTCAGCTCACCATCACAGAACAGGACAACATAAAAATGAGAACCCTTCTTGCAAGGAATAAATCCAACACAAGAATGTGAAAATAAGTACATGATTGGTTATCCCAGCATGAACTAACCCATTGAATGAACAGAAATCCTCCTCGTAAGACAACTTAAAAAGAAGTTACATAAACATACTATTCTATTGTTGACCATAGACAAAGGTTTAGCTATAAGAATCACATTTGATTAAAAAAAGAAAAAACATGACCATAAAACCAGTTCAATTATTGCTCAAGCAGTCTATAAAGTTCCGACCCTTGGTTAGTTTTTTTCAGGGGGCCAAATATGTGTATGTAAATTATGTCAGAAAGATACAATTGTTATTTTTTGAGGAAATTAAGAGAGCAGAAATGCAAATAAGTACCATACAGGAATCAATACCAAGACCTTTCATTAAGGGTCTGTTTGGTTCAACAGAGGGGATGGGTAGACCCTTGTAACATTTGATGACACATTAAATAAATGGTATTTAAGTCCAAATTTTAAACAGATACTATCTCCCCTCCGAATTCCTCCACTCTTTGATAGGAGCCAAATCTCTTTTAAGTAATTTTAGCTCCCCTCCATTCCCCATTACTCCCCACCAATAAATCGAACCAAACAACTAAATTTAAAATAAGTCTTCTCCTTCCCTCCTCTCTAGTCAAACAGACCCTTATAAAACTACGCCCTTAGAAAACTGAAAACAGGATACAGAGTGAAACATGTGACATCTTTGTACCTAAAACTGAACATAAAAACAGAAAATGTTTTTTGAAACCAAACAAACACTTAAGATTCAAAATCCATGTTACTTTGTCAATTCTAATTTTACCAGGAAACAAAGCTGGTATAGGCCAACAATGCATACATTTCATATGCCAAAATTTATGAAGCACTGACACAAACACAACCCTGATGCGTCAACACCGGTAAAAATTTGAAAAAAGAAATTAATTAATTGAACGTAATCACTATGTTGGTGTCAGACACTGACAAATTTTGGACACCGGGCACACCTTCCATCAGAAAGAAGTGACAATGTTACAAAGGCCAAAATCCCACGATGTGCATAATGCATGAAACATCATAATACATTAAACAAAACCTTCTACTTCAAAAGAAACATAGAAAATAATTAAGATGCTAAATCCATATTATAATGTCCGTAATTAAAAAAACATATTATAATGTCCGTAATTAAAAGCAAAAAATGAGTCCTCCCTTCCAAAACTCTCCATCCAAACATACCCTTAAGATGCCAAATCCATGTTACTTAGCCAATTCTAATTTCACCAGAAAACAAAGCTGGTATGGGCCAACAATCCATGCATCTATCTCTATTACATCCATACATTTCATATGCCAAAATCTATGAAACAGCGACACAAACACAACACTGACACGTCAACACTAGTAAAAATTTGAAAAAAATGAATTAATTGAATGTAATCACATTGTTGGTGTCTGACAACATGTGTCCGGTGTCTGACATGTATCCATAAAACAAAGCTGCTATAGGTCAATGCATGCACCTATCTCAATTATATCAAAACATTTCATATGCCAAAATCCCACAATGTAGCATAATTTATGAGACCTCATAAAACATTAAACAAAAGCTTCAATTTCAAAAGAAAAAGTTAAAATACTTATTCACAAAAGACTCCACCATAGCTCTCCGTTCATGTTTGGGAACCCTCGACCCATTTTTCCGCGGGTGGGTATCTGAAGTCTCCGAAGATACACAAGCAGCAGCAGAAGCATGTGACCATCCACGCGACTGCAACTTTGATGATTCAACCTCAAAACACACTGTCAAATAACATAACAAATATAATCATGATCACATAATTTCTAATACAATACATTTTTTTCAATATCATTTTCAATTTCAAAGTTGATTCGAAATAGTTGCATTGCAAAATAATAACTGAAATTAAGAAAGAGAAGGTAAAAATGATGTGAATGGGAGAAAAAAGAAGAAAGTTACAGTGATTGGATTTTGGGGTGAAATTGTGGATTTTGCGGAAGGAGGAGAGTGTGATGAGAAGCTTCTTTCTCATGTTTGTTGTTAGGTTATTGTTCGATGTGATTTTCTGCAACTTCGATTTTCATGTATGATCTTAGAGAGAGAGAGAGAGAGAGAGAGAGAGAGAGAGAGAGGGTTTAGGGTTTTGCAGGTTAGTTCCTTTGTTCAAATCTCAAAACGGCGTAGAAATGGTTATGCTTTTTCGTCGTTTTACACAATTTTCAAAATTTCTGAAGTGAAGAATGGTTTTAGTCCTTCTTAAAAATGGGAAAACTCAATTTAGTCCTCTAATAAAAACAAAAACAATTCCCTTAAAAACAAAAATGAAAATTTGGATAGGCAGAAAGTCCAAGTGAACGGTCAGTTGGTAAAGATAATGCATGATATATGTAAGGTCTGGGGTTCGAATTTCTATCAAATTATTGCATTGTCCCGTACATGAGATTTTCAACATCTGCTTCCCTTTCACAAAAGCGGATTGAGAGTCAGGTACAATATTTCCTATAACATTACGAAATCTGTTTGCCAGGACCTTCGCCAAAACCATATACATGCAACCCACTAAGGCTTTGTTTGGATTGATGGAATGTAATGGAGCGGAGCGGAATGGAACATGGTGGAATGGAATGGAACGGAATGGAATGGTATAAATTTGCCCTTCCGTTGTTTGGATATTTTAGAATGGAATAGAGTAAAGCTACCACTCCATTGTTTGGTAAATCGACAGAATGGAATGAATTATAACTTTTTTTTACCATTTTTACCCTAATCTAAAAACAATATTATTTTGAAAATAAAACTCAATATATTTCAAGACTTTTTTATGTATTTAATAAAAATTCTATATATAAACGTAAAATATAAGGTTATTTAATTTTTGTTTTTAGTTTAACATATCAATTCATTTTGGCACTCATCACATCATTATTAACTGAACATAGATTATTTTTTGTACCATGTCAAACGAAGAAAAATATAAATTATTTTTTTGAAAAGAACAAAGAAAAATATCAATTAAAACCAATATTGTTAAAACTGCTAGTTTCAACAATTTCACATTTTTTTTTAGTAAACCAATCTCACATTATTGACTAGCCGAACAAGATTAAGGACAAGATCATCTAATCTCTATCCTCGCATGAGCTCAGTCCTTATGGTACAATAAACTCACATGTTTCTACCTTAAAAAAAAAAAAGCTCACGATGTTTCTAGTTCTACCTTAAAAGTAAATGGCAGAAAAAAGAAGAAGGAAAAAAAGAGAAGAGTAAGATAGGTAAAGTGAAGAAATAAAAAATAGGGATGAAATGGTAATTATTTAATTAAGAAATTCTATTCCATTGCTTACCTCCTAAATTGGATGGAATGAAAAATAAGAAGAAGTGGTGGTATGGGATGGAATGGATTCCATCATGTTCCATTCCACTCCATTAAAATTGTACAAATCCAAACAATGGAATATGACTTCATCCCACTCCATTACATTCTATCAATCCAAACATAGCCTAAAGAAATGGGTCGAAAGTCATTCAATCTTTGGGGGTTATCCACCTTTGGAATAAGAGCGATAAAAGTAGCATTTATCCCCTTTGTCAACTTCCCATTACAATGAAATTCAGTCAGAAAACGCATAAAGATGTCCTTGTTTGATAAAACCAAAGCTAATTTCATCCGGACCCGGACTCTTGTAGTTGTCACAATCCCAAACAGCCTTCTTCACCTCATCTAAAGAGAAAGGTCGAATCAAACTAGTAGAATCCATGATTGAGAGCCGACGAAAAGCCATATTTTCCACCTCTGGTCTCTAAACCTACGTGACTTTAAAATGGGAAGAGAAGTGTGAAAAAACCGCCTCTCTGATGTTTTGAACCCCCTGAACCTGAACACCATTAACTTGAATCATCTGAATAGCATTACGACGACGTCTAAACGACATAACACCATGGAAACATTTGGAGTTAGCATCGCCTTCTTTTAACCAAGTCAGTATCGCCTTATGCCAACAAATATTGGATTGAACCCGAGACAAGGAATGTAAATTAACAGATAACTCATGAAGCTATTCTAATTCATCCTGAAGAAGATCGGATAACTCCCCTTTGCAATCTATGTAATCCATGCGGTCCTTAACTACTCGAAGTTTTCCATCCATATTCTAAGAATGAGTCTGGTGTCATTCCTTAGCTTCCTTTTATTAATTTGGGTTTTTCTTTTAAAACATAACTACCGCATCCATTCAAAACAAACGAACCCCGTCTATTACGAACAAAATCCGCATAATCAGGGAAGTATGTCCAACATTTTAGCATGTGCAGTGGACGAGGTCCCCAATTTTCTTCATCCACAAAAAGCACCAAAGGAATATGATTAGAGAGGCCACATTGATGAGCTACCTGAATCAAGTTTGGCCAAACAGAACACCAATTCGAAGACAACAAAAATTTATCTAAACGACTAATGGAATAACCATCTCCGCGGTACCAGGTAAACAATCTCCCACAAATTGGCAAACTCAACAAAAGGCTATCAATGATGAAAGTGTTGAAGATGTCAGCATCTTGTTGACGAAACGTTGCCCCACAGCCCTTCCACTCCTCCACCGATCTAACCGAGTTAAAATCTCCGCATAGACATAAAGTAGCATCACTATTTGCAAATACAAAAGTCGTCAAGTTGTCCCATAGAACCTGTTTTGTTGTCGTGTCGCATGGACCATACACATTGACAATTATGAATTCAATGCCCGTAGAAATAACCTGACCTCTGATCACCAAAGCATGATTAAAGCACGAAGTAGACCACACTTCCACAACATCTGTATCCCAAATAGTCAATAAACCACCCGAAGCTCCCAATGAGGCTTGAAAAGAATAACCACAAGATGAATTTCCCCAAACATCCATAGGAAAAAAAATCATTAACAACACGCGTTTTTGACTCCTGAATACACAACACAAAAGGATTTGTTTTCAGACACCAAACGACACATTTGGTTTGATGGACACAAAAAAGCACGGTCCTTGAACACATGATCAGCACCGCCTGATGGGCAAGGCACCATAGCAGGTTGCGGACCATGCTTCCGTGTAGCTGTTTGCGCAGCACAACCGCTAACACGCCATCCACATTTCCTTTCCGGTTCGCATCTGAACTAACATCAGCACCATCATCAGCTGTCAAATGAACCACATTAGTAGCCTCAATATCATTTTCTTGTAAGTTCCAGTCCTTTTTAATGTCATGAAGCAAGGCATCGACATCCCCACTATCTTCTGCCAAACCAAAATCCTCAAAATGTTCAGACCCATCATCCTTTTGTTGTGACTGTTGATGCGTATCTTCCTATGTCAAAAAAGCATATTCCTCAAGGCTGCACCCCCACTCCTCAACCAATTTTAAAGTAAAATTGCAGCCGTCGATAACAAGGATTGACGTTAAGTTCAAAACCTCAAAAGAGGGAGTTGAAACAAGAATGCGGGCATAATCTAACCTCCCTTTGTCCATGGTACAATCGTCAGCCTTAATAAATCTTCCGCAATCCGTAACACATAATTTGAAAAAGCTTGCATTCTACGCATGAATCGGTGTACCATATACACGAACCCAAGCACCCCGCCCAAACAAAACATCCCTCGTCGTCCACTTGTAAAAATTACCGAATATCATGCTAAAGAAGTCGATTGCATCATTGATCACTTGTATAATATTTTCTTGGCCCGGAAAATAAAGAAAAACTCGATCACCGCCCATTGGGATAAGTGAAATATTATGGAAGTCGGCGTCTTCCACTTGTTGCTGAACAGACAACATAGAATCCCCCGTCACAATCGTCGCCACCACCCCCTTGCTAGCCCAAGATTTATCCTCATGTAATGATCGATACATCTGCATACGACTACACTCCGACACACAAATTGTAGGTGGCTGCACAACATCCAAAATCGGCTGCACCACCACCGGTTTTCCTAAACATGCAGCACCATCTCCCTCCTTCAAAAGTACACCTTCCCCCGTCACCATCTCCTTCAAACACCCTACCCCGACCTTCTTTTCCTCCAACACCCTCACTCTCCCCTTATTTTTCCTCACCTCCCCATCCACTCTAACATTCACTGAACCCAGTCTCACACTTTTTTCTCCCTCACCTCTTCCTCCACAATCTCCCGTTAAATCTACTCACATACCCGACCTCTCAATATTTTCTCCCTCACCAATCTCTCTCACCATCCGTTTCTTCGTCATTCCTTTATCGTTACACCGCTCATCCCGTGAACAAACCGCCGGTTTCTTGTCATTAATGGCAAGCCGATCAAAGTGTGCCTCGTGTGCCCACATACGTAAGTCTCCGAACCATATATTATCAATGCGCACGAAAGCTTATCGACATTCTTAACACTTGAGAACCTAACGAATCCATAAACTTGTCTGCGGGAGTTACGTTGCCTAGCTAGAAACACGCCAGTCATGATACCACACACTACAAACTCTTGCCTCAGTCTTAACACTGAAAGAAATTCTGGAAAATTGGTGAAGTAAAAAGAGACCCTGCCATCAGCCTCTGCTTGTGCGCCGAGATCAGCAATCTCCATCACACCAATGTTGTTATCATCTAACCTGAAACGCTTCAACACCAGTACCCGCGACTTACCCTTGTCACGTGATGCCATATCCTTGGACGTAGACGACTGGTGATGAACCACACCTGTACCCTTTGAATACCGCTCCTGAAACCTGTCGTGAAACTCTCCTCCTTGCTGCTCCAAAGCCCTTGACATGTCCCGTCTTCGATCCTCCGATTGCGTCGATGTCCTCCTGCGTGACCTAACCACAGACTAATTTCCCCAATCCCCTCAATTTCTGCCACCCTGACCGAACCTCTCTCCCCCCTTTGTACCTCACCGCCGGCGCGATTACCCTAGGTTGGGCGCCACTCTTGCCCTCTCTACCGCTCATTTGTAGCTATCCTTTCGTTTAATAATTCTTTTAGGAAGATTGCATATTTATTAAATAATAACATTAAGTACTTATAAATAATAACTCAATTATCAAATAACAAAGAAAAAAAGTATAATGATGTATGTAATCTCAGAATTACATTTTAACTTGTGTAACTTCAAGTCTTAAAAAAAAACCTGTGTAATTTAATTATTTATGTTTCACCAAAATCTGCGTGGAATATTTGGAGCAAAGTATAATGATCATTATTTTTTTTTGGTGCATGCATAATGATAACTTTTTACCGTCAAAGTGTTTTTATCTATTATCCTTGAGTAAAATAGTCTTGTATCATGTTTTTTTTACAAAAATAAAAAATATTCATTCATTCAAATTGATAAAGTACATCGATGCAATACAAATCTAAATTCGCTAAAAACAAAAAGGTTGAATCTGTGAACAAACTCACAACATCCATGTTAATAGCATAAAACGACAAAATATCTATGCCTACAAATATGACTAATATGATTATATTCATGTCTCCGAAATACACATGTCTCTGGATCTGCAACGTTGACGACACCAAAGTCATTGTCATTGATATCTGCACTTGCTCAAAGCTGATCTTTCAAACTGAATCAAATAAACACCGCACTAAGACAGGAAATCAAAACAAACAGAGTCGTTCAGAGACAACAAAATCACAAAAACAAACGAAAGAAAACAGAAAATATGTGAAATCACTTATTCAATCAGGAAAGAAGGAAAAACAATTCGGATGAGTGATTTTTGGGTCAAGATTGATCCTAAATCACCCCTTTGAAAAAGAAGAAGAAGAAATGGATGACGGCTAGGGTTTGAGAAGGAAGAAAGAGAGAGGAAGAAAGGGGTAAAAATCATTTAGGGACAAAAATAAAGTCAAATGAGTGTTTAACTATGAGGACTAAGGAAGTATAATTTTTAGAACAGTAACGTTTGACAAATAGTCTGATTAATCAATAAAGGCTATATTATATAGCACGCGTGCCCACGAAATCATGGCAATTAATGAATGGTCTAATCTATCTTCCACGAAACCTTTTTACAGTTGCATTTTTCCATTTTCCAATTACCTAAAGTCTCCACAATAATTGTTGCATTATTATGGCCAAGTTTCTAAATGTTTTGACATATTCCTTCGGTCCTTAACTAAAAAGATTTTTCGTTAAGAGAAAAAACTAGCAACACATGTTTTAACATACATTTTTTTATATACACTTTTTGATTGGTTAAAATTAACATGGTCCCATCAAATTTATATGGACTCCACATAATTTATGGGACTCATGTGAATTTTAACCAATCAAATAAAGTGTGTTAAAAAGTGTGTGTTAAAATATATATTATTAGCATTACTCTTGTAGTTAAATACAAGCTTTATTTTCAAAACATAGTCCTAATCAATATCACTGCTTTGCTTTGAAGTACCAAATGTCCGAGGATGCAAGCGAAGCATAGTAGATTGTGGTTTAAGGTGTCAAGGACCAAATATGACATGGACGGTGGTATTGTGAGGGAAGGAGGCAACAATGATTCTTCATGGTGGAAGGAGGCCGGTAGAATTAAGCAAGGGTATAGGTATTTGGTTTGAAACAATTTAGTAAGGCTCATTGGAGATGAGACTCAAATGTTTTTATGGTCGGATCTATGGTTGGAAGGAGGGCCACTATGTCATAGGTTCTGTTGTCTTTTTGATTTGGCGGAGAATCAGTTAGGCTTGGTTGTTGATATGAGTAGTTTAGGTCGAGGAGTAGGAGGGCATGCTTGTCCTTGGTGTCAGAGGTTACTAGAATGGGAGGAGGAGGAAGTGTGTGCGTGTTATGACTGTTGTATAATATTTGTTTTTGCAAAGATGGAGTGGATGATAAGTGGGATTCACAATTAGACCTTGATAAAAGATATACAGTCCATGAGGTATACAATATGTTGACAAATGTTGATGAGTTGTCTTAGTCTAAATTCACAAACATATTATGGCAAAAGACAACTCTTTTAAATGTGACGTTGTTTGGTTGATGAATGTTATAAAATATTATTCCTACTAGAGATAACATGTAGTAGTGACGAGTATTAGAGCAAAATAATATTCTTTGTTCGGATGGGTGTGGCATGGAGGAGACCGTTAACCATCTTTTTCTTAATTATTCGTTCTTCTGTGATCTTTGGCATTTGGTTCCAGAATAGTTAGGGATGCATTACGTGTGTCTATACAATATTGTTGAGCATGTTATTAAATTTGGTAACTTAGGAAGGTTTCTGAAGAAATTTCAGTCTTCTTTGAATCTAATCTGGCTATTTACAGTGTGGATTATTTGGAAGGAGAGAAACTCTCAAATTTTTCAAATTAAACAAGTTTCAATTATGCAATTTGTTGACAAAGTGAAGTTATTAACCTTTTCATGGTTGAAAGCGAAAATCACTGTTTTGTCTTTTGATCTTCATCTACGGTGGCATAGCCCAATTATTTGTATGGGTTTTGTTAGATAGTTGTGAGCTGTTTTGTTTTATGTTTTGTTCTTAGCTCTCAGCTAGTTGCACTTTAACACTTTAGTGTCGTTTCAGAGCACGCCATGTGCTGGTTTTGACACTTTATCAGTTTAATATATTCCATTTTGATGTTTTCAATAAGATAATATCGAAACACGTAAACTCTAACAAAATTTTATGAATATTAAGAAAAATTGTATGACTAAAAATTTTGTTTGAAATATGTGACTATTATTAACTTGTTGTGTACATAAATCTAATTTATTATTGACAAATTTATAGTACTTATAAGAGAGAGATTTTTTTTATTTTTAAAATGGACAATTGTGTTACTCTATCGTGTATAACAAACCATAAACTTTGTGCTATCTTTGCAAATCACCAATTTATTAAAATATTCCAACCGAAATACACTCTGAAGAAGTTGAAAAATGCAAATGAATAAAATAAGGTCGACAAGGTAAGCAAACATAAAAAGAAAGTGTCCAAATTGTAGTCACCACCATTGACATTCCTTGCTTCCCACGATGTCACTACCTTTGACACAACACATATTTTCTTTATTTGAAATGATATTTATATAACTATGTTGTGGGTCACCTCATTTTGTAACAACTTTAGATAACTTTCTCTCTTATATTTACTATGTTCGTACTTTTTTTTTCTCTATTGTTTTTAACCAATAAAAAAGATAAAAATAAAAGTTGTCATAAAATTTGTCAGTATTCTTTTTTTATTCATCAACAACAACTCAATTATCAAATAATTAATTAATGAAAATAATATTCTCTAAAAAAACAATGAAAGTAATATATCATGCAGGATCCTAAGCTGTCATCTTGTGTCACTAATTATGATTATAATATAAATTACAGAGAAAATAATCAAAATGTCCTTGTTCACACTATATGTGTCCAACACTATAGTAAGCATCTTTTTATTTTTTCCTTGTCAACTTCGTCCAAATCAAAAAAATTCCAGCGGTGTTACCATATGAGTGGTTTCATTTTCCTTGTTATCACTTTGCAATAATATTAATTTTCTAAATAGTAAAAAAAGTTGGATTAACCTATTACAATACCATGTTAACCTCAAATTTTTCATTTTTAAAGAAGGTCCATATTAGTACTAGAAGCACCCTAGAAAGAAAAAAAAAATATGATTATGATTCTATTGACCCATCTTGATTGGTTCCAAAACTCATTTTTTCAGAAATTTTATAAGCTATGGACATAATCTTTTTATATATGTTTTTGTTCATTCTTTCATTGAACATAGTCTTGTGTATTGAAATTGAAATCAAGGATTTTCATCCACAAGAAAGAGAAGCTTTGTTACTCATAAGGGATTCTTTAAATTCTTCATCTATAAATTTGCATAGAAATTGGACAGGACCACCTTGTATAGAAAACAACCTTAGTATATGGTTTGGTATCACTTGTTCAAATTGGCATGTTGTTCATATTACAATTCAAGGAGTCAACCTTAGTGGCTATTTACCTTCAACATTTCTTCAAAACATAACTTTCTTGAGGCAAATTGATTTCAGAAACAATGCACTTTTTGGACTATTGCCAAATCTTACAGGTTTGGTTTTCTTAGAAGAAGTGAAGCTTTCTTTTAATCATTTCTCAGGTTCAATTCCTTTGGAATATGTTGAATTGCATAGTTTAAAGATTTTGGAGTTGGAAGAAAATTATTTGGATGGTGAAATTCCACCTTTTGATCAACCATCATTGATAAGTTTCAATGTGTCATATAATCATTTGATAGGGCAAATTCCTGAAACTTCTTTGCTTCAAAGGTTTCCAAAGAGTTCTTTTGATGATAATTCTGATCTTTGTGGAAAACCATTGGATAAGTCATGTACTGCTGAATCTCCTGCACCACCACCTTTTGCTATTGCACCAAGTTCTTTAATGGAAACAAATAAGAAGAGGATACATGTTTGGATTATTGCTTTGATTGCTATTGTTTCTGCTTTTTGTCTTTTTCTGATGATTATTGCTTTCTTGTTTTGTAAGAGAAAAGCTAGAGGAAATGAAACAATAATAAATGATTCAGCAAGTAAGATATTTCTTTCCTATAAATTCATTTCTTCTTCTTTTTGGATTGACTTATTTGAGCTTTTCTGCTACCATAAGCACTTGTTAGAGGATTTACCTATTTGGATTGACTTATTTGAGTTTATCGATTAGTATAAACATTGTGTGAGAGAGCGTACACAAATAGCTTAATTGTGTTATGTCCAAAAGCTGTTTTTAGCTTATTTTTATACACTCTTTAGAATAGTTTTTGAAATTAACTTATAACTTATATGATAAGTGTTTATGTTATAAGCTCTTAATTATGCTATTTATCCAGACAAGGCCTATTTAGGAGAGTTATGGAAACAAATTATAACATGTCCATAAGTTGTTTTCAGCTTATTCACATATGCTCTTCAAGATAGTTTATGAAAACAACTTTTGGTTATATGAAAACAATTTGACTTTACGATAAGCACTTATGATGTAATCACCTAATTAAACTGCTTTTCCAAACAGGGACCGAAGTCATACCTTTATTTTTTATGAAAACTTATTATGATATTTATCTAAACTTTCTAAGAAAAATGTAAAAAACATTAGGTTTATTATATATTCAGAATGTTAATAAAATTATGTTTCATAGACTTATTCAGAATTTCTAAATATTTTAAACTTGTTTTGATTTTTCTTATAGGGTATGTTTTTGGAGCATGGGCAAAGAAAATGGTATCAATTGCAGGAAGCAATGAAGATTCTGAAAAATTAGGCCAATTAGAATTTTCAAACAAGAAATTTCAAGTTTTTGATATGGATGATTTATTAAGGGCATCAGCAGAAGTGTTAGGAAGAGGAGATTTTGGTGTTACATATAAAGCAACACTTGAAAGTGGTAATGTTGTTGCAGTAAAGAGACTTAGCTACATGAATGAATTGAGCAAGAAAGAATTTACTCAGCAGATGCACTTGCTAGGAGAGATGAAGCATGAAAATGTAGCTGAAATTATCTCATTTTTTCATTCAGAAGATCAAAAGCTTGTTATATATGAACTTGTCTCTGATGGCACTTTGTCTGAGCTTCTACATGGTTAGTTTTATTTTATTTTTGTTTATTTTTAAGTAAATGGTGATTTTTGTCTCTAAATATGTGAATGACTGTCATATAGTCCTTGAATGTATTGAAATTATAAAATCATCTTTAAGTGTGTCTTCTATTAGTAATTTTATAGATCAAATTGACTAGCGAAAGATGCGATTGAAGACCAAATTAACTAATGAAAATAATATTTTTTAGGCATGTCTTTGAAATTTTAATACATTCAAAGACTAATTTGACATGGTCTAACACATTTACGCATCAAAATGACTATTTACTCTAAATTTGTTTCTTTATTCCTTAAATTTCGGGTAAGAATAATGTTAGGGACACGCTCTAAGACACACATTCCAACACACTATTTTCTATTGGTTGAAATTCATACGAGTTCCACCAAATTATGTGAGTCCCATATAAATCTGATGGGAACCACATAAGTTTTAATCAATAGAAGAGATCAAAACGTGTTAAGAGTGTGTTAGCACTCCTCTTGCAGGTAAATAGTCATTAAATGTATCAAAATAACAAAATATGTTTCTTGTTAGTCATTCTCACACCAACATTAATTATGTCTTGGTGCTAGAGGGTAGAGGAATTGGAAGAATACCTCTTGATTGGACAACAAGACTTGCCATTATCAAAGACATAGCAAAAGGTCTTGATTTCCTTCACCAATTTTTGTCTTCTCACAAAGTACCACATGCAAATCTCAAATCATCAAATGTTCTAATCCACCAAGACAACCAAGGCTACCATTCCAAGCTCACTGACTATGGATTCTTACCTTTACTCTCATCATCTATGAAAAATGCAGAAAAACTATCAATAAGCAAGTCACCAGAATTTGTTAAAAGGAAAAAGTTGACACACAAAACTGATGTATATTGTTTTGGTATTATTATGCTAGAGATTATAACTGGAAAAATTCCTGGTCATATATTAGGCAATGAAGTTGAAGAAACAAATAATGATCTTTCAGATTGGGTTAGAACTGTGGTGAATAATGATTGGTCTACAGATATATTTGATTTGGAAATATTAGCAGAAAGAGATGGACATGATACAATGTTGAATTTAACTGAGATAGCATTGGAGTGTACCGATATGATACCTGAGAAAAGGCCTAAAATGAGTTTAGTTTTGAAGAGAATTGAAGAGATAGAGCAAATGATAAAAGACAATGACTGAAACAAATTTTAGTCACTGTAGAAGGATATTGTATTGTCTTGCATGAAGTGCACTCTAGGAGTATTCACACATTCATCTGAAACATTAATTTTTATATTTTTTTTATGAGAATGACACATTATCCAAAGCAGATAAGGATTGAGTCTTATTATTACAGGAGTTAATCTTTTCTGTTTTGGAGAAAAGGATATGTGTGGAGAACATTATTTCAGAAAAGATCAAAATCTCTTTGATGTAGAGAAATTATTGTTTGCATTGTTTTAGATATTAGTATATAGTTATTGTTGTAATTTGTTCTAAATAGAGAAATTCATTCTTCAAAGTTGTGAGATTGAGAATATGTCTTATTCAAAGTCATCTTGTTCTCCTTCCAAGTGGTAGGTAGGCCTTAGCTTCAACTATGTTCATATTTCGGGATCTCGGTCAGAATCGATCCAATAATCTTTAAAAATAAGTAAGGCCTAAAACAAATATTGATATGAGACCCTTTTTTTGTCAGCATATGAGGCCTTTTTGTTTATAAAATTTAATGAAAAATTATTTTTTTGATGGCAGACCTAAAGCGAGGACTCTAGTAGCCTTACCTTTAGCCCAACCTTGACCTCAGTGAATCAAAGTTAAGTTGAGCTATTTAATGAATGAAAGTATGTTTATCCTCTCTATTGGATAGATTTATTTAAGAAAAGTGTAACTGATAGTCAATAACAGGGGTGGTTTCTCCAGGAATAAGTTGCAGGTTCTGCCTTGGACAAATTGAGTGAGATGGATCAGTATAAAAATGAAGACATGGAACTTCGGAGTATGAAATAGATAACCTTTTAACAATTAATTGGTACAATTATAAACAAATTCCATGTTAAGGATTTTATTTTTTTTATAAATAAAATTCCATGTTAAGATATTAATTAATATACTTAAGAGTAGCTTCAAAAGCAAACCCAATAGAGGAGGTGGAGGCGGAGGCCCCTGAGGAGGTTCTACCACGTGGAAACGCTCTTTAATGGAACTTTAGCTTTAACTGGCCATGACCAAGAAACTACCGGTTTTGCTTGGTGGGCCGGGAATGCCCAATTTATCAACTTATCCAGTTGCATAAAATGATACAAGTCTGTTTTAGTTTAACTAATTGTATTGAGTTAAAATTCAATTTTAAAAATGTACAGCATCACTGAAAATTCTTGAGTATAAATACTTATCTATTGTCCTACATACTGTCAATATTCTAAAAGATCTCTCAAATTGTAAAATATCAATCAAATTTGTCTTTTTGTTTATATCTGTTATCAAATACAACCCTAACATTATGTTATTACTTACTTAATGTCATTATATATAAACTTACTTAATGTCATTATATATAAACACTAACAAAGCAACCAATTAGATTAAACTATCAATAATGTAAAAGATTAGATTGATATGATCCTAACATACCAATTTAAATATTTAATAATTACACAAATTTCTATAATGAAATCAAACAAGCCTCTAAAACAGCAACCGCCTAGAGAACAATTTGACTTTGTCTTGGTCTATAAATTCAAGATGAACATTAAACTGCAGAAGAAAATAATACAAGTGATTGTTGATATAAGAATGTGTTGAGAAGCCAACACATATCACTACGTGCCCAAAATTTAGCATCTCACAAAGCCATGTGTCTCACCTAAGTCCAACTCATATTTTCCTCATATACACATTGTGACTATATACTTTTCATCCATGCATAGAACCCTTTTATAAGTTTCATTTGCTTCAAACAACAATCTTTTTGATCAAAAAACATTTATAGAAAGACTAGTTGTTTTGTTGTGATAATCTTAGTAAAAAAAAACTTTGATGGCAACTCGTAGGTATGCTTTTGGAAGGGCTGATGAGGCTTACCATCCAGATTCTATTAGAGCTACCATAGCTGAATTTGCTTCCACTTTCATCTTTGTCTTTGCTGGAGAAGGCTCTGGCCTTGCTTTGGGTATGTACACATTTAAAATTAACATATCCTTGTTGCATAATTAATTAACTAGCATGCCATGTTATAGCTATGTTGCTAGGAACACGACACGAACTCTGACACTGCTAATAATTTAAGAAAATCTCATAATTCAACATAATTATATGTGCCGGTGTCGGATAACAAGTCTCCGGCACAGAGACACCTTTAATTTGAGGAGGGTCCATGCTTCATGCTTCATAACTATGTGGTAGTTAGCATTTCTGTTTATTTTTGGTGCATGCATATATATTACCATGTTATTAAGATAGTATGTTGATTGTGATTTTTGTGCATTGTTTCTCTTTGTTACAGTTAAGATTTACCAAGATTCAGCTTTCTCAGCTGGTGAATTGTTGGCAGTTGCACTTGCACATGCATTTGCTCTATTTGCTGCTGTGTCTTCCAGCATGCATGTATCTGGTGGCCATGTCAACCCAGCAGTGACATTTGGTGCTCTCATAGGTGGCAGGATCTCTGTCCTTCGTGCTGTCTACTATTGGATTGCTCAACTTCTAGGTGCTATTGTGGCTGCCTTGTTGCTTAGGCTTGTCACTAATAACATGGTAATCAATTTTTTGATGAATGAGTAATAATTTTTCTCATGTGTATCAGATAGAAGGAGTCATCATAATTTAGGAGGAATAGTGAGAATAGATTAGGCCATTGCCTCTTTTGAATATGTTAGATCTGAGTTTGGTCTATCATATATCATAGACTCATTTGTTTTTTTTGAGGGAATCATAGACTCATTTTTAATGGCTAGTTGTTTGACCTAATTGAATCTTTGACAAGGCTATTATTCACTAACCCATGCCTCTCACAATGAGTTATTTGTTTGACTATTTTAAACAAATTAAAAAAAAAAGATTATATGAAAGAGGGAGAATTTATGGTCTTAAAGTATTATTCACCATTACAATTTCACACAACTTACATGATTTTTTTTTTGATTGAGTACAATTTTCTTACAAATGAGTCACTCCGTGAGTTGGAGGGACTATTACTTTATGAAAGTCGACTCGTCTGCTTGTGGTGTAAACTTTCACATTCTACTTTGTGTAATGTGTCAATGTGGATACGTGTCTGACACATCATTGTTTTGTGTAATGTGTCAATGTGGACACGTATCTTACACCATTGTTTGACACCAACACTTTAGATTAAAGGTAGGTGTCACATGAGTAGTGTACACACAAGTATCTGACACTATATTAAAGACATGACATGCCAGGTGTCAGTTTTTCAGCTTGTCTATGTTATGTCAATACATCATAGAAAATGTAGTAAAAAAAGATTAGATAATATTTACATGATTGAAAACAATGGATTTTCTATAATATTTACATGATTGAAAAAAATGGATTTTCAATAAGAACTGATGTGGTGTTGTGGTTTCTGTTTATTATAGAGACCAGGAGGGTTTCATCTGGCAAGGGGAATTGGTGTAGGACATGGACTTATACTTGAGATTATCATGACATTTGGACTGATGTACACAGTATATGCAACTGCAATTGATCCCAAAAGGGGCAGTATTGGAGCCATTGCACCTTTAGCAATTGGACTCATTGTTGGTGCAAATATCCTTGTTGGTGGTCCATTTGATGGAGCATGCATGAACCCTGCACTTGCTTTTGGCCCTTCTTTGGTGGGATGGAGATGGCATTACCACTGGATCTTCTGGGTTGGTCCATTCATTGGTGCAGCATTGGCAGCACTCATATATGAATATCTTGTGATCCCAACTGAGCCACCTCATGCACACCAGCCTCTTGCTCCTGAAGATTACTAGTTACCTACTTCTGTTTATCATTGTATGTTTGTCATTAGTGTCTTGTTTGTTGTATCATTCCGTTTTTACGACTTTTTTTTTGTTTAGTTTCAATTGAGTTAATATGATGTATTTTTCTACTGTTCTTGGGGTCTCAGCTTATGTGTATCTGTGTTGTATTGTGTGCTGCAAATATTGAATAAAATGATAAAATTGGCATCATATTCAAGTAATAACAATTGTGTGGATGTAAATATTATAAAACCAACCAAACTCAGTTGGCATAGATGGTTGGACTTTCCGTTCACATTGGGTTCAAGTTTGTTAGTTAGACTTTCCGATCACTGGACTTTCAGCTCATATATGTTGTGATTTGAGTTTCAGTCTGCAATGGCTAGACCTTCTGCTCATATACGTTGTGATAGGAGTTGATGTCTGAAATCCTTTAATTGGTGGTTCTGAGTGTGTTTCTTTTAATTGGTTGTTCACTCAAGTGTTTCTCTGATCTATTTTTTTTTTTCTTTCTAAAACCAAGCATTAGAACATAACAAACATTAATTGGTAAAAATCATTTTGATCTCTAAATATATGTAACGAGTAGCCACAAGTCTCTCGATGTATTGAAACTTCAAAATGGTTCATGATTGTGTACTATATTAGTCAAAACAGTCTTGTATATTATAATATTTAATTAATATTGTCATTAATCCATTAATGTATTAACTTATTGTCATATTAATCTCAATAAGTGCTTAGTTATTGTAATATTAATCTCTATATAAGAGTTATTGTCAACATTATAAGACTATTTTAACAATCAGAGACTATTTTAAAATTTTGACACATTAAAAGACTATTGTGGTTACTCATTACGCATTGAGGATAAAAAAATCACCCCAACATTAATTAATATAAGTGTGCAAAACATGTCTCTGTTGGAACATGATATAGTGTGTTTTCTTAAAATAAAATGAAGATAAAGCAACCATTGAAATTTTTTAGCACTTCAGTTGAGTAAAACTTTCACCTTAAAAATGTGAATTTTTAGTCACTAAGAAAAAAAACTTTCACCTTAATCAATAATGAATGTTATTTATTTCAACAACACAACAACAATAAATAGAGGGAAATTCTTCCTCAGTATTTTAAAGTAATAAACAAATCCAGCTTAACAATATCAAAGTTAACACTATACATCCATACTTTGCTTTTTCTTGTAAAATCTGGCTACCCAAGGAGCAAGTTTAGTGTCATGTGGTGTCCTGGGATTGACAGAGTAATAATCAGACCAAAAGCAAGGATTGAGTTTATCAGTAAACTTTTTGTCAGCATAAAGACAAAATGGTAGCCAATTTTCTCCTCCATTCATTCTTCTCTTTCTTTCCCTTGGGTAAGCTAAGGGTGCCTGTACATACCTGCAATTATGTCAACACCATTTAGCAATATAGCAAATGATACATATCCAAAGGAAAATCAGAACTTCAGTACTTCCCTATATCTCAAAAGAACAGTAGGTATGAAAGTTTTGGATTATTACTTCAGGTTTTTCTTGTTTCTTTTTCACTGGTAAAAAAGATATTAGAGGAGGCATTATGAAAGTTTTTGAAAATACATTTTACAAATATATCAGATAATTCTGAAAAATTCTAAATAAAATGTCAAAATTGTTTTGAGAAATGCATTCTCTCTATGACAATTACAAAGAGAAACTCATAACTAAATGTCATTCAAGCTAAATGAAACCAGAAAATGTTTTTGGAGAGTAAGTGAGCCCTTAAAAATTCTAATCTAATACTAATTCAAATTGTTAAAAAAGTGTGCAGAAGAGCCATGAACCATGAGTTTCAGCAATCTCATATTGCCTATACAACATGTTTTTAAGCCAAAATGGACAAAAAGTTGAAAGCAACTCAAAGTACAACATAAATAATGAAGAAACACACCTTATGCCATCTACAACAGCGTCCCAACAGAAGTGAGTATGACCAAACACATGACAGGAAGATGCATCTTTCCTTCCCTGAGCACCATGTATAGATCTTATACGATCTTCAAGAGAGTCTGAACCAATTATTTTTGGGAGCTTTGGATAGAATAACATCCTCTTTTCTGGACAAAGTTCTTGCCTGTGAAGAAGCATGCTAACATATATAAGCCATAACCAGAACAAATAAAATGTTTAAAAAACAGAACAGATAACACATTCTTTATCTTTTGAGGTAACACAAGCACACAAAACGGTAAGCTCCATTTTAGTGTTTATGAGGAGTTATTTATACCAATGTTAAATTTTATACACCACTTCCTCATATAATCATGCCTTATGGGCCACTTTTTGTTATATTAATATTGGTGTCCATAAGCCATATAAACTTGTTTTGATTGAAATATTTGAGTTTATCCACTGGCATAAGCACTTGCGAATTGCGATTGTGAGAACTTATGGAAACAACTTATGACATGTTTATTTCTTAAAAAAAAAACTTATGACATGTTTATATACTGTAATCAGCATATTTCCATAAGCTCACCAGGATAGCTTACAGAAAGTCGGAAACAACCTATAGTTTATACAAAACAATTTGACTTTATTTTATCTTTTGTTATGGAAATACCTTATACATGAATACTTATATAATATACATAATAAGTGTTTATGCTATAAGTGTTGTTCATCCAAACATGACCATATACACTTGTGAACTTGCTCATTTTAGAAATTAGGAACACCATTACTATTGCACTAAAGAAAACATATACTAATTAATAAATACTGTACTTTCCAACAGGTTTATGTGGTTAGGAAATCAATTAGTTGTTGAAAGTTGGAACTGACAAAATAGCTGCAATTTGAACGACAGATTATTCACCTGGGAACGAAGTGGGAAAATGTAATGATATGATCACACGTCTTCTGAATCTCTTTTATCATTTCCATTTGTTTATCATTGAGGGCATCAAAATATAAAGAGAGGGAGTTATCTCCATTTAAAAGTCCGTTGGGCCAGTTACATGCATGGAAGTCCTTGCACGCCTAAGAAAAAAAACAAATATAAGGAAGAAAAAAACCATAGGTGGTAGGAATTAAGAGATTGACAAAATGTATAGAAGAATCTATGTAACTTAATTACGACGAACAGGAGATTTCTTAGAATTTGGGTTGGGCCTATCTCAACCCTACAAAACAGACTTGTATGGACTAGCCCACTGAAATTGGCACCCGGTGGAATCAAACCTGAGACCTAGAGAGGAGCACACTACAGAGTCCCAAGCCAACACCACTAGGCCAACCCAAGCGGGTTAACTAGTTCAGCATATTGCTGCACTGTAATTGCAAAACCAGCACAATGCACAAAGCATGGCATTTTCTCACAACACTAAGCAACATTTTTAGGATCTTTACATTCTGCGTTTTTATGACACAATTGACAACACTCCGAAAGATAAAATCACACAATATTACACAAAACAGAAATTAGCATAAAGTTTGTATGCAGATAGTCCTTAATCAAGCACCATGGGAAATTAAGCGCATGATCAAACCATCAATCGACATTTAATGGCTTACTAGGAGTTTAAGAGAATAGTCACCATCTCCAAAGACGGGATGCGATAGCCTGTTATATCCTTCTCTTTGTCAAAGCTCTGTGAAACAAGGAAATTGAACACTTAAACAGTCCCCTAAAGAAACACTTTTAAAAGATTAAGGAGATAAAACCGACACTACAGAAGTAATCACCTCATGGTACCAAGAGAACAAAGGAATGATTCCTAATGCACCCACAACCGTTGGATTTGTCTCTACCCCAATTCTCTTACAAGCATCAAGCAACTTGTTAAACTTTTCAAGAGAATCAACCTGGAGGAAAATCCGCAAAAGCTTTATCAGAATAAAAAGTATTGTAACAAAGTTTATGGGAACGAGTAAAGCAGTAAGTCTGGTTTCTGATATCATGTATAGCAATACAGACATGCACCAAAGGTTTGTTTGGATTGAGTTATTTAATCTTATCCGGTGGCATAAACACTTTCGAGACTGTTTGGGGGAGCTTGTGAAAACAGATTATGACATGTTGATCAGCTTATTTCTATAAGCTCTCCATGATAGCTTATGAAATCAGCTTATAGCTTATATGAAATTAGCCTTTGTTTTATTTTTTGTTAAAGAATACTTGCTTAATTAAGTTGTTTATCTAAACATGACCAAAGCTATCTATCCCTTTAACTTAAATTAAACCCAACAGAAAACCAGGGTGCAATGTAAAATATGAAGAGAATAGACCTAAATAAGTTTATGGAATTAAAAAAAGGGCAACCTGGTGCACTAAAACTCCCGCATACGGAGGGTCTGGGAAGGGGTCTCATCATTTTGGTGTATTGTACGCAGCCTTACTCTGGTTTTTACACAAGAGGTTGTTTCCAGGACTTGAACCCGTGACCTTTCAGTCACATGACAACAACTTTACCAGTTGAGCCAAGGTTACCCCTAAAATACGTTCATGGGATTAATGAAATAATATCAAACAAATTAACAAAGACACTTGGTTGATGAAAATACTCCAGAGGACTAAAACAAAGACACTTTAATCTTTAAGGAACTAATGGTGTTAACAAGACTACTGCGACGAAAGGTTTAAATTGCGGTAATGGCCTTGTTTGTGTTACGATACTTGACATTGCGAAGAATTGCAGTAAAATTTAGCCGATGCAGCCTTAATCACAACCACTTTGTGATTGTGGAGACCGGAGACATCAACAACCTTGATGTCGTCATCCAAATTTTAAACATGGGAGTTTATTTAAAACCTTGGACAATAGTCAAATACTCTAACATTTGGGACTAAATTGAGGGTTTACTATAACCATATACCTAAAAGCTATGTTTGTGTCAAATAATCTACATAACCCAAGAATATTTACATAACGACAAGGTTATAATGACCTTACATAATTTTGTCCCTCGCGACGACACCAAAGGTCATGATTCCCAGGAACATAGAAAACATGTTCAAATCTCTCTCTCAAAAGAGACATTGTAACAAAAAACATATTATATGTCTCAGCAACATCACCAGCCACAAGAAGGACATCATCCTTATAATCCACAGATGACAAAGACTCAACCCACTTCAAATTCTCATCATAATCAGTATGCAAATCAGAAACCACAAACACACGTAACCCATCAGTGTCCCCTAAAGCAGAAGACAGTATCTGTTGTCTTCCAAGATGAAACCTTTTCATTCCATAATTGCAGTTAACAGTCAATTGTTTAGAGAAACATGAAGATTGATGATTATGAGGCTGTTGTGACAGTGTTACAGAAAAAGGGCTAAACCTTACCACCATCAATGCTAACCAAAAATCTTGATCTACAATGATTCAAATTCAACAAAAAAATTATACCAAGTTAAACAATTTGCAAAAGGGTAATCAAATTTATGTTCAAAATTGAAACTTGAGTGTTATATTGGAAACATCGAAGAATATACTCAGAATCAAAACAAAAACTATGTGAAAGAAAGAAAAAAATGTACCTTTTTGTATATTAAGCAATGAATTTGCGAGAAATTACTCAATTTGATGATAATTTGTTATGGGTCACTTATAAAAATGTGATTTTGAGAGGAGTAATTTGTATTAATTGCATACAAGATAAAAGAGGAAACCAGATATTTATCTGTATATTATAGTAAATTAAATTTTGGTAATTATATAATGTTTGAGATTTCATTGGATGGATTAATGTGTAAAAAAATTCATTATCATTTCCTCGTCTTAATCCGACATTGGTTTGTTTATGAATTTTTTATATCAGTTGGTATTCAAACTTCGGAATCCACTTATTCACCTTAAACAAGGTGAAATTTAGCTACTAAACTATTTGACAAATAAATAACTCCAAAATTAACAACATGGCAAAATTAGGGAACGAAAATTGAGTGATGGGTTTTGGTTACTCTAAATAAAATTACAATTTTGCACATTTCAGTTCAAACAATAAAAATAAATCAAGGCTCCTTCGGAATGCTTTGAAACTTTGAACATCCTTATCCTGTCAATATATTTTTATAGATGTTATTCAAAAAAAGAAAAAATATCAGCTTAAAATTTGATTTATAGGTTGAGGTTTCCGTTGTTTTGCTTTTTGAGTTTTTGGTGGTTTAAAAATTCATAATTAATTTGACCTTTGTTGAAAAATTTTAATTTCATATGGAAAGTCATATTTTAATGTCCTAGACATGCATGTAAAAAATTATGAAAAAAATTCTACTTCTAAATCAATTTTCTAAACTTTTTTTTTGTTACATCAATTTTCTAGACTTTGTGCCTACATGAAAAAATAGGAGGTCAAAAATAAGAATAATTTCAAATTATTATGGTAGAATCCATGTTTTTTTTTACAGTGACGTTATTTACACTTCACATATATTACAAAGTCAAACTGAACAATTCACTCTTTTAAATTTAAATGTACAATTATTTTATACATGAATTGCCATATTCATTAGTTGATATGACAACGTATCATTTGTTTCCATGCGTAAAATAGCTTATACCATTGATATAGAGTAATTAAAATTTCTTTTTCCTCATTCTTTTATCAGCCACATCGACATATTGTTTGAGTTTCTTTAACATGTAATTTTTTAGAGTAGTGATATTTGTACAATCATTTCTGACAATTTTTATGATATCCTTCTTTTTTTGTTTTTTTGTTGGTCGAAAACAATAGAAAGAGAAAAAGGATAAAAGAGAATAAAAACATAATGTGAATATGAGATAGAGTAATTTAAAAGTTGTCATAAAATAGATGTTCAAACATCATTTCTCTTTTTTTCAGTACGGCCACGTATAGGGGCACATCCAGTGTACTGCACACCATAAGTTTTTAAAAATTGTAATTATGACCACTCTGAATTTTTTAGTTCGCACCTATAACCTAAAGATTTACAAATATACTCATATATATCTCTCAAAATTTATTGTATCTGACACATACCAACTTTCTTTTTACTTTTTCATACCTTTGTGTGTTTATTTTACATATTATAGTAATATTAATGTGTCAATGTTAATTTTTCATGCGATTATTCTTTTGCTCATTAAGAAATTATCGTCTCTTCTTTAGACGGTTTCCTTTACTCATACCTTGAGGGGAGATAATAATATACTAATTGGTTAATTAAATTTAGGGAAATAAATACCAGACACTTTGATGATGAATAGTTCTCCTTAACAATTAGTTCTCACTTTGTTTTTTTTAAGTGAAAACATATTTCATTAACGACAACTTGAAAAACAGCTGAGAGAATTACAACTGGTAGAGTTTGAAACTACATTAACAAAAAACAACATATTATCGGGGACTATCCCTACCCAAGTTCTATTACCCACCACTTTTGCCAAAGAGGCCAAATTATGGGCATTAGAATTTTGGTTCCTATTAACAAACAAAATACAGACATTTAAAATGTTGGGCATCAACTCCCTACAATCTTGTGCTACCATGTTGATTGTTGCGAAACTAGACTTCCCATTGATACACATTAGCTGCATCAGAACAAATGGAGACGGAATTGAGACCTTCCTCCATGGCCACTTGGACAGCCCAACACACACCCAAAGCTTCTGCCAACAGGGGTCCAACATCTATATCCTCCCTATTGCACTTGCTAAGGATCACCTCCCCAATTTGGTTACAAACAGTCAGCCCCCAGACAGTTGGCCCTCCATTACAGCATCCAGCATCAACAAAGACAGAAAATGTTGTAGCTAGCGCAGGAGTTGGAGGAACATCCCTTGCTAGCCTAATGTTACTTCTAGGATTTGCTTCACCCTTGAAGCCCAAATTTTCCACAGTAAAGTGCAAAAAAATTGGACACTCAAAGGGTCTTGGCAAGTTAACCATTTTAGTAACCAATCATGCAACTCAATATCACGTGGAATATGGGATCCCAAGTGGGAAGCAAACAAAGTAAGCTTCAACAGATCACACTTCAGAAAGAGATGGTAAGATGATTCGGTCTCAGTATGGCAGATAGGGCACTAGAGATCAAGAGAGATACCTTTTCTTTGGAGGTTTGATCTAGTAGGCAGAATTAGTTCTCACTTTGTTAAGTGACTCCTTATGGGGTCTTAAATTTTGAAGACTTGTTACCTATTATTTACCTCCATTGAGGAGAATGTTTTTTGAGGTCTTATAAGACCCGGCGTCTCACTAACGACCCCATAATCTTGTATGGAACTCACTTTTTTCATATTAAAAAATTGAAATGTAATGATATAAAATTATTGATAGTTGATTAGTGGTTCTATTTAAAAAATTAGTGTAAGATGTTAGGTTGGAGGGATTGAGTGCTTATTAGATACTACTATTAAAAAATTATAAATGAGTAATGTCTACACGTGAAATCAATTTAAACATCTAAAAATATGTGTCTCCATTGTGGATGCTCTAAGAGACTAGGATTACTCATTCTTTAGTAAAAAAAAAAATAGTGTTAGATCGAACCCAAGTTCCAAAAGTTGGTTATCAGATTTTTTTTTCTTCTTTTAATCACCAAGTGCTTATTATTGATGATATTTTTCTTTTAACTTCCAAGTGCTAAGTACTAAAACTTATAATTCAAAAAATTCATGATGGATACAATGAAGAAGTTATTTGTTATTTAAAAAAAATAAGGTATATAATAAGATATATATTTATATATTTTTTAAAGGATATAAAATTATAAATTTAGTAGTTTAAATAAATGATAAAATAATAAGAAAAATTAGTATATTGAAACTCATTTTATGTATATATGATAATATTTATTTTTCCTTACATCGAAAAATAAATTGCTTTTAAATGATAATATTTAGTTACATTGAAAAGTTTGCATCCCTCCCTGACTCAAGGTCTTGAATCCGTTACCAACCACATACACACTGAGGGGGTGAACGTAGAATCGAACCTATACACCTACAACAATGTCTTGACTTGCACAACCATTGTATGGACATATAATTTTATTTTATTTTACATGTATATTTCACTGTTTAAATATGTTATAATATCATCAAAACATAACAAATATTTGTCCTAATGAACTTAGCTCAATTGGTAAAGACAATGAATAATATACGTAAGGTCTGAGGTTCAAACCTCGGTCACCACAAAAAAAAATACATAACAAATATCTAAGAAGTAAAATGTGGTAAGACGTGTATGTAATTTTTTGTTAATGAGAAAAAGAGACACAAATGTAAAATTATTTTATATCATCAATGCATATTAATTATATTCTTATTATTTTAGAGATCAAAAAATTTGGAAGTATTTGACATAGTAATTTGATCTCCGAAAAGTTAGAAAACCAAGCTTTGTCGTGGTTTTTCGTTGTTTCTCATATGCGAGGTTGCTCTTACTCTGAGCCGATTATGTGCGTGGAGTAACTACTTTCACACATTCACATGGTTAGTGTGTCGATGACTATTAGATTAAGATTGAATAACTTGTATTTCATTATAGATTTTGATTATTTTTTCTTAACTTAGAACATATATTCTCCGGTCTCAATCCAATAGTCAGTTATGTGAATGTATACGAATCCAAATTTAATTTTGAAACTCAAGTTTGTAACCCAAGGGGTCCTTAAACCTTATCCATTGTTTGTCTAGCTTCATTCATACTTATCATTATACAAATATTCTATGCTTTTGGTCTACCCCAATCTCATCACACAAAATGGTCGATGTAAGATAAAACCTTCATTACATCATCAAAGGGTATTGAAAGAAATATAAATACAACAACCGTCATAACTCAAAACCTTGAATACATATAGCTTCGGTTGCCCCTTGAATACGTTACGTATATCTATTGTCTTCAAAGTCTTACATAAATTGTACCTAATAGAAATGTCATATAGAAATTTTATGAAAGTACATAATGTAAACACTTTTCGTGACGTTATTAATCAACTAGTGGAAGTAAACATAATTCCTTTGGCCATATTTTATTTTTAGAATTATTGTCGTATGTATAAACATATGATTTTGTATTTTATATTTTTTTCTACATGTTTTAGTCATATCCACATTTGGATCAGATATATTGCTATACGGTACCTACCTAGAATTGGATCATATAGAATCTTTTAAATTTATGAAATGGTATATTAATTATTCCTTACGATTGAAGTTGTTAATCAATTCAGTTTATTTGTCATCTAGTAGCACCAGAAATGCTTGTTTAAGAAATGTTGAGTTTGTAGCATGTTTCTACAAATATAAATACATGATCAAGCGCAATAGAATGTATCTGTCTATCTATTAGTGAGATATAAAAAGAATAACAAATAAAAATATTTTTTGTAAAATGTAATGAAATATAATTTTTAAATTAATTTTCAATATAATGATATGGTGATTTAAAGAAGAGAAATGATATTTGTACAATCATTTTTGTACAATTTTTGTATAATTTTTTCTCTCATACTCATATTATCTTCTTATTCTCTCTCTTCCTTTTTCTCTCTCTATTGATTTTGACCAATGAGAAGAGAGAACAACAAGGTTTTCATGAAAGTTGTACCAAAAGAGTTGTTCAAATATCACTACTCTTTAAAGAAATGTAACTTTTATAAATCAATGTTTTTTTGACAATCTTTTAAAAATCAATGTCTAAAAATCACTTCTATTAATTAGTCAATTTATCCCTAAATATTACTCTCTTTTCAATTTGATCCATAAATTATTAAAATTAACAAAAAAAAATCCAAAATTATACTCTAATATATATCAATTGAGAAGTGATAACAACATTCTCTTTCGATATTCACTAAAATATTCGTTCTCTTATTGAGTGAAATTTATGTATGACCCGTAATTTAGAAATATGTAATACATAGTGATGAGACCCACATGAATTTAACTCAATAAGAGAATAAAAGTTATAGTGGGTATTGAAAAGAGAGTGTTGTTAACGGGTGAAGATCCTCTCCATTTTCTAAATAAATGGAGATTGTCAATTACTATAGTTTTGAAGTAAATATGTGATATTAATGTTTTCAATTCTTGAAATATGAGCATTTATATCACATATTTACTTCAAAACTATAATAATTGACAATCTCCATTTATTTAAGAAATGGAGAGTATCTTCACCCGTTGTTAACACTCCTCATATCAACCCGTTCCATTAACAACTAACCGCGGGTCTAAAGTGATGAGTGATACTCCCTCCGTCCCATAATAACTGAGCCATTTACCAAAAAAAGGTGTCCCAAAATAACTGAGTCATTTTACTTTTCAATACAATATTAATTACTTTTTTTCCTTTATAACTCTAATTAATACTATTTTCATCATTCTCAATTCAATATATTCCAAATTAATTTTTACCAAATTGGTGTGATATGCCTTTGAGTGGTAAACATCTCGAGTCTCTTAAGAATATGATCGAACACTCGAACCATGTCTCATTCGTGTGAAAATTTAAAATTTGGAAGAAACAACCCTCAAATGTGGTTTAAATTTTCAAAAAGATTAATCTTTATAATTGCATACGTAGAATAACGAAAAAACCTTTATCAAGCTCATATCGTTTGATTCTATTAAAGGTAAAGTATATTAATCAGAATATAAGTGGTGCTCCAACTCTTATACAAAAACAATATATCAATGCTTGTGAAACACATTGTCTAATATATTGCAATGAGCAAAGAGCAAAATTAATACCAGCCATACATAACTAGCAAAATAATACCAAGTTCTAATGTTTCTCAAGTCAAACAGATCAATAAAATCAAATATAGCACCATTAAAAACATGATAATATTCTTCATTAGCCAAATACTCCCCAACTAATCTTCATCTTCTTGTGATGCACCAATTCCAAGTGTGTAAAGTTCAACAAAAGATGCTTGAAAAACCTAGCCAAACATAAAACCAACATATTTTTTCACATGAAAGTTTATATGAATATTTTTCTTCAATTACTTGATTGAAGAAAATAATATTGAGTAATTCTTTGGATGCCCTAGAAAATATTTTACAAATTGTCGTTTTCCCCTTTTTTCTTCGACATTAATATAGAGTTAGTGTTTTTTTACTCAATTCTATAATGAATCAAATGAACTATAAGTATATCAAATGAACTATAATTATATCTTACATTTGATATCAGAAGCATATGCTAATTTTGTTTTCCATTTTTGTTTCATTTTTATTTATTTTGTATAAGTGTTAAACCATTATTGATGTCAAATATGTTTCGCACATTCTAAGGGCGCCGAATTGTTATTATAAAGAGTGATATATCTACCTTTATTCATGTTAGAACATCAATTTTTGAGAGGAGCACACTCCAGAATTTCAAGCAACATCATCAGACCAACGCAAGAGAATTATTATTTCACATGACATTTAATATGATTTCTTTTTTCTTTTTTTTTTTGAATTTTTGTACATTTACTTGATTGTAGACAATAAAAAGAAACAAAAGAAATGTATATTATATATTATTACATCCGTGCAGTAGACAACCTTGTCCCAAACCTAGGTCACTTCCACTTATTACTCTATAAATATTGCAATACACTCTTCCAACATTCGTCCATCCACTTCATCATATATATATATACTCATCTTATGATTTAACATTGTTGCTACCTATATTTGCTTTTTATCATAATTATTTGAATTATATTGTAAGCCACCGGCCAAGTTTTCTTTTTCTTCATCTTCTTCATTTCAATGACATTTCAATATTCAAGCTTAGGTTGGAGCTTCAAGTTATCCATGATGAAAGGGCTTGTTTTGTGTCTCCTTGTACTATTGAATAATGCAAATTCTTCATTTGCTCGTTTGTTATTGAACAGAACCAAAGAGGTATCCATGTTTAGAGAGCAACTTAAAAGAACTATCCTTGATAATGGACTTGGCCAGACACCCCCTATGGGGTAAGCATCTTTTTCTTTCTATTTTTTATGAAGTTTTCCCATTCTTTTTATTTTTTCTTCAATGCTCTTACTCAATAGCTCTTGCATTTAATATACTCACATATATAGTTTAAATTCATAACATAAACTAAAATTATATATATAATTGACATATCATATCATATCAAACAAAGCTTAAATGAAACATCAAATAATTATGGTAAGTTATTTTTCTAGTTATTATTTATTCCTCAATGTAGTAATAGAATACTTATGATCTTCAATTAAATTATATAAGCTTTTTCTCTTGGAGTAATTCTCTCTCGATCTATGTGTTTCGAGAGGCAAATTAAGTTGCAGATAACTCGGTAAAGTTTGGTGTCTCTCTTGATCTCCAAACGCGGGATTTTTGTATTATAATTTCGAATTTTGTCGTGGTCGAGACTATTCGATTGTCGCCTTTCCTCGTGGTCTGTAGTTGTCTTTTGGGCTATGGAACCCGTTTTATTCAAAAAAATCACATAATCTATATAGTGTATAGTTCACAATTAGTGATTGCTTGACATTTTTGGGGGTGATGGAGAATGTTATTGCATGGAGGAGAGCTAATATAAATAGAGTCTTATGCATCAAATCTTGACATGTCTGATTCTTTAGCACAAAATGAAGTCTTATCCTCCATTCCTACTACATCCAATTTGGTGAGTTATGATTGGCATAAGATGAGTTAAGTGCTCCCTTACGGTGGTGGCATGTGTCTTATAAGTTATAATTGATTAAGTTGCAAATATATTTTGTGTTTGAAGATTTTTCATTCCTTGTTAGACTGAACTACCGACTCATATGATAAGGACTTTGATAACTTTAATCCAAACATAGTATGGTTCATGTTAGGAGGCAGGAGCTACTACTATGGAGTATTATTGAAGATACATTGATTTTATATAAACCACTAACTATAAGACATCAACTGGAAACCTTCTTAAAGAAAAAAGATATAAACTAATAACAATATTTGGTTGATTGGTTCTTGTTCCGTCATTGTTTATAAGATATAATAATAGATATTTCAAAACTTCTCAACAACTAACATTTATGAAATAGTTTTGACAGAAATTTTTTTCACTTCTCTAAACCACTTCGATTGTACAAAAAACACATTTTTACGCTATTCATAAGTGTACTTGCCATTTCTTGTAGGTCACTTGGTTGCAATATTTACTCTTCAATTCAATCTTGTGGTTCTTGGTTCGAGACTTGACATCTTAAAAAAAAAGTGTACTTCTAAATAAATTATGTGTCCAATACTATATCCTTCTGGTCCCCCAGACATGCATGTTTTTTTTCTTATAGAAATTCACAGGGGGATAAAATGCTACCTACTTTTTTCATATCAAGTAAGATGGTTGCTGATTAATAAAAAAAAAAAAAATAAGATGGTTGCTCTTTAAGCTCCATGTTTTGCTCAAAACAGACAAAATACATCATCAAAATATATTTTTTTATTGACAAGAAAAGTGTCAAAAAAATATCATTAAAAGATATTTTCTTATAAATTTGGGTGAGTGGGGCTTCATAGTAGCAACACAAAAGTCTAAAGAAAAATTATCTCAAATAACATGCAATAATGTATTTGGTTTTTATACTTCCATTTTTTTCTCCTAGCGACCCCGAAAATACTAAAATATCCTCACTGACAGTTTACTGTAGTTTGGGGAACTATTTAAATCGGTTTAAACGATTTAAAAAGTGATTAAACCGGTATAAAAATGTCGAACGACACTTAACTACTGCTGAAGAGGTGAAGGATAATTAAGTGACTTTTGAAGAATCTTATGAGAAATTTGAGAAGTGAGAAGAGAAATTTTCTGTGATGATAGTCACACCCCTCGGCCCATAGAACTTGACCATTTCAAAGTTTTTTCTCTGTAGCATTGGAATTACATTTTAAAGCAAATATATTTTTTAAATAATATAGTTCATTTAGTTTTTTTTAGGGACATACTTCATTTAGTTGTACATTTCTTGCAAATATACATGAATGACCAATTATTAATGTAAAAAAACCAGATGGAATAGCTGGAACCATTTTCAATGTGATATCAGCGAAGCTTTAATCAAAGAAACAGGTAACTAAAGTATCACCATGTAAGGTCTGAATTCATTGAAATATTGTTTTGTAATTGTAGACATACTTAATTTTTTTTGTTATATA
>Ga0315913_1000174_pt1 | contig 45445 bp, 15 predicted proteins | sample MpolsnodulesMG_FD_207736 | JGI IMG/M metagenome (GOLD analysis project Ga0315913, IMG submission 207736) | Medicago polymorpha root nodule microbial communities from Los Angeles, California, United States - small nodules | ecosystem: Host-associated > Plants > Roots > Nodule | place: USA...
AAAAGAGTAAGAAATGGAAGGTACCCAAAATTCCATTCAGCACAAACATAAGGTCCAATGCGAAGATGAGCATAGAGTCCAGCTTTCTGAATTGTCTTTATGAATTTCACTAGATCATACCTTCCTTCAAAATTGTACTATATTTGATTTGATTGCATGCAACAAAAAAACATTGAAAATCAGACAAAGAAACACAGGTTGAAAACAAAAACAGAACAGAACAAAAACAGAACAAGTACATTGCCAGGAGAAGGTTCATGAACATTCCAAAAAACATAAGTTTCAATCACATCAAGACCCCCTTCTTTAGACTTTTGAATCAGATCTTCCCACATCTGCACATAATTCTCAACAAAATCATAAAATGTTACAAAAAAAACTTAAGTTTCAATCATAATGTTATGTTACAATCTTTGTTTTCATTTGAAGAAGAAAAGTAAGAGATTATTACATCAGGAGTACTTCTAGGATAATGTATAGAACCAGAAAACAGGATTCTTCTTTGTCCATTGATAAGAATTGCTTTTCTATCATATGTAACACTAGAGTGAATGAATTGTGAGACCAAGGAGAAAACCAAGCAGAATGTGAACAACCATTTGGAAAACGAGTTAGTTTCCATTGAAGGGGGTGGGAATAGAAGAAATGAAAACAGAGGTGGGGGGTGTAGTTTTTATGATGATGATGATGAGTGATAGTAGTGATTTTGTGTGACAGTGAGATAGCTATAACTAACTAATTTATAGTTGTACTGAGAATGACATAATGCGTGGCTGTGATTGTGATGAGAGTTACTACCAAGTGTACTGGTATGTATCTGTCACACAGAGAGAAAGAAAGAAACAGTAAAAATGTGTAAACTCTTTATGGTGTCAGCATTCAGTATTAACAGAAAAATGGAGAGTGTAAAGTGCTCTCACGTGAATGTAGTAATAAAAGTGAAAACAACATTAATGAATGGAGATTAATTTATTTGTTTTACTAAAAATGTACAACGGTTATTTAATGCTAGGTAATAATATGTATTATGTTAGTATGAATATGATACATCAATCAATATGGTGTAATAAAGTTGATAAGTAACTAAAATTTTCAAGTAGGTAGTTAAAGATTCAATGTAGAGTGTTATAAATTTGATTCCATTGATAAAAAAAAAAAGATTGGTTAAACTGAATTTTAGTATTATTGGCTGATGCAAATAACATGTTCATCCTAGTAAGATGACACGTAATGTCAGCACCTGAATTGCAAACTAGATCTAGAACATGTTATGTTATAAGTACTAAGAACACGTTTAATAAAACCAAGTCAAATGACATACTACTACAGTATAGTAGTATTTCATACTTGTAACAACCAAAATAATCGTCGGTCGAGCTTAGATAATTAATAAACTCTACTAATACTAATAAATTGTTCAGAAAACTTGAATTTGATTTAAGTGATACAATTTTTAATCAAATTTTATTTATTTTTCAGACTAAACTCCAAACCATCATGGTCCATTTCATGTGGTTAAGACCAAATATAAAATTGTTATCGTAAGTGTTACAGTTTTGTGGTTTTAGGCTTTTAGCTATGTACTCTACTTAACCAGTCTTTGGGAATTTTTACCTGACAGGCACATTTGGAATTCTGAAGTTAAGACAGTGGTGCAGGGTTTGACCAGTGAATTGTATTTGTAGTATTAATACAGTTGTTATTTACTATAATTAAATCAAGATTAAAAAACAGTAAACAGAAAATTGGAAGGCCTTGTGCTCCTACGTTGCAGATTTCATGTGAACCTTCCATAGTGTGCCTAAACTATTTCAATAGTTTGTTGTTTAATCCAAAATTTAATTCAAAGATGCTGATATATATTTATGAACAATCTTTACAAATGAAACTTGATTGTATTCAAACACTTCTAATTATTACTAGTATAAGAGACTCTACTTTTCAAAAGTGAATCTCCACTTTTTTAAGAACAGTAAAAACCCACAATTAAGGAAAAATAAAGTATCATCATATTCATATACCTAGTACTTACACTTATGAGCATAAGTTTATTTTATAAAAGAAGTAGCATATCATATTTTACGCTAGAACTATCCGTTATGGCTTGAGTAATTAATCACTTTTCATGGACTCTAATAAGTTATAGTAAGTCACCAATTAAGCATAATAATGTGGTTTTGTTGGTCCAAAATTCATAATATCTTTCAAGAAGACCCTCCCAGTACCCCCCACATGGGACATGTTTGATTGTCTCACGGAAGCCACCCAGTATAGTTCAGGCTTCAATATTAATGATGTTCAGGAGCTAAAATAAATAAATAAAATTTAACGGGGTTCATATTCTAATTGATTTCTTAAAGTAGTACATCATATTATATATTTATCTTTTTTCTTTTAATTTAAGCTTTCTCTAGTGTTCAATTACGGCGAAAACAACGGAGGGAGATTAAGAATTGGAACCCAAATGATGTGGGGCTTAATTAACTTTAGTCTGTTAATCTAAAATATTGTTGGTCACCCACTCCATGTCTATTAATGTTTTCATTTTCATGTACTAGTTGTTGATTATGTCTATTTGGGCACTGCACATTCTAAAAAATTTCACTTAATTCTCTTAATCTAAAATATTACATGCCAGAAAACTTTAGGAGAATGATTTCATTTTTTTTTATGTTTCTCTTTATAGGATAAATTCTGACTCCAATATGGTTGGTCCTCTGAGCTCCACTTGTGAACCAACAAAGGTATCAGAGTCATGGGTCGATAAGGGTTCGAGCGGCTCTTTGTGTCGAACGTCTTTCTGGAAAGTTGTTCAGGCGACATATTTTGTTGACCAACAACAATGATGGTACAAGTACAAGTGTATGTGGATGAAAGAACTTATGCTTTAAGAGTGAACATCAAGGTTTTATAACTCGAGAGCTTACCTCAACTCGTTTTGCCTAGGTAAACTCAACTCGTAAACTCGACTCAAGAACTCGTACGAGTTTACATAAAATTAGAATTATGTAAAATTTATTATATAAATTATTTATATAAGCTAATATAATATTGTAAATAGGTCAATAGTGTAAAATATGACTTACTTACAAAGACAAATTATACCAAACTATCATTATAAAACATTATGCTCAACTTAGCATCAAAATACAAAAATTAACGCACAAAATCATAAGTTTTATAAGTCTCTAAGCCATCCATAAAAGCAAGTTCACAAGTTTCTAAAGTTGTTTATAAAACTATCCAAAATCTTCGAAGTCACAATCTTCGGTGTCGGAATCAGTTTTGAGAAGAATGTTAGGGTTTCAGTTTGGAAAACGTTGATGAAAGAGAAGAGCAACGTTGTGTTGTATGTTTTTGAGAAGAAAAAAAAGAAGTGTCGCGCGTTCATAACACTGTGATATTGGGCTGGGTTTTAAAAATTAATTGGATTTTAATTGAAAGCCGGCCCAAAACAAAAATAATTGTTTTTTAAAAGGTAAACTCGCAAATTTGGAGAGTTTACCCAATTTACCGATTTTAAGCCTTGTTAACTTAGTCAACTTTCTGATTTTACCAAAAAACGAGTTTACACCCGAGTTTACGTTTTAACACTCGATTTGCAAAACCTTGGTGAGCATGATAAATTGATGGGCTCACGCTTGAGGGGCAGATTGTTGTGTAGCAAGTGAGAGTTAGAAGTCCCACATTGCTTATAAAAATGGAGGTTGAACACCTTATAAGTGAGAGGACCTTTAAACCCAATGCTTTTAAGGTTTTGGATTAAATTGTGTGGTGTTCAACTCACTTGCGTGGTTCCTCTGAGTTCAATATGGATGATCCATCAAGCTCCCATCGTGATCCAACACTTGCGTACGATATACTAAAGACCTTAGCTTATATATAGAGTGATAGCCAACTAATATTCTCATTATTCTGAAATGGATCATCATGACATTCACTCATATTTGAGCTTATACCGACTAATTAATTAATACATACTAATTATAATAAATGGTTTAAATATGTTTTTAGTCCCTATAAATATGTCAATTTTTTCGTTTTAGTCTCTCTAATTTTTTTTTAAAACTTTTAGTCCTCCAAAAAATTTGCATCTTCACTTTTGGTCTATTATTTAAAGTAAACTAATATGTATAATTCATATTTTTAAATAAAATTTTACAGGAAAATGTATAATGTTATAAGGATCTCTCCCAGGGACAATTGATCCCTCCTTATCAAGTGAGCTAAGCTCACAGGGACAATTGAGTATGATGTTTCTATAGGTTTGTAGGATGTTAGTTTTTAATCTTAATTTCTATTTCCTTATTAGTAACTTAAATGAATATATTTAAATAAAAAAACTTAAATGAATATATATTTAAAAAAAAAACTTAAATGAATATACGGACGACGACAATTAAATTAAAAGAATAATATTAGCTATAAGATCCTATAAAATATTTGATCAGAAAGATCCTATAAAATATATGTTTGTAGATGAAAAATAAACTATTTGATACAACAATAATACATCCAAAGAAGTATGAACCGTGTTTTTTTTTAATAAGAAGTATGGACTATGTTATTCTCCTATCAAAAAAAGAAAAAAAAAGAAAAGTATTGTCTTCATAACCTCTAAAAAAAAGTATGGTCTTCATAAAATAAAAGTATGGACTTTGGATTGTGATTTTAAAGAAGTACGGCTTATAGATTCGGTGTTGTACGGTTGTTTACGAAATCATTGATAGATATGTATATACTATTAAAAAATGTCACTGTAATAAGTTTTCGAAAGACATTTGCTAAATATTAAAAAAGAAAACAATTCATAAGTTTTACGTAAAAAAAAATTGTTTTTAAAAATTTTAATATGTTGAATACACCATTTTTAAGTAACTAAAAAAAATACACCATTTTTAAGATACAATTTTTTAACAAATGTCTATAGACATTTGTTAGTATTTATCTATTAAAGAAACAAATGAAGGAATGAAGAAGTAAATGCTCTTACGAGACTATAAAATATTCAGATTAATACTCCTACGTCTTCAATTTTATGACATTCTAACAAAATATTTTTGTCCCAAATTATATGTCATTTCATAATATTAATAAAGAAATTAATGCTTCATTTTCTATTAGGCAATTTACTATTTATTACTCTATCATTTTCCAATTTTTTTAATTTATTTTTCTTATACCATTAATAAAGTATATTTTTGTAAAGTCACTTGTAACTTCTCTTCTCCATACAACATTAGTTATATTTCTTAATTTTTATGAAATTAATTAGATGTCTAGCAAAATATGACATTCTAGCAAAAATATCTTTGTCCCAAATTATACTCTTTTGCCAGAATCTTTGTAACTTCGATAATTGAAACCTGTGGGAGAGTTTATAACTTTTTTTTAGATCTTGCAATGTTTTTGAAGAAAATTTATAACCCTTCACATAATGTTTGTAAACATGTGGCGATGTTATAGTAACCTTCTTGACAATATGAAGCTTGTAGAGAATTTATATATGATAAAATGCCTCAACCAAACCAATGTTTAGACATAATCTTAACTTCCTGATAAATTGAAAGTTGTGGTAGAGTTTCTAACACTTTTTGAGGTCTGACAATTTTTTGAAGAATATTTATAATTTATCACGTAATGTTTGTAACATGTACCAATATGATCATAACATCTATGAAGATCTGAAGCTTATAGAGAAGTTATATGATAGAAAATTCCATGACCAAACCAATGTTTAAACCTTCTCAAATCAAGAATCACCGGAAGTTTTACACGATGTTGTTCTCGGGAAAAACTTAAAATGCGTCATTGTGATTTCTCATCGATGATGAAAATTTGTAGGGTTAAAATAATGCAAGAGTAACAATTTATGTTGAAGAGTTTGCAACATTTTCTAGGATCTTGTAACATCTGTTTAAAAGTTTATAACTTCTTACTTACTAGTTATAACTTTTGCCAAGATCTTTGTGACTCTCTGAAGAATTGAAATTTGTTGTGAAGTTTATATCTCTTTAAAGCTAACAAACATATTTCCACTTGAGAGTAAGTTGGCAAGCCTACTCTCACTTCATTTTATCAAAAAATCAATTTTATCTATCTAAAACTAAGTGGGAGTAGGCTTGCTAACTTACTCCCAAAGTGGGAGTAGACTTTCTAACTTACTTCTAAAGTGGGAGTAGATTTGCTAACTTACTCCTTTATGTTTTTGAGTGGGAGTATAAAAGGTTTTTTTGGTCAAAAACAATTAGGGCATGTTTGTTTCCTGGTTGTAAAAATCATTCCCTGGAATATGAAACTTACAAAGAAGGGTTCCTATGTTTGTTACAAAGTTAGAAAATTAATTCCCGGCTATAAAACATTCCGAGGAATAAAATAACTTCCCATTTCCCATGTTTTTATTCTCAAGAAAATGGGTGGGAATAAAATGTTCCCATGAACGTGGGGATAAAACTTAAGTAACCACCTAGTAGCTACCCATATTCCCATGTTTACGAATAATCTAAGGAACGTAGTAAATAATAACCAAATGCTTTTTTTGAAAAGTATCCGAGATTAAGATTCCATTTCTTAATTCATGGGAACATTATTCCTGGGTATAAATTTCTCATCCAAGAAACAAACGCTTGCTAACTTACTCCTTCATGTTTTTGGATGGGAGTAAGTTTTTTTTTGTTGAAGAATATATGTATTTGAGCTGATTTTTTCTCTTTCCAATTTTACCCTTAATTTAAAATATTTTATTTACTATTTTACCCTTTTAATAATATTACTTAAATTGTTAATTAAAATATAGTTTAATACCATTAAAATAGGAATCATCTCACCATAGAAACAATAATATCTATAACAATAATATATAAGGGGGAATGAGGGATTTTGGGCTAGATTTTTCATTATTTCAATTATAACCTTAAATAAGTTTTTCTATAATAAAGATATATTGTCGGTGTCTTTGAAAATGATAAAAAGTTTAAACGTTACAAGCATCTATACATATAATTTTAATCAAAATCTAACTAATTTTGATCAAAAATCTAAATTTCATAAAAATCTAACTAATTAAAATATAGTTTAGCCCAATAAAAAAAGTGGACAGATGGACATGGAGTGTAAGTTAACGCTAGTGTCTCATAATAATAGAAGAGCCGTTACATAATCACAATTTTTTTTGGTCATAACACCAATGACATATCTACATTTTTATACCGAACTACATATAAATAAAGACAGATTCTTATTTATTCACCTTTTATTCATGTGTAATGTAATTTAGGGGTGGCCCTGAGGTTGGGCGGGACTCGGGAGGAGCGGCAGTCCAGGGCACCTTATTTTAGAGGCACCAAAATTATTATTTTTACTTAATAGTTAATACTGTATATATATATATATATATATAAAATTTGGTTTGATTAATTATATTAAGAATATATTTTTAGAAAACTTTGATTTTAAATGAATCTTTTCCAACAAATTTTTTTGATGAAAACTATTGGAATATTAAAATATCACAATTTTATTGTTTCGTTCAGAACACAAAAAATCTTAGAACCGACCATCATGTAATTGTTAATATAAATAAATGTTTATTCAACCATGTGTGTGTTAAACAAGTTACATGTATAAAAGATTCTGTCAACAACAGAAAAGAAAGTTAACAAAGATTGGGGACCAAATGTTTCAAAATAGCCTAAAGAGTGTGATAGACCCAAATTGAACACTACCACGGGTAGATAATATGAAAGGTAGAGGAAGCTACGACAAAGCATGCATGGTTGGCTGGTCCATGTGAAGCATGGTGACTTAGGTATATTTTGTTGTTGGGTCCACCACTAATTAGCGTCGGTGCACGTGCCATGCATGACAGTTAGTTCACGGTAAAGATGCTGCGGCGTTAGCGTCGGTGAGATACTACGTTAGGTGAGAAGCAACAACAATCATCTATATTTGGATTTTGCTTGTTTTTCATTTGGAATATATTCATTCCCACGAGGTATGAGTTTGTACTTTGTAAGGTGTACCATGCTAACCAACCTTGTCATTGCCAAACTCAATGTTTTGCATCTTCATACGATTTTCCCATTCACCAATTATTGAAGTGTCTATAATATGGTTTTTAAAGATGGACCTCACTAGTCACTATTTGTATTTGTAGTAAAAAAACACATCTCCTCCAATCTATTTTACTAAAAATAGTGAGAGTTCAAATTTGAAAAAACAACATTTAAGCTTTTCTTTTTAGTCTATATTAGAATCACTAAATAATTAATGTTTAAATCTTTTAATTATTATTATTATTATAATCATCATCAGCATTAATCAATAATTTCTTTGTAGATTATCTTAATTAAGCAATTAATCTAGCTATTGACTAAAAATGGATATTGCACGGTAAAAAAAAATGGATATTGCATAATGACTTTTTAATTTTTTGTTGACAAAAATAAAATGATATTCATTCATTCAAATTGATTTAGTACATCGAATACAATCATATATTCGACATAACTAAAAACGTAAATGATGAACATGCAAACAAATTCATAACACTCAAGTTAATAGCATACAACAACAAAATGCATGAAAATAATATGATGAATATCAAAGTGATTGAAATACTTGACGTCAAGTCATTTATTGAATTTTTAATTGATATTTCAATAGGAACTAAACAAACACTACAACAAGACGAGAAAATAAATAACGTAACACAAGACGATGAACAACGCAATGTTGCACTCCGAGGACAAAATCACAAAAAGACACGATAAAAAACTTAATATGTGTAGAAATAACTTATTTAGATTAAAAGAAAGAAAAATTGTATATTAGTTCACAACTCAATCTAGTTGCTACATTTAGTCTGTATCAGTCAAACATTTGACTATACTACTAATCGTCTCAAAAGGAAATAAACACTTATAATCCATTGAGAAAACAATAATCATTAGAGGTCTTCCACAAGATTGATCTCCAGTGTTCTTCAATCCAATTAGTATCATCAAGCTGAGAACAATCTACCACTATTTAGAAAAATACAAGTTAAATTTGTGTTTAACCAACAATTTTTTTTCTTCAAATGATAACTCTTAAGTGAATCAATTCACACTATGATGAATCAATTCATCGATTGTAAGATAGCTAGGAATAATGTAGATAATAGCACACCAAGACGATATAAATCATGGTTTTAAAAGTCCAACTAGTCGTTGCTAATCACCTTTACAAACTCGGACAATAGCACACTAGGGACTCGATACACAACTCGGATAATGAAGATAATTCCCATGAGAAGGGTGTATGTGGGTGTTAGGTCCCTGTGGGTGTTTTAGTTGTCTTCAATTAGTATTAGTATGACGTGTCATTTCTAGATTTAAAGTGATGGTGTCATAGAATCTTACATTGGGTGGAGACTTTTTATTTAGAGTCGGTAAAATTTGGTGTTTCTACTTTCTAACTGTAGAATTTTGTACTGCCGTCTTCTTTGCGGAGTAGCTCAAGTGTGGAGTGTAAATGAACTTTGAATTGCCATTCAGTTAGACCATATATATTAATAAACTTCTATTTATCGAAAAAAATAATGTAGATGATAGCATGACTTGATCAAACAAAGATTATATCCAATACCAAAAGTATTTTAGTGATGCATGCTAATATAAGAATATGCAACTCAACATAAATAACTCTATTAATCTTTTTGTTGATGTGTAATTTAGTTGCTACCTTAATTTAATAAATAATTATTGTGGAGACCTTCCATTTGTCTCTTCACCAGCATCTTAAAAAGAAAAGTTGCATTGCAATGCAAATAAATGATTTTTGTTAGTCATTATTTTTTAGCCATTGCAAAACTGTTCATAAGCACAAGGGGAGACTATTTTTTTAATTTTTTTCGGTTCTAAAGGAGATGTATATTTTAACAAAGTGAACAACTAAGTTTCTTTGCACTCAAATAAGTTTGAAATAAACATCTTGAGAAATGATATTTGTACAATCATTTTAGTACAATATTTTGACAACTTTCTCTCTCATACTCACATTATATTTTTATTCTCTCTCTTCCTTTCTCTCTCTATTGTTTTGGACCAATGAAAAGAGAGAAAATAAAAGTTGTCATCAAAGTTGTCACAAATGGTTGTACATATATCACTACTCTAATTATAAATAATTAGACATAAATGTAAATTGTATATATGTTGAAAATGCATTTTGCAATTGAATTCTTACTATTATTTCATCAAAATCATGTTCTGCATCTTCAATTTAGATGAGAAGTCACAGTCTCTCGTACACAAGCACATATTTTCTCTATTTAATTAGTTGTTTGGATCATTTGACATATTCAATTATGATCATTACATTATTAATTAATATCCTAATTTCACCATGCTTTTTTTTTAAAGAATTTTTTCACCATGCTTATAAAACAATAGAAACACTCATAATATATTAATATTGTATTGATCTTATGCCCCATTTTTGCTTTTGCAACGGAATAGAGAAAAGGAAAGGGAAAAAAAATCAAAGGGTAGTTTATCACATGATGGATTGAAACGAAAGAAAGCAGCAAAAAGTTTGAACTAGGTAAAACTTCTTAATATAATGATTGAAAGCACATGGATAGAATGACCGTTAATGAAATGATAGTAACCACCAATTACTAGCTAGTTGAAAGTGTGGAGTGTGATACTATAAAACAAACCCCTATAACAAGCTTTGAGAAAAAGGTATATCATATATGATGAGGGAGATTTGGGATATCTTCATTGGCATTTTGCTTTGCCCTATGCTTTTATGGACATTTCTTCATCTCTAAGAAGACCAATATAAAACACCAGTGCATTTTCTTTTATTAGGCTTTTCTTTTCTTGTGAGAACACTTCCTTAACTAGTTCGTCACTATCTAGTACAATATTATTCTCATTGGTCCATCTTGTACATTTGTATAGTGCAATGTGGCTTTATATACTAATCAACGAGTGTTTTTTTGTCCATATCAAATCAAATTTATGTATTATGTTTCAATAGTTGGTCCATTATAAAAGTGAACGGAATTTAGATACTTTTGTCACTTTTTCGTTTTGGCGGGGACATGAAGAAATAGGTTTCACTAAACTGTTGGATGAATTAACAAATGGTGCCACGAAACAAGGAGTTTCACTGTCTCTAATTAGTGGTTTGTCACTTTGTGAATTTGCGTGAGTTAGGTAAAATGCAGCGCGTCCTGTTTTCATGCAACAAAGGTATACGTAAGACTGTTTTGTTTTTTGACGATATAAGTATACATGAGACAAGTATAAAAAAGAAAAAGGTATATAATATATATGAGACATTTATGACGTTATATATAACCAAAAAAAATCACACTCTCTTAGTGACTAGTCCTATTTGATATTAATTTAAGTTAACATAACAATTAACAACTCAACTTTATCTGTATTATTATTTAATCATTGTCCCATTAAACGGTTAACGGTGTAAAGATATGTACCTTAGACGACAATGAAGGTAGTTCGTCTCTCATCTCTACTTCTCATTGTCTCTAGAACCCTAAAATCTATGTTGTTCTTAATTAATCACATATATGCCGATTTGTATCCACAATTATGTTTGTCTTGTTAAAATTGTAACAATTATTTCTTTTTTGTTTTCGAAATTAACTTGGGTAAAAGAATTCATAACGTCCATGTTCATCTCTACATATTTTCCCTCAACAAAAATATTTTCAGTTACTGAAAATTCACATTTGCAATATTTATTTTCAACTCTAACAAAAATTATTAGGTTAAAAAATCTAAATATATCTGTTTATTTCTTAATAAGAAGAAAATTATTTTGTTTTGCAATAGAAATGGTACAATGGAGTCTAGAAGTTCTAGCTCAACTGACAAATGTCGAAATTGCAAGGTCGGACGTCGTGACCCGGGTTCGAATTCAGAACCTTACAGTTGTGTGTGAGTTTATTTTCAGTGGTTTACCGCTTCATCTAAGATAAAAAAAAATGGTACAATGGATAACATAAAATATCCGAACAAAAGCAAGTAGCAATCATTTTCCATTTCAAATGCTTGAAAAAGGTAGAGCATTCAAATGGATAAGAGCATGACATACTTGTGTAAGAAGAAATTCGGTATATAAGCTTCAAACACAACACAATCATTAATTAACTTCATGCTTTGTTAATGTTTCTTCTTTTGGTGGTTATATTTTGATGGCGGAGTTTATGGTATGTAATGGACGACATAATAGTATTATCTATCATTAAGATCGCCGATTTATATCATTAGAAGTTCACCATTTTTAAGAGACAATCTATAAAAGTGCTTTAGATTCTTGAATTGATTAGTCTTTACCGTTTATGATGGATACTTTCCTTGATTGCGTTAAGAGATTAAAAGAGTTAAGAAGTTAAAAGTCCAAAGTTTAAATATTGATAGAAAGAAAATACTAGCATAAAAATAACATATTAATATTTGTCATTAATTTTTTTTTACTGTTTTTTTTTTTGAAGAAGCTAAAATGAAATATATTACCAACGGAAATTGTGCTTCCTAGTACAAGGTGTACCAAGGAAGAACAACTAGGTCTGAACAATATTTACAAGGAAAAATGAAAAAAAAATAAATACAATAAAGTAAGAAACTATTAACCTATGCCCAACATGGTGAACGGACTAAGCCACCAGCCATGTAAATTGAGGGGAAGAGTAATGTACTTCTCCTTCAACCACATATAGGAGATGGACTTAATCCTATCAACCACCTGAAAAACGGGGCACTCTGTACCTTTGAACAACCTATTGTTTCTTTCCTTCCATATTTCCCACACCGTTGCACACCAAATAACCTGGAAAATTGAGCGCCGCCTCTTCCCAAAACCACCAAAAAACCCGAACTGATGAAAGTGATCCGGAACACAAAATGGGTTGGTCACTGATATACCCAGCCAGCTATAAATTAAGTGTCAAATAATACCAAAGAAGTTACAATGAAGAAATAAATGAGGAGACGTTTCGACCATGCCGCACCCTGCCACACACAACCTGAAATCAAAGTGAATAATACCTCGCCGGAGTAAATTGTCCTTTGTTTGATGGGTTAATTAATGCATGTACAATTTTATTTGTCAGCATGTTCAAAATTAATACCACCTCGATTTTTGGCTATTGCACCTAAGTTTTTGGAAGTTTATTTTTCGGATGGAAAAATATATTTGAAGAAAAATATTTTTTCGGCCAGACATGTTCACTATTTTTTTACTCTTTTAATTATAACAAATAAATTATTCAAAATAACATGTATTATTTTTGAGTATGTTTTCGTAGAAATCATTTTTAGGAATATAAAGTAAGAACATTTTTAATCAATAGCAAACATCATGTCTTTCACATTAGATGATTATTGTAATAATAATAGTATTATTTTTCAAATTTTGTCTAATTAATTGGTTAAAATTGAAATAAGTTTCACGATTATCCATTCCGGCCATTACTATCAGTCTCTACCAGTTCATTGGAAAAATAGTCTTTGTTTGATGAGTTCCCCCAAAACAAAGGTACTTAGTTTGGTCCTTTCCAAAAAAATAAAGTTACTTTGTTTGGATGGAGTTTCTTCATTTGTTTGCTTTTGAAAGGAACATCTAATTTGGTTTACCTCAACGTGTGTCGTGTAATGTACGAGTTAAAGTTATCAATGGAAGAGATATGTCACATATATTGTCCAATTTAAGTTTATGAGTAAAACTTGAAATATTGATTTATTGAATTTTATAAATGTAACATTACCATTTTTTTCAGGTTGATATGGACACTCAGAAGAAGAAGACTACTAAATAAACACAAAAATGCTTAGCTGGCACAACTAGAAATAAAATAAAAAAAAAAAGTTTAGATTGGGTTACAATAAGTGAGTTGAATACCACATCTTCATCCAAAACTTTAAAATTTTAGGCATAAAAATTGTTGGATTAAGGCACGCAAAATCTCACATGTGAGAGAGAGAGAGTTCAAATGTGACAAGTATGAGTTAAAAATTTCACATTTGATGAAATAGAAGTTGTTGAACAATATATAAGTATTAAGTGAGAAGACTCGTATTCCTAATGTCTTATTGTTTTAGATGAAGATGTGGTGTCCAATGTGGTGTCCAAACTCACTGGTGTAATTGAAGTTAATCCAATATTGTGTTGAAAGACAATAGCTTGTTTGTCAAATTGTCAAAGTGTAATTGAAGTTTATAAGAAATGAGCTTTCTTGAACATGTGATGTTCAAGGTAGGAGTAATAACAGTTGATTTGTTGAAGGTGTACGTCGTACATCACTGGAAAGAGCTTTCTTGGGATTCAGCAGTTATTGAAAGAGATTCATTGAAGGGTTCTCGAAACTCTCATCACCCATGAATCATTTAACAAGAAAGGAACAAGTACTATTGCGGTATTCAACAATGTAAAAAGTTTTTGGAAGTTGAAGGAGAAAGCGAAGACTGCATCAATATTGGTTTTTCAAATCTGTCTGGACTATGATCTAGACCTAAGCTATCGTCCTTGAAAAGTGAAAATGATGAATGTGGTTAAAGAGATTGAGTTTATAGATGAATTCAGATATCTCAGTTTGTTTTGTGAAGAGACCTCTTCTAGTATGCACCTTGGAATTTTTATATGACTAGCGAATTGATGGAGCAGATCAAGAAGTGTCAACAAGAGGATCAATATCGAAAGGACTAGAGAGCACTGGTTGTGAAGGGCTCAAGCAAAGTGAATTGAAGGAAGACACTGATAAAATATTCTTCTATTCAAAGATAGAGTTGGAACCTAATGTGTCATAATCGAGGAAGATGAATCTTGAGGAGGGTCGTAAAATCAGTTTGAGTCTTCATCTCATATCAACCAAGATGTTTGTTTGTAGAAAAATGTTTTGTAAAGGTGGAGAACCATTGCAACCTTCCTATTGAATACTAAGTTGTTTGTCTTTTTTTACCTATTAGGGGGTGCACTGCAAAAATGATATTTCAACCTTGACTAGGGAGATACCTTGTCACAGCTGCAGAGGACATTTGATATATACTTGATGTTGAGACACTAGGATGCCGATGTTCACTTAAGGTTTGTTAAAAAAGAAATTTGAAATCACTTTGCTGGATTAAGGATAAATTCTTTCAATATAATAAGCATTTGTCTTGAACCTGAAACACTCTTCATTTTATCCGGTTAAACATCAGTATCCAAATTAAGTAAATTGGTTATTGATTTTTATTTAGGATTTGTTGACTTTCTCTATAAAACCAAAACCCTCGTATATGGGGAAACTAAAAAATTGTATCGGGAGAGTTTTAGAGGGGTTTGATTGGCTAAGTTAGTAGGATGAGTGGGTTATAAGTGTTGGTATCCATAAGGACCTCCTTGCACCCTAATGAACCCTTCTGGCAACACAAGCCAAGTTCAAGCTGATTAGTGTTCATGAATTCCATCTCGGATCTCATGGCCTTAACCCACTTCTCAGACTCCCAAATAGACTGACAAAGCTTACGCCAATATTTTCAAATAACTCAATCCAAAGAGACCTTCTTATCTAGTATTGGTCTAAGTTTATTTGAAAACACATGTTTCAAACAAACATCACAACAACAAATCTTAATGAACGACACATTGAACCTTCGGCCAGTCCATATCTCAAGAGAAATATCATCGTGAAGGAGACAATTGTTATTTTATCCGTACGCATATATGTTATAGAAGTCACTTGAAATTTGTGTTTATTTATGCATTTCTTCCATAACAAGCCTAATATTTGAAATTTTATAGTTACCGACACAATTACAAAGAAACTTGGAGAATCATGCATCTTGGTACAAATCAAACAATACAGCAGACATACCATTTAGAATGTGTGCTGGGAAGATTTATATCATTGTTCCAACATTGAGTGTTCAAGACATGCACCGGCTTAAGTATTACAAAACGGAAGTTCATATTCTTCTGCCAATCTAAAAATTTACCACCATCAAACCTCTAGTTTGACAATGTCAGAAATTGCCTCCTTCAATATTACAACCATTACAATAACATATATACCTAAACTTAAAAGAGATTGTTGATGGATATGGTTCTAAAACAAAGAGGAAAGGATAAAACAAAATCACAATCTCTGAGGCGTTTGAGCATTAAGTTTTATGCTCGACTCACCCCTATCAACTTTTGTATTCACTAAATGAAAAATTTTATACTAGCGATACTCATTTAAGAAATACGAGAGATCCCTTGACTTAGTTTGCACACCAGCAGTCAAGGTTATCATTACCAGAAAACTAAGTCAAGTGTTTGTATTTGTCGTCATTAGCGCTATTCCTTAAAGTGAAGGGTGAAGAATTATTTTTAGTTGTAAAACGAACTTGTACAAACCTTGCGTGTTTTTGTCTCAAAATGAAACCTTTTAGAACAAGTCAAAACATAAAAGTTACATAAGAAAATCTAGGTGCATGTTCTAAGACTTTCCTTTTTCTCATAACATAAATTCAAATCGGGCTATAAACTATCTAGGGGAGACGATAGTTATGGGTACTTCATCAACATAATTATTCTTAGAACTTTTTGAAGTTGTACCTTCTTCGTCGGAAACCCTTGTAACTGAAAATGCTGGTGGCTTGGGATTTGGAAGGGTTATTGTGTCACTACCTAGCATGACAACGACGGTGGACATTGTTGGTCGATCTGCTGCATCTTCTTGTACACACAATAAACCAATGTGTATGCATTTCATTACTTCACTTTCAATGTATGATTCTTTGTGGATTGGATGGATTTTCTCCAAGCAATTTCCTTCACACCAAAGTCTCCATGTCTGCTTACATTATGAATAGTTAGACACTTGAAATGGAACATTTTGTAAGAAAATCGAAAAAACCATTTAAGCTATCACCACAACTTTGGGATACTTTGCTCGCGACATGTTAATAGAGCAAGTGGTTTAAAATTGTATACTTGTTACCCTTGTCTTTTTTGGTTACAATATATATGTTTTGTATCCAAAAAATTTACAAGGTTTGTTTATATAATATATAGGTTTTATATCCAAGAGACTCTCATTGAAAGAAACATAAGAGATTTCATAAAAGTATTATAAAACTATTTTTCATTTAAAATCAATATGTTGATAAGATATGATCAGCAAAACTCACATGTAAGAGAAGACTTTGCCTATGGTCTGAGAGAAAGAATTCACCATTTCTTTTTCCATAAATGATTTCTAATATAAGAACTCCAAAGCTATAAACATCGGATTTAACTGAAAACACTCCAACCATAGCATATTCTGGAGCCATGTATCCGCTATTTAAAATCAATAGAACGTTAGTCGTAAAAAAGGGGAAATTTTCTAATATTTGTTTCAGAAAAGAATTGCCAATAATACTTACTAGGTACCAACAACTCTTTTTGTTTTTGTCTCAATTCGCCCGCTTTCAAATTTTCTCGCCAAACCAAAATCTGATATTTTTGGATTCATTTCACTGTCTAGAAGAACATTGCTGGCTTTGAGATCTCTATGGATGACTCTAAGTCGAGAGTCCTCGTGAAGGTATTGTAGTCCTCTTGCGATCCCATTGACAATGCTTAGTTGTAATTTCCAATCTAGTTGCTTATGTTTTTCTTCATCTGCCAATCAAATGAACAATGTATTCATGTTATTTCGGAAAACATATACATACCTCTACTCAATTAGCCCTAAATTGGAGCAAGTATAAAAGTAGATTCTAATCAAGAATATTTTTGTCAAAACTTACTGAAAAGGTGAAAGTCAAGGCTTGAATTTGGCATGTACTCATATACTAATATCTTTTCATTTTCTTCAATGCAACAACCTAATAGCTTCACAAGGTTCCTGTGTTGCAATTTAGCTATGAATATTACTTCATTCTTGAACTCCTCTAAGCCTTGATTAGATGCTTCTGCAAGCCTTTTGACCGCAATTTCTGTCCCATCTGGTAAAGTACCCTGACAAAAAGATGGAAAAGAAAGTAAAGAGAACATGAGTATGTCCAAATTTGAAAGGAAAACTATGCATTCATATGTAATATACAGATCTTGATTTGTTGTTGTAGAAAAATAACGTGTTTACACATAGTAAGCGTTTTTGGACGTTAATATGAGTTCAGATTATACGATAACATATTCAATTTTAAAAAATCGTGGCCGTTAGTATGAGATTGCACAGTTTAGATTGAAAACTGGAGATATACCTTGTAAACAGGGCCAAATCCACCTTCCCCTAATTTAGACGACTCTGAAAAATAATTAGTGCTTTGATGAATTACTGTTAAAGGGATTATTGGAAGGTCTCCATCCAATGAATCATCTCTTTGAACATGATCATGAATTGCATTAGGAATGTTCTTGAATATCAATCCACCTACCAAAGAAACTTGTAAGGATAATTTGTGAAATAACCTTACCGAACTTTCAACATGTATGTAAGTTGTTGCAATTACCTTTTCTTAATCTCATGAAGACACAAAAACATACTAAAGCTACTGCCACAAGTACACTTGATAAGGTGATGATCAAGGTTTTGTTCTTACTTACTCCTTCATGCTTGGCTGCAACAATGACATGGAAAGTTCAAATATTTCAAGTGCATTGGTTCAGAAAAAGAAAAAAAAAATAAGCGAAGACTTAAAATTAAATAATTATTCAAAAATTAAATAACTTCAGACAATAATCCGGATAAAATAATCAAATGTGTGTTAAATAACAGAAATCATCTTCTTTCTTTCACATTTCCTTTACCACTAACAACTTCAACTGTATTTGTTCTGGACCAGGACATTTCCTCTACCACTAACAACTTCAACTGTATTTGTTCCAGACTAGGTCAATAACCAATCCTGGAGTCAAAAGGTTCAGCCCCGGAATCAAAAGGCCAACGAGGGATGCAAGTCCATTACAGACCACCTAGGCTGGCGAATAGTTTCGCTTTAGACAATAAGGCACTCAGAGAAAATATGGGCCATTGAAATGATCAAACTGTCGCCTGACCTTTGCGATGAGAAGAGCACAACCGTTGATGCTTACATGACACGCTCAACAATCTATAGATAGAGTACCTCACCACAAAAACAGGTACACATTCTTATTTTTAAAAAAACCTCAAAGCACCTTGAAACTTCTGATTTGAGTGTTGGAGTGTCTTTGCAGGTAAACCACCTCACTCTAGTGAAGAACAAAAGTCCTCCAGTGAAGGTCCACCGCATTCGAGCAATGAACCACGTACCTTACTCCGCCGTGTCGCACCTACCCGAGCCGTCACTTCGGATCCCTTCCAGACCGGTATTTATTCATAATTTTCTACAATCTAAACTTTGAAAGGAATCCAAATTAACAAGTCAAATATGAAATATTACCTGGATTTGGCACAGGAGAAGAAGATCCTGTATTCTCAGTTAACTGATAGAACTTTTGATCATCAAATTTAATCCCACAACTTGGAGCTACAACAGCCCATGTTACCTTAGTCCCACAACACTGACGAATTTTGTCTAACAAAGTCTCCAAACACTCTATGCACCCATCACTATTAAGGTCTCCAGAACACTGAACCAAACCATACCTTTTCTCCGTATCACTCCAATTGAACTCACTCGTTGCCCACGATCGGTTTTCTTCTGTCATCTTTCTCATCAAACTCCTCATCAAATCTTCTGCTTTCCCAAGTTCTGTCGAGTCCTTTACGCTTTTGGAGCCAGAAATATTCCATGATGGTGTTAAGACAACTTTTCCAAAGTAATTTTGATTCGAGTAACGAATGATGCATAGATCATACCAAATAACAGCTGACACACCATTAGGACAACGTTGAGTAATTTCATTGATAGCACTATTGATACAGAATCGACAGAATTGATCTGCGATGTCACCACGGCAATCATAGCTTCCATAAACAACATCATCATGACCATTATTATTGTTTCCTAAGATGGTATGGTTAGATTCTCTTCCAGTGGCAGAATCAGAGTTGTACCATAAAAAAAGGTTGTTAACATTGGATTGGTATGAAGTGCTTAGAGATTTTTGTGTTGAGTTGCAAAAATTGTACATGTAAATTGGTGTTTGTGCGCTAGTTGAGGTGATGAGGACAAGGAGGAGAAGGAGCATGGCCATGAAGCTAACCAACCTCGTACATGTCATGCTGTGTTATGAAATGTTCATAGTATTAGCTAGCCTTTTTCACACGTTTGGTTTTAATTTTAAAAAAAATTCAATGATCATATACGTGAACATGATCATGACAGTTTAAATTTCAATTATTTAATATGTACAGCGGTCATTACAAGCTCATTCTATTAAAATTTAATTAAATTTTTAAATAAACTAGTACAAAACTATGGCACATCATTGAATAATTAAATGATGAATATAAACACCACCAAATTTTATGAGTATCATTTTGTTCACTTTATTATATCCACCTTGAGTGGGTTGAAAGGCACTTGTGACCAAAAACTTGAGGCAAGATTGTTAAAAAAAGAAAATAAAAAACTTGAATATCTAGTCAAAGATCAGTTTGATAAATTATGTGCAACTTTATCCTTACGATAGTTGACAAAGAATTTTTTGTATTATGATATTATTAGGATTAATAATATCAAGTATAGATTATATTGGGTTGTTGACAAAGAGAGGTATATTAGAGCATTTCACACTTATTAAAAAGAGTAGTGGTATTTCAACATAAAAATTTGATAATTTATGGGACAACTTATAAAACCAAGTCTTAATTTGTTTAAGAGAGAATGAAAAATATATTATAAAAATTTTATGAGTTGTTTTTAGTGTGGTTTTATAAGTTATCACATAAAACAAGTTGGTTGTTTATTCTAACTCCATTTTAGCCTCTTCAAAAAAAAAATTGTTACATAAATTGTTTGAATTTTAATATTTAAATATCATTACTCTGTTAAAAAAGTGTATAAATAAAAATGGAAAAATGATAATTTTACTAAAAGTAAATTGTAGGTTACCTTTGAAATAATGTGGATACTCTACACATGATCATGTGACACAAATAAAAAACAAGCATGTGTAATAAGCATCAGAATTATTACACTGTTAAGTCTTGTGCTAAAAAGAATGTCTTTTCGGTGTTAAAATATATTAACATCGAAAAAACATTCTTTTTAGCACAAAACGTACCAGAGAAGAACACAAGATAATATAAAATATATTTACACCAACCATTACAAATTAAATACAATTTTACAAAGTCAGGAGCATTTAGATTAAAGAAATGCTAACTTGTGCCCTTAGGGTACAAGATAAATACATTAAAATAGAATTAAATAATAAATATTGTATTGAAAAGATAAGTTTTTAAAAATTTAAGGTTATGAATGCACAATTTCCAAGATTAAATTACATTGAGTTTCTTATCTTGTTCCCTTAGGGTACAAGTTAGCAAGACCCTATAGATTAAATGGTAAGAGCTCTTACGTCTTAACAAGAGGTCCCGAGTTTGAATTCAGTCTTTTGAAAAGAAAAACTTTGTCATCAATTATAATTCTATTGCGTTCGAAGGATAAACTTCTACAATTACATGCAAAAATACTCTATTCATATAAAAATTAACAAAAAATACTCTTTAATTATTTTTTTGGGTAGCAAGACGAAATGACAAAGTCATTATATACTCATACACATAAGTGGAGGTGTCGGAGTTCGAACCACGGTCATGACATCCGACCTAACAATTTTGACATTTTAGCAGTTGAGCTTGGACATGTGAACTATTTTTTTTTTATTTGTCAAACTTTTTAATTATTTTCATAAGAGATAAATCAAGAATTTTTCTTTTCATATCCCGTGTATTTCTAGTTACACCCAAATTTACTTAAAAGTTTACAATAATAACAAAGGTGCCCTTTTATATAAATTTTCTTAAAATTTTTATTTTATTCATTGTCACTCTAAAATTTTACCCTATTTCACCCACAACACAATCAAGGATCTTCAATCAATCTCTATAAAAGATTAAAGAGCGAATCAAAACATCTTTCGTACATACTTGATTGCATATTTATATATAAGTGAATTCCTTCTTCTTTTTCAATGATGCTAGAGTTTCCATTTTTTCTTGTTGTTCAAAGTTGATATGTTATGTCCTGTACAATGAACGACAATTATTTGATTGTGCAGCACACAGACGTGTTAATTTTGAGATTAACTTATATTCTGTTTAAGTAGGTTCATGCCAACTTAGTTTAAATAACCTACTTAAACTGAGTTTAGATGTATAATTAAAATAAGATTACGTAGAATCATTAAACAAGGTTGAAGATGTTAAAACAAAATTTAACTTTCAGTATGTACACTTAAACTCACTTTACATAACCTACTTAAATTAAGTTTACATGACCTACTTAAACTGAGTTTAAGTATGTACACTTAAATTCAGTTTACATGACTTACTTAAATTAAATTTACATGACCTACTTAAACTGAATTTAAATATGTACACTTAAATTCAACTTACATGACTTACTTAAACTAAGTTTACACGATCTGCTTAAACTAAGTTTACGTGACTTATTTTAAAATTAAATTTTATTCAAGTGTAATTTTGTCATTTTTGGATGTAACCAGCAATACATGGTGTGTAATTAGAAAAATTCATAAATAAATTAACAAAAATAAATGTATTTGGTGTATATTATAAATGACAAATGAAATTTAAACATCCATTTTGTGATAACTTTTGTGACAACTTTGTCTCTCATACTCACGTTATTTTTTACGTTATCTTTATATTGCTTTGATATTTGTGCAAATACCTGTTTTTTCTTTAGGGTTAATTTAGTAAATGGTCCCTATAAATATCCAGAATTTTGTTTTTAGTTCCTACAAAATAAAATCACACTTTTTAGTCCTTGTAAAATTTTCCGTTATTATTTTTGGTTCTTATAAAATTTTCCATCAACATTTTTAGTCCCTGTAAGAATTTTACGTCAACATTTTTTGTCCCTAAAATACTAAAGAAAAATGTCAGAGGGACTAAAAAGTGTGATTTTATTTTGTAGGGACTAAAAACAAAATTCTGAATATTTATATGGACCATTTAATTAATTAACTCTTTTATTTATAAACCATGGTTGTTCTAAAAGTTGTCGTCCAAATAACTTTTAAATAACACTCCTCCTTAGAGCATCCACATTGGTGAGATCTTCATCATTTAAGACCTGGTACCTAATAGATACCCTCAATGTGAAATATTTTTTTGAGGGTTTTCTAAGACTCAGGGTCTCACTTAAGACCTCAATGCTTAAGTGGATCCACATTATTTTTGCTTAAAATAATCATTGTCATTTTACTATTGTTTTTCAATTGCAATTTAGTTGACTTTTTAATGTTATTAGTGGGACCCATATAGACCTTTTGTTAGGGGGTCTCCATTGAAGTGATTGAATACTTATTAAATACTATTATTAAAAAATTATAAAAAAGTAATGTGTTCATGTGACACTCGTTTAAAAGGTCAAAATTGAGGGTCTCCACCGTAGATAATCTTATAAACAAAATGCATTTTTGTCGTTTATACAAAAGGACCGGAGTATAAGTTTGAGGGACCAGGATTCCCTCCCGATTTCGCTTTCCCTCTCTCACTCTCTGGTTTGCAACTTCAGCTTCCATTGAAACCATGAACACTTCAATTATCGGTTAGTTTTCCTCTTTTATTCTCCCAATTTTTCAATACTTGTTATTAGGCCACGATTCCTTCATAATCTTCTAAACGTTTTTTAAATTTTAATTAATTTGGTTATTATTCTTATGCTAAGTTCTGATATTATTATTATTATTATTATTAATTATTGTTTTGGATAATGAAGATCCGTTGCAAGGTGATTTCCCAGAAGTAATAGAAGAGTATTTGGAACATGGGATTATGAAATGTATTGCTTTCAATCGTCGCGGTACCCTTCTTGCTGGTAACTCTCTCTTTTTCAAACATTTTGTATTTCAGTGACCAAAATACCCTTGCTGTAGTTCGTTTGAAAAGAATTAGGTTTAATTGTATGTTGTATTGTAGTTATATCAAATTTAAAGGATTTTATCGCGGTTTATATTGTGGCTGCGTCGTAATTCTTCACATTGTAGAGAATTGTGGTCGAATGATGCAGTGGCATTGCAATGGCAGAGGCATCAAAATGTTTGATAGGTTTCTGCTAATGATTGAGGGAGTCTGTGTTTAAATTCTAGTAGATGCTTAGTCATGTGATCTTTTGTTGCTTTGTGAATTTCTTATTCCTTGTTGTAGTAAATAGTGGCTGCTATAGCGGCATTGCATAGCATTTTTGAGTCGCAGTCAAATAGTATAGTAGAGGAATAACAGTTGTCGCAGCCGCTACAGTGAAGTTCTTGTGAAAACCAAAATATGCCCTCAAGTTATTGCCCATTCACGCTGTTTTTATTTGGACATCTTAAAGCTTTGCTTTATAACGGATTTGAACATAGTTACATAATTCGCTGGACTGCCTGAGAACCGTCTACCAATTCGCAGTACTTTTGCGAATTGGTTCACAGAAATCTGTGCACAATTCATACAAACCAGAACCAACAAATGTTTACTTCCATCTTCCAATTTTAATGAGCATGGAAACTATCACACCATTAACTGGATATGGGAACCCACACACTCTATTTTATAAAAGCACGCTAATTTGCAGTCGAATGATGCGGCGAACCCGGATTCCCTGCAGTCAGCTGGAACCTGGTTTTAAAAAAATGGAAGATTTGTTTTATTTTTATTTTTATTTTATAATTGAGAATATTGAGCTTGTAAATATTAAGCCAAATAGCATACAAGACGAATAACAGTTGTAGCAGTCACTACCTGAATATCTTTAAAAAACCCAAATTTGCTCTCAACTTATTGCCATTCACGCTGTTTTTATTTGAACATCTTGATGGTCCTTTTGCCCTAAAGCTTATTTACTTTATAATAGATTTTAATGTTGATAATAATGAACTTTGATTATTGGTTATGAATATCTTTAGTTGTGTGTTCTTCTATTTTTGAGTTTACCATGTGTGTTAATACAATGTAAATTTCATCTATTGTTTCATTAAACTTTGAAGTAGTGGTCATCCCGCTACACACTATACAGCTATAGCAATTTGGTGGTTTTGGTTACACTCCGCCATTCTTTATTGACCATGTAGATCTTAGAATATTTTGGGTATTTAATTTGTATAGGTAAGGTTGATTGGTTGCCCTAATTAGGAAAAATGTTAGGAGCAGATTGCCATTTGCAGATTAACACCCTTGTAGTTATGGCTATAATTGATGCTGAAGTAGGCACACTCTGTTTTCATCCGAAAATCAGCAATCCACTCTGCCAATTGCAGATTAACACGATTGGTTACCCTGTAAGGTCTAAATTTCTGTAGTTTCTGTCAAGGTTTGAACTGTGTATTAAGGAGGGAAAGTCTATGTCTCCTGGATACCTGGGGTATGAGATAGATAGTGTGCTATATTGATATCCACTCTATATCACATTGATACTAGGGCAGAGATTGTTTAGCAATAAACTTTATCCTGTTTTCTGGTTAATGTAATGAGTATGATGTCAAATGCTATATATTGCTATTGCTATTGATATGATAGCATGGAAAGTAAAAAGATATTGGTTATGACAATGGTAATTAATTGAAGAGATTTGTTCCTCGTTTTACGGCAATCCAACTTTGGCATTTTCAAAAAATCAGTAGGCTGTAAACATTCAAGTGATTATAATGCATTGCACTGTTCTGTGATACCATTAATGATGGTATAGATTTATAAGTGTGAATTCATACTTGAAAGTTGAAATTGTCCGTTCTTCTAATCTTTTTATCATTTTCCTATTTCTTTTTTGTCAACTACCTAAACCTTTGGTGATGAGTTTGTTCAACACGTATGTGTGTTGCATGTAATTTATTTAGAAAAGAAAAATTCAGTGCTTTCAAGTATTTACCGTAAAAACTTTCTGAGTATACTTTATTTATTTTCATTGTGGGATTATATTTCAGGAGGTAGTATTAGTGAGTGTATAATATCTTTCTGATCAACACGTTTTTTATTTATTTATTTTTTTTTTACTTTGAAGCATATATGCTTAAATTTGCATTTGAATGTGTGGATTGGATTAAAATATAGCATGTGTTACTCTTTTATGAATTGTTTACTCAAAGTATTCTACATTACCAACTTTCTCACTCATGTTACTTGATTTGATAAATTGAATCAGCTGGCTGCAATGATGGAAGCTGTGTTATCTGGGATTTTGAAACCAGGGGCATTGCTAAAGAGCTTCGAGATAATGAATGTTCTTCTCCCATCACCAGTATTTGTTGGTCAAAGTGTGGTAATCGAATTCTTGTATCTGCTGCTGACAAGTCGTTATCCCTGTGGGATGCCATGAGTGGTAAAAGGATAACAAGAAGAGTTTTACAGCAAACCCCTTTACTAGCTCGTCTTCATCCGGGGTCCTCAAAACCATCTCTCTGCTTGGCATGTCCTCTCTCATGTGCTCCAATGATTGTTGACTTAAACACTGAAAATACAACTTATCTTCAAGTTTCTGTCTCTGAGAAACCAAGTGGACCAAACCCTGCCTCACGCAACAAGTGTTCTGATGGTAGTACCTCCTTCACACCTACTGCTGCATGTTTTAGCAAGTATGGAAACCTGGTTTATGTGGGAAACTCGAAAGGTGAGATTCTTGTAATTGACAGTAAAGATGGTGAGGTGCGTGCCATGGTTCCTATCTCTGGTGGTTCAGTAGTAAAGAACATTGTATTCAGCAGGAACGGACAGTATCTTTTAACAAACTCAAATGATAGAGTAATCAGGATCTATGAAAATCTTCTTCCGCCAAAAGATGAAGTTAGAGCACTAGCTGAACTGAACGAGAACCTCGGTGATCTGAACGGTGTTGAGAAGTTGAAGGCTGCAGGATCAAAATGTTTAACTTTGTTCCGTGAGTTTCAAGATGCAATCACGAAGGTGCACTGGAAGGCACCCTGTTTCAGTGGTGATGGAGAGTGGGTTGTTGGTGGTTCTGCTAGTAAAGGAGAGCACAAGATTTACATATGGGATAGAGCTGGACATCTTGTGAAAATCCTTGAAGGGCCTAAGGAAGCCCTTATTGATTTAGCGTGGCATCCTGTACGTCCAATTGTTGTATCTGTTTCTTTGAGTGGCATAATTTATATATGGGCCAAAGATTACATTGAGAACTGGAGTGCTTTTGCTCCTGATTTCAAAGAGATTGAGGAAAATGAGGAGTATGTGGAGCGAGAAGATGAATTTGATTTGAATCCTGAGACTGATAAGGTATCTGAACGTTATATGGTCATAGTATTCATTATTCTTTCATTTTCCATTTTATGGTCTCAACCAAGTTCATATCCGTGCAGGTAAAAGGATCTAACGTCAATGAAGATGAGGATGTTGACATTGTGACAGCGGAGAAGGATGCTGCTTTCAGCGACTCTGATATGTCTGAGGAAGAGCTATGTTATCTACCAGCATCTCCCTGTCGCGATGTTCCTGAACAGGAAGACAGGTTCTTAGAAAGTTCTTCAAAGATTGGGGACAGCAATAACTCTGGATCACCATTTTCGGAAGAAGTGGTAGCAAATGGACATATGATGAGTCATGCCTCAAGTCCAGTTGAAGGTAATGTCATGCCATTCAAAATATGCTTGTAACAGATTATTTTCATTCTTAAGAATCCGAATTTTTCAATTGAACTGTTGAACCACTTTGTGAGGCCTTTATGAGTTTAGGTTTCTTGCCCATGTTCTCAGAATTTGAATATTTCAAATACATTGATTCTGTTATTTAAAAAACATTACTACAGTGTTTGCATTTTTGACATTTTGCCTTCAACATTATTTACAGATGATGCTGTGGGAACACGAATTAAAAGGAAGCGGAAACCATCAGAGAAGGTGTTGGAGTTGCGGGCAGAAAGAGTCGATAAAACCTCAGAACCCAGCAAATCATCAAGAACCAAAACTAAATCTTTGGCTGATGAGAGCAATGGTAATGGTTTTTATTATAAAGACCTGTCTGATGAATGACAGCAGATTGTAAATCGTGTATACAAAAGTACATTTTATTAATTTCTTTTCTATCTTTTTTACTTAATTTTGAAAGATAGAATTGCTTAGCAAATTTTCATCAGGTGGATTCAAGGCATACATAAATATGATGGATTTGGTCATGCAAGCAAACGTTTTGTTGTTTAGATAGATCGAAATCAACACAACATTTGAGAATATTGAACAAATTTTCCATGTGTTTGGTTTGGTATAGAGCAAGGCCAATGTCAAAAGTTATCCACACATTTGTTACACTTAATTATGAGGTGATGTTCAGCATACACAAACGAAATGAAACTATTTTTGTATGGTACAAAAAGCAAATTTTACCCACATTATTGTTGAAGAAAAAATCTTTTTGATGAATGTTTTAATGATAACAAACCTTGTGGAATAAATGATAAGTTTTATAAATAGTGATCTACTGATGTTTGCACTTGAGTTTTTGTTAAAAGAACAGGAATCACATAAGTGGTTAAGCTAGAAGCCACCCACATTGATAAGTGCATTATATCTACTCAACAATGAAAGAATGAGTATATCATCAGTTGAAACAACAATATTATATCTTCATGAAGATTCATAGCTCAAGAATCATGATGGAAAAACTTGAATCATGATGGAAGAACTTACATCACAAGCTACACAAGAATGTGCTTGAAGTTATGTGACAAAACTCACATTGAGTTTTATGTTATATGATAAAATGAAATATGCATACAAGTTTGAAAGATTCTCAGAACCTCCTCAAAGTATCACACTTTCAAAGCTTCTAAAGATAAGAAGTTTAGAGTTCAGAATGTTAGAATGTTAATATGAATGGAGTTCATAATAATCATGAACATTAACCCTGAATATATCCAGAAATAATAAAGGATTACTTCATGGATAAAAAAGAATATTTAAAGTCATCATTTACAAGCAATGATGCACTAGATGCAAAGAAATATTCTTTTGGACTTCAAAGAAAGAATCTTGTTTGGCAAAACAAATGATCTCTCATTTATATGCTTCAAGTAGTTTTTGAAGGGAATAAAGAAACAACATTCATAATGTTCAAAATGTTGAAGAACATTACTATGCTTAAGAACATCAGAATGTTCAGCATAAAGTACAACCGTCAAAAAGGAAGGAACCCAGAAGAAACATTCTGAAGTTCATATGTATGAACCCAGAAGGAGTTCAGAAGGTTGTTCAGAAGATTGCTCAGAATGTTCATTAGAGCAAACCCATAAATCAATGTCCACACCAAGAACATGTAAGAACGTATGTGACATGAACATATCTTATGCATACAATGATTTTGACTTTGGATCAAGAAATCATTAAAGGCATCTATGATGATTAAAGAATTAATGGACTTTGATAGTTCTTGGTATTTGTGCGTTCTTGAGTGACTAATCAAGACACAAACAAAGTTTAAATCATACCAAGATACAAGAAATCAAAGAACATTTGAATTCATGAACTAACTCTCAGTTCAGAAAGTTAGTTTAGAATGTTGCTCAGAAAGTTGGTCAGAATGTTCCAGCTGAGTTCAGAAGGTTGTTCATAAACAAACTCAGAAAACTCAAGAACATTATCAAGAGAAGCAATACATATGTGACATAAATAAATGTCCAATAAAGTTCATCTGCATGGATAAACAACAAAAAAAGCATGGACAAAGAAAAATGTCAAAAAGGTCTTCAAGGTTCATTCAAGACTATGAACACTTGAAGTACTAGGAATATTCCAAATATGATATTATCCTAGAGGTTACAATTACTGCACTTCAGTTGTGTCTCTACTATTAGTTTTGATTAAATCAAAAGTAAGTCTTATAAATCATCCTAAAGTAAGAACAAATGGAACATTCTGAAGGTCAAAATGTTCATCTCTGCACATGCTTCAAACTATGAACAATGTAGTTGGTGGAAAGATAAAAAGCAAAGCAAAAAGGAGATCTTGTCCCAACCAATCAGAGATGGACACGTCTTCTGATCAGTATCAAGCAAAATCTCCAAGAAACATGAGTCTGAAGCTGCAGATCCACTATTCTCTATCCTGCACAATGTTCGATGCAGATTTGATTAACTTTATCCTACTTTATCCAGCAACTTTTTGATGGATATGGAGAAGTTACTTTTTATGGATATAACCCAGAAAATCATATGGCACACATTGAACAAACCTAGAAACTCATCATACATTCATAAATGATGAACCCAGATGAAGAACATGATGAACATCAACATTTTGATGAAGAACACAACAACATTCCGATGGTCAGAATGTTCACCCAGTTTTTCAAGTAAAAGATAGTGGAGCCCAGGACACGTGGAAAAAGACCATTGGTCGCCCTGCAACGGCTATATGAGCCCAAAAACTCTATAAATAGAGATCAATGCCTCAACATAACTTGCACCATTGCAAAGCATACAAGAAAACAACGAAGATTGTTTGAAGCTTTAGCAAAAATTGATCATTACAAAGATTCCAAGAAGTCTTTAAAAGTGTAAATCAATTCTTTCTATTATCTCTTTAAAGATATCTTTTCCTCCTTTCTCCTGTTGTGTGTTTCTACAAACACTCAAACTTCATACATCTTGTAAAGTCTCATCTAGCTTTAGTGGTACTAAAGTATTAGTTTGAACTGAAGGTGTAAAACTCTAAGTGGGTAACTTAGCAAGAAGTAAAGAAAGTCTCATCTAACTATAAGGGGTACTAAAGTGTTAGTTTGAGCTGAAGGTGTAAAAGTCTAAGTGGGTAACTTAGCAAGAAGTAAAGAAAGTCTCATCTATCTTTTGGGGTACTAAAGTGTTAGTTTGAGCAGAAGGTGTAAAAGTCTAAATAGGTAACTTAGCAAGAAGGTGCAAGCGTGCTGAGGCTTAGAGAATACAGTCGATGTAATTGTTCAGGTGAACAAGATTGTAAGGTGCATGATTTGAGAGGTTATCTCAAGCATCATAGTGGAAACTCTCACAAGATTGTGAGGAGTGGACTAACCCACATTGGGTGAACCACTATAAATTTATGTGTGTTCTTATTCTCTTCCATATACTCTATACTTAATGCAAACGCAACACACACAAACACATTTACTTTATTAAACTGTTTTTGCACTCAGACATCAGAACGTTCTGAAGTCTGCTTTTAACTTAACCATTCCAAGTTTCAACTTGAGAATCAATTTTAAGTTACAGGTTTAATTTTAAAGTATCACAATTCAAACCCCCCTCCTTGTGACTATACCTGAAGATGCATGTTAACTGATTACATTCAGTTTTCTAATGTTTACATCTGATGAAAATTCTTGTTCAATGGCAAGACTGTTTTATCCCATGTTAGGAAGCTCAGTGAGATAATTAATATCTTTTTTTTTTTGGGCATAATATGTTTTTGCAAAAAAAAATTGGCAGCAAAAAATAGAGGTTAGAGTTAACCCATGGTTAGTCAATAAGTCAGCCACTTGATTTCCCTCCCTATAAATGTGTGTTGCCATGCAGTTTAGATCCTTCACAACTGCCATAACATTGTTCCAACGGTTTCTTAAAGACCAAGGAATCCGCTTAGAACTTTTAGAAGCAAGCGCAACAAGAAAAGAATCTGTTTCAATCCATATATTATTCCAGTTTTTGAGGTTAGCAATTTCAATGGCTCTCATAAAGGCACACAGTTCAGCATAGTAAGAATTGCTATTTCCCAAAGGTTCAAAGAAGCAATAAAGGAAATCAGCATTATGGTCCCTAAATATACCTCCACAAGCTGAAGTACCTGGATTTCCTTGAGAAGCACCATCTATGTTGCATTTGGTCCAGTTAACAAGAGGGGGATGCCATAGAACTTCTTTGATTGCCTGGGGCTTAGGCTGATGAATATTACAAAAGAAAATTTTGAGGATTGTGAAATCTCTGATGGAATTGTTTGAAGTCTTACTAGTAGAGTTGCTAGAAAGAGAGGAAGAAGCAATTATCATTGATACAGCCGATTTCCAAGGAATAGTTTTGTGGTTGAACCTGGCTTGATTCCTGACATACCAGATAGTGTTGACGACATTGATTAATATTTCACCCCATGTTTATTTCTATTTTTCAGGTATAATTAATTTTCAAAGTATCATCCGGGGCCGAATCACAGTCAAAGTCTATTTTAGGGTCTAATTATGTCTTTTATGTAAAAGTAAATGTTTTGTAAACTTTTCTTCTAAAGAAAGCTATTTGAAGTCATTTATTTGAATCTTTATGTTAAAATCCTAAAGTAAACTCCCATATGAGTTGAAAATGTTTTTAAATTTTTAAAACTCAAATTGAGATGTTACACTGAGAGTGTTCAACAGAAGCCACAGTTCGACAGACAGTTAATTTAGTAAAGAAGTTGGTTTCAAGCATCCAGACTCGTGGAAGGCATGTAGTTTCTTATCGAAGAAATGCAATTTTTAGCAGTTTAGGTTCTGCATTTATTTTCTATATGTATATATAGTAGTTTTTCATAAGAAAAACAGGTCACAAATCACTTATATAATTCTAGCACTCGAAGTACCGCGTCTAGAGAAAAGAGTCATACAAAATGTATGTAATCTGATTTGCTGAACCACCTTTATATTAATGTAATGCAATTTACATTTTCATGAAGTTTTTGCGTTTAAACTTTTAAGTCTTTTACTTGCATTTTCTTTAGTGATCTTTATCGAAAGACAATTATTTTCATACAAAAATAGTTTTCTTAATCTTGTTCATAAAACAACTTATGAATATTGCACAACATGTCATATGAGTTATGGTTTGATCCTACTTGTAATAATCAAAATTAGTCCTCTTGTTTACCATAAATACCGATAAACAAAATAATATTCAATTCCTTTCACTTCATTAGAACAGTTACAGTTTCAATATTTATTCTCTCTCAATTCTTGTTCAATTTTTTCAAGAACCCTGATTCCATAATCTAGCTTTTACACAAAATCTACTTCTTGTTCTATCAAAAATCACAAACTCTCACAAAACACCCAACCTTCTTCACCAAATCTACTCACACCTCATCAATAACGAAATTAATTACGTCCATCATATAAATCGCAACAGGTAATAAAAAACCTAATGTTGTATTTTTTTTATTACTATCTTCATATTATTGGTGGAGAATGAGAATTAACTTTAGGGTCTGTTTGGTTCGAGGGTTAAGATGATAGGGAAGGGGATGAGAGATATTTTAATTAAAAAAGGTGTTTGGTTTGCAAGGGGAGGGGAGAAATTTTAAAATCATTTTACTGTTTTACCCTTAAACTTAATTAAATAAGGATAATAAAGTAATGAAACATTAACGATGTAATTGATAACAACACAACGCAGACGATGGAATAATGGATTAGTAATATGGTTGTTACAAGTAGGAATAAAAGTTTTTACAACAAATAGTTGTTAATAATATGGAATAAAAGTTGTTACAAGAATAATATAACTTAATAATAAAAAAATGTTGTTGTAAGGATAATATTAAGATTTTAAATTAATTTAAGGATAATTTTGGTAGTGCAATAAAATTTGTTTCCCTCCCCTCCCTCCTTCCCCTTCTAAAAGTTGAAGCAAACACTTCAGATTAAAAATATTCTCTCTACTCTCCTGGATGTTATACTCACATAAGTCCCTCTCGAAAGTAATTTTCAGTAGCTATCAATCCGTAATAGAAACTATATATGGAACATACAACTTTATGCAGTTTTCATGAGCTTTCTTAACTCAAGAAATAGTAACTCAATAAATAGACAAAATTACTATCACTGTCACCCATGTGGCAAACTCGTCCTTTAACCCTAGTATTCAACAAAAAGACACAAGTTCCACCGTTGTTAGAACAAGATGGTCCCAAAACCTTTCCAATTCCTCTCAAATATTTTTATTTTCTTCTATAGTTTAATCAATACATGAAATTAATTTGAATGAAAATTAGAAAGGGGGGAAACGAAATTGTTGGAAGAAGAAGAAATTTGTGATTATGTGTTTAAGGAAGTGAGAAAAAACCAGCAAATGGAACAAATCTAAACCTCTTGTACCCATGTTGAAATGTTAGAAATGGTGAATCAGAGTTATTCATGTTTTGCAAAAGGGTTAAATATGATTTTTGTAACTATAAAATAAGGAACTTTTAAGTTTAGTCCTTACTTAATTTTAATAGCCTTTTTAGTCCTTACAAAAAAAATTACATGTAATTTTAGTCCCTGCTAAAACTAAATTTGTTTAATTATATTTAAACTCAACTTTTTGAACGATTTTTTGGAGGCATGTTAAGAACATTATAAAATGTTCATTTACTAAAATTTAAATTTTTTTAACATGAGATGAATTAAATATGAATTTTTTAAACAACAGAAGTTCAATGTAAAAGTCACAAAATTCTGGATGTAGAAATCAAATTTTGAACTATTTTTTTGCGGAGAAACTTTTACTAATGTTCTTAACACGTCTACAAAAAGTTGTTCAAAAACTTAATAGTTTATGCATAATTCAACAAATTTGGATTTAGTAGGGACTAAAATTGAATGCAATTTTTTTTATAGGGACTAAAGAAAGCTACTAAAATTAAGTAAGAATTGAACTTGAAAGAGTAGATATGTTGCAGGTGAATAAAATTAGAGGAATGATATATGAACATCATTTTTGTACAATCAACAACCTTTTTGCTATTTTATAATATTTTTTAGTGATTTCGATTTGCATGCTCCTCATAATATTAAAAGGTTTTGCATAGTTATTCAATTTTGGTTGTACATGTAACATTGCTCATAAAATTATAACCTCTATGGTGGTTGCCATTTTGTGGTGCATGGCTGTAGTACAAGATAAAATTGCACATGCGTGTTGAAAAAATTTGTACGTTAAAAGAAAGACCACTTGTTTTTTTTGTTAGGACGAGAGCACTTGTTTCATCACGGCCCTAAATTAAAAGGATTAAAACAAGCACATTTTTTTAGTGGACATAATTTTTTTTTTTTGAGGGAATAAAAATATATATTATTAATTATTTTGAAAATGTATATTTTTTAATTCGATCTTCTTTTAATTTTTTTTAATAATACGTTGTGTGTTCAAATTATTCATTTTTACTTGAAATTGTGATTAAGAATTGTTGCTGATCAGCAATATCCTCAACCCCTTCTACTATATTATAGTTCTAACGAGGAATGCTAGCAACGCACATTCTAACACACACTCTTTTCGATTGGTTAAAATTCACATGGATTCCACCAAATCATGTGGGTCTCACCCATGTGAATATTAACCAATCAAACACCATATTGCAATGCATCAAACCATATTTATGAATATGACTTTACACCACAACCCATCGTAATATACCTTCAACCTTCAACACCATTTATTTATCCAGATCACCATTTCTTAATACGATGAATACCTAGACCACCATTTCACATAGTTAAATAAATCCCATATGATTCGCTCCCAGATCGCTTAGCGAGCTTGAGCTTGATGGTTGGGAAACCTCATATTACACCTTACCTTGTACTAATATATAATAAATAGATAGATATCATTTTCACTTTCATTTATGCACTCTTTCTAATACGATTGAAATTATTAAATTAATCTCATTATTATACTACTATCTTCGGTTCTATATATAAGAAAATTTTTAAAATAAAATTTAGTCCTATTTATAAGAAAATGTCACAACTTTTAAGGTGTAGTTATTGCTTAAAAAACTTTTCTATCCCTTATTTAATGTTTGTCTTTTTAATATTAGTGAGTGTATTTAATGTTTCACAATTTTTTTACGAAGGTATATTTTTAAAAATATTCAAAAAGTTACATTAATTAATAATTACATTGATTTTGATGTTTTTTTTATGTTTTTCTTCTTATAATAAGGACCGGAAGGAGTAGTTCCCTGCTGATCATTTCATACAAATCTAAAAGAAAATATAAATGAAAAAAATAATAATTTGACCAAATTTGCATCATTAACTACTGGCTGTTTTTTTTCTTTTAATAAACTATTGGTTGATTTTTTTTATCATAACTACATTGTTTTTCTAAGGGATCATAAATACAAAGTTGAAATTTATAAGTTGTGACGAATGCACTGTGCACATAATGTTAATTAGAGGGTGTATAGTTGAAAACAATTAATTAGTTTTACAATTAAAAATTAAAAATAACAATTATTTTCAGGTTTTTTTTTTCCTTTTGCGAATGTGAAAATTAATATAGGATAGAGATGAGTGAGTAGTAAATATTAGTGTTGACTTTATTAGAAAAGTTTTGGTGACATGTCTGCAATAGTGGATCAAAAGATAACGATTTTTGCATGTATTGTACGTGGCCAAAAGCGTACTTTCTTTTACCCAAACCATTATTAAATTGAGTTAAAAATAGCCATTATTAATTAATGTCCTATGCATAAAAAAAATAAAAACCATTATTAATATGAGCCAAAAAAAACTATTATTAATTGTCAAAAAAAACCATTGTTAATTAATGTCCTATATGTATAAATAATAGTGCAATACTAACCATTATACCAAGCCACCATCTGTACAGGTTCTTATTCAATTAATGGCAACAAGAGATCTCACACATTTCACAGAAGATCAAACAAAAGATGTGCAATTAGAAGCATTTGGTGAAGAAGACAGTAAATGTAAGGAGCTAATCCTCTCACTTCCTAAAGAATATTATGGGGTCCCTAACCATTATTTTTATTTTTTCCAAGGTTTTTGGGCTCCACCATCTCAAATAAAATCTATAATCTCTTTTCAAAATCATTTTCAAGCTAAAGATAGTGATGTAGTTGTTGCCTCTATGCCAAAAACTGGAACAACATGGTTGAAAGCCCTAACCTTTGCTATTGTTAATCGTAATCGTTTCTCTTCTTTAGAGAATCATCCATTACTCACATCTAATTCTCATGAACTAGTGCCTTCCTTGGAATCAAATGTTTATGTTGATACCATATCACAATTTCCTAAATTTGATATATTAAACATGATTGAACCAAGGCTTTTTGGAACTCACGTTCCTTTTGCTTCCTTGGCAAAGTCAATCAAGGAATCCAATTGTAAGATAATTTACATATGTAGGAACCCTTTTGACACTTATGTGTCATATTGGAATTTCATGAACAAAATTTCATTAAATTGTTATTTTCCTACAATAACAATAGAGGATGATTTTGAAAGGTATTGTAAGGGCATATGTCATGTTGGTCCATTTTGGGACCACATGCTAGGCTATTTGAACGAGAGTATAGCTAGACCAAACAAAGTTTTATTCTTGAAATATGAAAATCTTAAAGAAAATGAAAATTTTCATGTCAAAAGAATTGCAGAGTTCTTGGGTTGTCCTTTCACTCAAGAAGAGGAAAGTAATGGTGTGATTGAAATAATAATCAATTTATGTAGCTTTAAAAAGATGAAGGAATTGGAGGCAAATAAATTTGGAGAGTTTGGAAGGAAAATTGAAAAAAAATACTTGTTCCGAAAGGCTGAGGTAGGAGATTGGATTAATTACCTTTCTCCTTCAATGGTAGAAAAACTATCCAAAATCATTGAAGAGAAGTTTAGTGGACCAGGTCTTTCATTTAAAGTATGGACATAAACAAAGTCTTAATGGTGATGTTCTTTTATTAGGGGAGTCTTAATGGCGATGATATTATTATCTTAAATAATAAGAACCCTGTATTTAGGTTAAATAAATGTAAGACACAAATATTGTGGTTGCTCATTTTTATTTTCTGAATAAAGAGGTTTACAACTGGTCAACTATGTGACGTTTTTTTTCTTTTAATAAATGGCTCTCTTTATGGGGTAGCACTTAGGTGACATAGAGTTAGTGACAAGACCACTTGTTCTTCTTCTTTTAGGACGTGAGACACTTGTTTCATCACGGCCCTAAATTAAAAGGATTAAAACAAGCACATTTTTTTAGTGGACATAAATTTTTTTTTTTTGAGGGAATAAAAATATATATTATTAATTATTTTGAAAATGCATATTATTTAATTCAATCCTCTTTTAATTTTTTTAATAATACGATGTGTGTGTTCAAATTAATCATTTTTACTTGAAATTGTGATTAAGAATTGTTGCTGATCAGCAATAACCTCAACCCCTTCTACTATATTTTTCTTTTCTGACACTCATGTGCAATCTTATCCTTTACAATCATGCACCACAGAAAATATAATACACAAATCAGTAAACTTTTTTTTTTTATAAAGAAAATCCGTAAACTTTTTAATAAATAGATTACCCCTGTGCGTTCTTTCTCTCACCCACCCAACATCACAATTCTTTCTAAGTCTCAAAAGAGTATTTACCTTAGTAATGAGTTCCATCCAAGTCCTCTCCACCACTACGGTCCATGCACCAAATCACAATCCTTGTGACCCAAATTATCATCATACAATCGATCTAACACCATGGGATCTACAATTCCTCCCATTTGGAGTCAACCAAAAGGGCCTTATTTATCACCATCCTTCCAAATTAGACACATCAAATCAAATCGAACACCTTAAACATTCTCTTTCATCCACCCTTGAATTTTTTCCGCCCTTTACTGGTCGTTTAAAAATCAAGGAAAACGAAGATAACACTATCTCGTGTTCCATCATGTGCAACAATGCGGGTGCACTCTTTGTCCATGCTGCAGCAGAAAATACCAGTGTCGAGGACATCCTTGGAGCCACGTATCATCCTAAAATTCTCCACTCATTTTTTCCATTTAACGGAGTGAAAAACTACGAAGGGACATCAAAGCCATTACTTGCAGTCCAAGTAACAGAACTAGTTAATGGCATTTTCATTGCTTGCACAGTTAATCATGTGGTCGCTGATGGTACGTCGATTTGGCATTTCATCAATTCATGGGCCAAAATCTCAAATGGTTGTGTTGAAATATCCAAAATTCCATCATTTGAACGTTGGTTTTTAGATGGTATTCAACCTCCGATTCAATTTCCTTTCACAATAGAACCACAAAATAATCATCATTCTAATAATGATTATCATAAAGAAGAAAAACTCAACCTACATGAGAGAATGTTTCATTTCACAAAAGAAAATATTGCAAAACTAAAATTCAAAGCCAACTTAGAGGCCGGTACAAAGAACATATCTTCTTTGCAAGCAGTTTTCACTCACATTTGGCGATCTATTATACGTTCCAAAAATCTTGACCCCCAAGAAGAAGTGCATTATGTGGTGGTTATAGGCGTTAGACCAAGGTTGATTCCTCCGTTGAAAGAGAATTATTTTGGTAACGCATTGATAGATCCTGCTGTTAGCATGAAAGTTGGTGATTTGTTGCAAGACAATGGACTTGGTAAAGGTGCTTTGGAGATAAACAAAATGATTGCTTTGCAATCTGATGAGATGTTGAAAAATGACTATGAGAGTTGGTTGAAAACACCTAGTTTTATTACTGATGCTAAGTTCAACTGTAAAACATTAGTGGCTAGTAGTTCACCCTGGTTTGATGTTTATGGTAATGATTTTGGTTGGGGAAAACCTGCGGGGGTTCGAACTGGGGGTGAAAATAAAGAAAATGGAAATATTTGTGTGTTTCAAGGCGTAGAAGAAGGTAGTATGGATCTTGAAGTATGTTTGTCCTATGAAACTTTGGAGGCAATTGGTAATGATCCCAAGTTTATGGATGTTTTGTCCAACTAATGTTGCTTTGAGTGTTATGCAAAAAAGCTTCAGTATACCATTTCAGTTCATATCCTGTTTGGTTTTGTATTTTGTGTTACCCATGAATAATTATGTTTTCTTTTTGAGGACATAATTATGTTGATGTTTTAGTTTTGTGTTTTCTTTTCATTGCCTTTGGTAGTTAACAAGGTTTGATTTTTCAATTTCTAAGGTTATAATATAGTGTATGATGCGACTTTGTGACTTACACCTATTGTAGACTTTGTGACTTTGTTTTCTAATTTTTTACACCTGTAATTTTCTTTGTTTTTTTTTTGGGTAAGAAAAATTAGAGAAATTCTAATATGATCACAGGACCAAAGAAATAGTATTTGGTCACACACACATAAAAAATTACTTTTTTAATAATAAAGAAGAAATTGGTAAAAAAGATGATTGAATATTTTGAGGAGAATCTTTTTATGTGTGTGTGTCCAAACATTATTGATTTGGTCTTGTGATCATGGAAGAATACCTCAAAAAATAAACTCTTACACATTTTAATTTAATTCGTCTTGTTCTCCTAATTTTAATGTATTGCTCTCGATCATGTCAATATTGAGATGAACACAAGAAATACCCACCTACACACACCGTTAGATAAATCACAACTAAAGAATATCTCTTACTTAACCCGTCTCGCATACTTAACCTAATTTTAACCTAATTTTTTCCTCCACACTTTTGCATTTAATATTTATCTAAAGTAAAATAAAATTATGTTTCTAATTATATATGCTATTTTTTTGGAAAGGAATAACCATTAACCCGTCTCGCTATATCTCTTACTTATCCTTATTTATTAATTTTATTAGGTCTGCAACAACTTAACATAATAATTTCCTACTAAAATGCTGCATTAGGTTAGCAACAATTTAACCTAACAAATTTCCTCTAAAATGCAGCAATCCCTAATATTTTCTCCTCACTGATGAGTTTTTCATTCTTATCCTGTTGTGTCATCGTTTGTATATATCTATTGTTTCTACAAACTTTTTTTTTGACAAGTTGTTGTACACTTATTTAATACGTTTACAAACAGAATACCCTAATTTACATGCAAACTCGGCTACCCTAATTTCATGCAAACTCGGCTACCCTAATTTCCATTCAAACTCGGCTATATATAGCAAACCCTAAACCGTGTTTATTAATTTTATTAGGTCTGCAACAACAACTTAATCTAATAATTTCCCTCTAAAATGCTGCATTAGGTTAGCAACAATTTAACCTAATAAATTCTCTCTAAAATGCAGCAATTCCTAATATTTCTCCTTACTGATGAGTTTTTCATTCCTATCCTATTGTGTCATCGTTTGTATATATCTATTGTTTCTGTAGACTTTTTTTTGACAAGTTGTTGTACACTTATTTAATACGTTTACAAACAGAATACCCTAATTTCCATGCAAACTCGGCTACCCTAATTTCCATGCAAACTCGGCTACCCTAATTTCCATTCAAACTCGGTTATATGCAGCAAACCCTAAACCGTGTTTATTAATTTTATTAGGTCTGCAACAACTTAACCTAATAATTTCCATCTAAAATGCTGCATTAGGTCGGCAGCAATTTAACCTAACAAATTCTCTCTAAAATGCAGCAATCCCTAATATTTCTCCTCACTGATGAGTTTTTCATTCCTATCCTGTTGTGTCATCGTTTGTATATATCTATTTTTTTTGTAGACTTTTTTTTGAAAAGTTGTTGTACACCTATTTAATACGTTTACAAACAGAATACCCTAATTTTCATGCAAAATCGGCTACCCTAATTTCCATGCAAACTCGGCTATATATAGCAAACCCTAAACCGTGTTTCTTGTTGAAAAAAACCCTAAACCGTGGTAAATTACGAAGACAGCAGAAGAATCATATATTTTAACGAGAACAATTCTCTTATTAAAGTTGTAAGTCTTTTAAATGCATTAATTTATATCGTTAAATTCATGTCATAAACATTATATTTTTTTAATTTTTAATATAGACCGGTCGTCTAATCGAAGTGATCCAATTCTAAATGCTTTAATACATGTGCATTTAATTTTTTATAGATAATTCTTTTTAACTCAATATTTTTTGTAATGATTAGGGGTGATTTATTTTTTGAATGGCATTATGGGTGATTTATGATAACCAGTTAATGAGTGATTTCTAATAATATAACCAATTAATAATACTTACATATGGAATTTTTAAAAACTCGTGCATCGCACGGGTGGGAGTCTAGTAAATGTTAACCCGTCTCGCTATACTTAACCTAATTTTAACATGATTTTTCCCTCCACACTTTTGCATTTAATGTTTATCTAAAGTAAAATAAAATTATGTTCCTAATTATATGCTATTTTTTTGGAAAGGAATAACTGTTAACCCGTCTCGCTATATCTCTTACTTATAAATGTTAACCCATCTCGCTATACTTAACCTAATTTTAACCTAATTTTTCCCTCCACACTTTTGCATTTAATGTTTATTTAAAGTAAAATGGAATTATGTTCCTATTTATATGCTATTTTTTTTGGAAATCTCTTACTTATAAATGTTAACCTGTCTCACTATCTCTTATTTATAAATGTTAACCCGTCTCGCTATACTTAACCTAATTTTAACATACTTAACCTAATTTTAACCTAATTTTTATGAAATACTATATGACAATCATGACATTCATCTAAACTATTTTGTTACTTATTACCTTCGATATGACCCGTGCGTTAGCACGGGTCGATGGTCTAGTATGTTGTAAATATTCAACTACATCACGCTTATAAATGACACTTAGAGTGTGTTTGGATGGAGGATTTGAAAATTCAAGGGAATTTGAAATTCTAAGGAATTCAAATGCTTCAATTAAATTCCTTTCATTTTATAAATTCATTGTTTGGGTAAAATGAATGAATTCCTTCATTTTCAAAATCCATTGTTTGGATGACAAAGTAATTGACTTCCTTTCTTTGATTAAATTTTATTTCTTATAATTTCTTCCATCTTTAAACTAATTAACTGAAAAAAAATCATAAATAAATAATTAATTTAAATTATTTTCCATCATAATTTATTAAATTTCTTGACTCGATTTCGTTAATTTGTTTTTTACGATCGTTCATTTTGTTTAATAATTGAAACAAAATAACTATTTTTTCTTCCCTAATAATTCCTTCTATTAAACATTTGGTATATTATACATCAATTATTAGCAAAATCACGTGAAATGGAAATGAATTTGGATTATTGATTAAAACGTGACTTGTAAGAATAGAAAAATATTGAAACAAAAAACTTTTTTAATAAAACTAATATTTGTATTATAAGTGTTGTAAGTACACATATAATCCATGTGTCTAATATTCTTCGCCACTTCAAAAATGACATTTAAAAAGATAACCAATGTATCTAGATGTTATTTTACTCATTGTAGACAATGTCAATAGACAAGTATAGACTAGAAATAACTACTAAATGTAATAATCCCCACAACAAATGTGGTATACGCAAGTATGGTAATTAAGTCCAATTGTAGTTGTCATCCCTCCATTGTCACATGTCCGCCTGTAGTCGTGATCCTTCAATCATCAACTGCACAAATCAAAGCAAAATCTTGGATAATGAGACAAGCTACCTCCAAAATTACACATACATAACAAGGATAGCATAATGTAAATGACAGTGATCCAATAATGTTTGAAATTCGCCCACACCTGCTGCAAATAGATCACACTGCACCAGCACAACACTCACAGCAGCTGATACAACAAAGGCAAATTAAGATATAAAGATGATAAAGCTTGGATAGAAGCAGCACAAATGAATTAAGATATACAGATGATAAATTCATATAGTTGTATTATTCTATAACCATGAACCAAAAGAAAAAGTGTCCTGATGTTGGATTTTCATGTTTAACAGCTTCATTTGTTGGGAAATATTTTATGCTATAATCTAACATCAACTTGCCTAACATCATTACTAAAGAGGGGTAAAAAATTACAGCTACTGACTAGTAAATCATGTTTCAAACTAATGCAAATTTGTGTGAGTCTTCATATCAGTTAAAAGCAGAGAAATCATATTCAACAAAGTCAGCCAATAGCTTTTTAAGACATTGCTAATTTATAACCAGGATTATGTTATGTTTTTGCAAATACTCTATATTCAGCAGAGAAATCGTATTCAACAGAGAAATCGTATTAGAATGGGTGAATGATGTTTGAACATAAGAGAATTGAGAAAACACAATAGCCAAAATTGAGAAAACACAATAACCAAAATTGTTTTTTTTTTGGAGCAAAACCAAAATTGTTAAACCCACTTTGTTGGAGAATTGAATCAGTAATTAATCATCATAAGAAAGAAAAGAACACACTTTGTAGAAATTACTGATTAACCCAAGATTCTCTTTCTAATTTTTGGATAAGTAGGATACACAAAATTTGAGTTAGGCACTCCTAAAGACATTAAAGCATAAATTCAATCCCTCATTCACCCTTGGAACAACAATTCTTGTATAGGTACTAGAGAATACTTGTAACTATTTGGGACAATTGAGTTTAACTTACTCATATTTTTTAATGTTTTGTCCCCTTTGCTTATCATTCTCTTTTTTTTAATACACCATTTTTGTGTGTACTTTTCATGATAAAGTTCTTCTTTGTTTTCTAGTACCCCCACCCCAAACTTAGTTGGTTGCGAATTCCAATAGCAACCTCAAACTTATTGTTTAGTAACACTGTAGATAGCCTAACTCAAATATAACGTTTTGGGTCACATCCTAAAAGTCTCTAGGCTTAATATGTAGTTTGTCACCGAACAAAAAGATCTAAACGTACCGACTCTAATTGGTTTTCAAAAAGGATATATTTCAATTAAAATTAGGGTAGGCTTCAAAAGGCTCACAGGACCAAGCACTTTTGCCTCAGTGTGTATATGACAAGACCAATCAACAGTAAAGAAGCAATGCAAGTTCTAGAAATGTATATGCATGAAAGACTCTAAATAAGTAATTTGAAAAATAAAATTTGGCCATGAACCTTAGAATGTTAGATTTCTGGGATTTATGACTACATATCACACATGCCGTACACTTCGCCTTTGAAATACCAAGTCACTCCTCCTTATGAACTTTTTGGAATACCACTTGATCACTAAATTGTTACTAAACTGGAAAAGGTCAACAAACAAGAAAATTCATTAATAATAAACAAGTTCAAGCTCAATTACATTAACAGGGGGATATACTTAGTTAACCAAAATAAACTAAGTTAAATTGTTCAAAGAGAAAACACAAAAGAAAAATGCTGAAACAAAATCAGAAGAAAACATAAAAATGAGTTGGACCATCAGTATTCTACTCAATCATCCATCTGGTCACGGGGAATCCAAGTGCTAGGGTTCTCAGCATCTATGTAAGACTCCTCCCCAAAATATGACCTAGACCTAGCACGACCAGCAGCAAAATCCTCTCTGATCTCCCTCTCTCTATCCTCAGCTCGCCCTCTGGTCACTGATGAGTAAAACCGCAAGTGCACGGTTCTACCGAAGTAGTAAAAATAGAGTATCGTTCCGACAGGGAGTTATGAATTTAATTAACTTTTAACAATGATTAGAATGAAAGTTTTAAAAGTTAAAA
>Ga0315913_1000177_pt1 | contig 45261 bp, 21 predicted proteins | sample MpolsnodulesMG_FD_207736 | JGI IMG/M metagenome (GOLD analysis project Ga0315913, IMG submission 207736) | Medicago polymorpha root nodule microbial communities from Los Angeles, California, United States - small nodules | ecosystem: Host-associated > Plants > Roots > Nodule | place: USA...
TGCAGTGAATGCAACATCTAGGATATTATTCTCATTGGAATATTCCTAGTGCTTTAATGTTCATAGTCTTGGATGAACATTAAAGACCTTTTTGACATAGTTCCTTGTCCATGCCTTTATTGTTGATGGAGCCATGCAGATGTACTTTACTGGACCTTTTATTCATGTCATGTGTACTTGCATGTTCTTCATGTTCTTGATGATTCTGGGTTTGCTTATGAACACCCTTCTGTACCACCATCAGAACAGTAATCAATAACTGAAGAGTGCTTCTGAAGTGTACTTCTGAAGCTTCTGAAGTAGTGCTTCTGAAGTGTGCTTCTGAAGTGAAGCTTCTGAAGTGAAGCTCTGAAGACAGATTCTAATGTCATCAGAACGTTCTGATCAACTCACTGATCAACATTCTGAACTAACTTTCTGATCTTCAGAGTTAGTTCATGAATTCAATGTCCTTTGATTTCTTATATCTTGGTATGATTTTAAACCTGTTCCTGTCTTTAGTAAAACACTCAAGAACACAAGTTAAATACCAAAGAATTAATCAAAGTCCATTTAATCCTTAATCATTAAAGTTTATTATCTTTAAAATTAATTTGGGATTTTGCCTCAACAAAATCGTCGCCGCTGAGTTTCTCCTATAGTGCCCGATGTAGGTTTTTGCGAGGTTGAGAAACTCGTTGAGGGGTCTAGGCTCCTCGACACCTATTGCATTGAGGAAATCAATCCCTGGTCAGATACCACTTTCGAGTAGATACAAAAAAAAAAATTTACCTGCTTATGAAACTTGGACAACTTCTTTGTTGAACCGCTCGATGAAGTCGCAAAGAGGTTTGTTCTTTCCTTGGAAGATGGCTTCCAAGGTCACAACCATTGATCTCTGCATAGTTCCTCATGTGAGTCAATGGAATCTCTTTTCAAGCTCTTGTACCATACCATTGTTCCTTTCCATAGTAATGTAGCGAACATCCTGCATTTGATTGATCCTTGAAAATTGTGATAGTCGAGGATTGCTTTAATGTTCTTGATATGCTCGTAGAGATCCATATGCAAAGGTTATTTCAACCCTGTTGGGATACGAGCTTTATGTATTCTTCATGTCAAAGGGCCTCAGGACCTCTTTCATCGTCTTTCAGAGTGGAAGATCGTGAACGATGAGGTTTTCCCTTCGGATGATGCCTTGGAGTCAGAATTTTAGATATTTAGGGGAAAGTGAATTGTACTTTGGAGGATGTGAAATGTCCTTTTTTTATATGTGAAGGATGAAGATCCTTCCAATCATGTCAGAAAGTTGTTGTTTGGCGGTTATAGACGATGATGTTTGTAACCGTCAAGCCTTACATGTTCAATGCCATGCAGGTATGTTACGATTATGATTGAATTTGAAGTCCCTATCCTTTGTGAGCACACCTCCCTTGTAAGGTGAGGGTGCAAGTAACATTTTATGAACATTAGTAGTTAGGTCTAGTTTTTCGGGGGGAAAAAAATCACACTTTTATAAAATTTTCGCAAGCATTTTTAATGCTTGTAAAAGATCTCATCATGCATCTTTAATCTTTCGGAAAAAATTCGTCAACATTTTTTGTCGTTAAAAATGTTATCGAAACTAAAAAATGCGATTTTTTGTAAAGATAAAAAAATAAAATTATGAATATTAATATTAACAAATTCATCTTGAGTTAACCCAAAATTTAATTTAACCATTGTTGGTTAGCTATATACTCCCTCATGTTATTATTATAAACAAAAATATCATTTTTTAATTCATTAAAAACTAATGTATAAAGTCTTTTTTTTTGTCAAATGTATAAAGTCTTTTTTTTGTTCAAATGTATAAAGACTTTTTTAAGTTGAGGTAAATTAGTTATTCAATAAATTTAATAAGAAATTTTTTGTTTATAAAATGTTAAGAGAGAGGTATGTATGTGATCCACTCCTCAAAAAATAAGGAAGTATCTGACCCGTCCAGGTACAATGAACTGTGAGAGCGACGCTAATGAACAATGCAAGGAACTAATAAACAAAATACACATGTAAATTCCTGACAAAAGAAAAATACACACACATGTAAAATTTTTTAATTGGCAATGGAAGTAACAAGAAACGAAAATAGGATTACAACAAGGAAGGAAGGAAAGATCCAAAAGTTAAGTTACCTTTTCAATTTGGAATGTGACTACAATAAATACTTACGCCAGATGACTCAACGTAGTATATATTTATGTCAAGAAAAAAGCCAAATAATATTTTGAAATTATAAATGATGATAAATGAAATTTCCTTTAAATAAAATTTATATGAAATTTGCCAATTAGATCGTCCTAATAACAACACAATAAAGAGAACGAAGAACACTTGACCAAAAACAAAGAAGAGAACCAAGAACAAGGAAAAAAATGAGAAATGATATTTGTACAACTATTTTATGACAATTTTTCTGACAATTTTCTCTCTCATACTCACATCATGTTTTATTTTATCTCTCTATTACTTTAGTTTTCGTGTCAATACCTACTTTTTCTTTGTATATCTATGGTTGTCCCAAAAGTTGTCAACAAAATGGTTGTTTAAATAACACAACTAAAAAAAACAGAGTGAACCAACAACGGATATTGATCAAAGTGGTAAAAAAAAAAAACTAGATCTATTTGCATATGGTTAAATGTTCGATTTCTAACAAAGAAAATTTGATTGAGAGGGAATAATTCACCTTGTATGCCTCATAGATCTATCAACGAAGATTAGTCGCTACTATACGACCAGGGGTGGAAGCTTTCATAGGGGAGGGGTAGCCATAGCTATCCAGAAAAATATATTTTTTGAATGAATGGGTATATTTTTATATTTAGTTACTCCTAATAATATATATTTAGCTACCCCAAGTTTTTTTTTTTTGGTTAAGTAGCCTAGTGGCTAGAGGTAACACAATTTAATTGTGGAGAAGTGGAGTGTCTGAGGTTCAAACTTCGGCCCCTGCATATAATATGCAAATATCCCTACTAGTTGAGCTATGCTCACGGGGATAGCTACCCCAAGTTTTATTTAAGTGCAATAATTTTTTCCATCCTTATTTAGTTTTCGATCGAACTTCAAATTGTTTAATCGCGTCATATAGGAACCGGATGATTAACACTCAAAACATGTAAATAATAAATAATAATAGTCTTTGGTTTAATTAAAAAAAAAAAAAAGACAATAGTAAGCCCACACCCATAGTCCACCACACAATTAATAAAACAAGGATAAGTGGTTTATTTGACACTCCCGATCTCCACAACAACAACAGAGAGAGCTTTCTTAACAATGAAAAATCTCAAGACAAAACAAAGAAATAAAACGAGTGATGATTTCTTGCAAATAGCTTGGTTATTTACATTGAAAAGGACATTGCAAGTCAGTTTACCTCAAAAGGAATTATGGATGAATTTGAGTCTTTGAAGGGTTTCCGAGTTCAATTTTCTTCCATTAATAGCTACTATTAGTTTTATTTCTTTTATTGTAGCATTTTTGGTACAATATGTTATTACCGCATTTTTGGTATAATTCGTTCTTGTTGAATCAAGTGTATGTTTTATGAAGAACATATTTTTTTATGGAATGAAGAACATTTTATATAAGTAATAGTTATGGTGAGTTTTTTTGTTTGTCTGCCTCGTTAGATTAGTTTTGAAAAAAAATATTATTTCTATGTGGTCGTCTCATAAAAATATTGCTAACTTTACCGCTGTATAGGACCGTAAAAACTTCCTATCACTATTATAGTAACTAAAAAACAAAACACTATAAAGAGTAAATGCCCATTTTCAAAACACACGTGGTTTCTTAAAATTGCTAATTCAAGATGAATTAGTCCCTTATAGCATCTTCAATGAGAGATGTTTTGTCTAATATAGAGTTTATTAGCTACTTTCATTGGAGAAAAATCAATAGGGATTGCTCGGGGTGCAATGCTTCCACAAGCAATGTCTCTCTTGGATAAATGTGGGTTTGATTGCATACTTTATTAAAAAGTTTGGAAAAATATTGTGCAAACAAATTAATTATTGTTGAAAAGTAATAATATAAAGGTATTTGTATGATCCATTTAATAATTTTTTAAGGGTGTGTTTGATGTGTTAAAAAATAAGGTACAAAATATAAGGGACAAGACAAACTGAGCAAAGGATAAGGCAAAATTGAAATTGTTGTCCCTCACTAAACCACAACTCAATTTTTTATACCGAATAAAAGTTGTCTAAAATACCAAAATAAAATTTGATCCATCAAATATCTTATATGACAAAAAATTGTTCAATAACATAATTGTTTGTCATGTGTTGTTCAAGTTTATGTTGTGATGTTATGTCTTGTGTTGTTCCGTCCAATATTTACCTTTTAAAAGATCAAACCGACCTTAAGAGTTGGTGCTTGGAGTGAATGAGTGGCATTAACATTAAAATGAAGTGAATAAGTGATGTGTACGCGTAGGGACCACTTAAGCTATGTCTTAATAAAGGTATCATTGAAGATGCTCTAATAGTTTAAAAAACAAGAATTTGAAAAACTATCCCATTTCTAATCCTAGTTACTTTTAGAGTTAATGCTACTTACGTTTAGAGTTTCTTTTATGAAGTACTTACCTTTTTAGAGATCAAACACATCCTAAGAGTTAGTGGTTGGAGTGAATGAGTGTTTTTATTAGGCATTAGCATTAAAAATGAAGTAAACAAGTGATGTGTACGTGTACGGGCCATTTACGTTATGTCTTAATAAGAGTACCATTGAAGATGCTCTAATAGTTTAAAAAACAAGAATTTGAAAAACTATCTCTTATCTAACCCCTAGTTACTTTTAGAGTTAATGCTAGTTACTTTTAGAGTTTCTTTTATATGGGATTGGAATTTAAATCCCGAAAAGGTGCACAGGAAGCGACGTCTATCATATGTTGTTATCTGTGCAGCAGGTTGATCATTCAGACATTTGTGATATAATTTGGAACAAAGCGACTCATTTGAAGGTTTCTTTGTTCATGTGGCGGTTGTTAGGAAACCACTTACTAACGAAATATAATTTGATTCAACGTGGAATTATATTGTTTAACTTTATTCTTTATTCAAATGATTGTGGGATGCAGGAAAGCGTTGATTAGTTAATCACATGTTGGTGGGATGTGATTTTTATGTTAGTATATGTCTTCTCATTCGCTAATGGTTAGATATTCATTTAATAGACAACATGCATATTTCTAATCATCTCATCCAATCCGGAATCTTAGGAGATGATTCTAGAAAGAAAGAAAAACAAAACGGTCTTCAATTCATTTGATTTGTCAGGCTTGTGTTTGAGTTATGTGGAAGGAAAATGAGTGTTACATTTTTTAGCAAAAAGAGTTATATTTACATCAACTATTTGATAAAGTGAAACTATTATATTTTTTATGGTTGAAAGCTAAAAATTAAAATTTAGTTTTTGATTTTCATCGCGGGTGAATAAATCTCTTTTAGTGTTTGAACCATGCTATCTAGCTAGTATTTTTTTTCTTCTTTTCTAGATAGTGTTTTTGTTGTTTTTCATGTTGGTGTATGCTTGTAATCCAGTTTGTAACTACTCTTGTTTCATGACCTTACACTTCTTGTGCAGATGCAAATCTCTTCTTGGTTTGATATATTTCATATAAAAAAAATTGGGTTAAATATGTTTTTGCTCCCTATAAATATGTCAACTTTTCGTTTCAGTCTTTCTAAAATATTTCTTCAGCTTTTAGTCCCTCAAAAATTTTCCATCTTCACTTTTGGTCCCTCCTTTAAAGTAAACTTATATGTAGAATTCATATTTTTAAATAAAATTTTGTAAAAAAATTCATAATATTATAAGAATCTCTCTAAAAAAAATTAGATTTTTTTAATAAGAATTTTTATATTTTTGACGGTTAAAATTTCATATTTAATTTGTGTTTTGTTAAAAAAATTCTAATTTTTCTTAGGAAATTATTTTACATATTTCTGCATAATTTCATTAAAAATACAAAAATTAACTTAAAAATAGGGACCAAAAGTAGTGATTGAAAATTTTGTAGGGACTGAAAGTCGAAGGAAATTTTTAAAGGAACTAAAAGAAAAAGTTGATATATTTATAGGAACCAAAAATATATTTAAAACAAAAAAATTATCAAATTTGGTTAGGCATTTTCCTTTTGAAACTTTTCCTTCGTAATACAATTTTTCCACACTATTTAAATCAATATCATAATTAAAAGTAACTACCAATTTTGAATTTTATTTACATGTTTGTTCTTAACATAACAATTTTTCCAATTTTTTAAAATTAATTTAATTTTAAACTTAATAATCTATATATATATTATTACAAAAAAAATGCAATATATAGAGAAAACTATCCCTTTGAGTATTTTTGGACTGAATTTTTCTTTCCATGATTAATTTGGTTTGTTATAACTTAAAAGTAACAAATATTTATATTTTTAATCTTAATCAAAATTTCATAATAAAACGCAATTCATAATTTTAAAATTTTAACATAAAGTATACAATAATACAACAATCAAATGATTGAACATAAGACTTAGTTTCATTAAAAAACGAATTGTTGAAGAACTAAAATTAAAATTAAATAAACAAAAAAAGAGGTAGTAGAGTTTTAGATGAAATAGGATTTTAATTTTTACCAACTAGAAACCACGAGAAAAAAGGAGAAAGAGCACAGAAAATTAGAAAGTATTCGCATATGTGTCGGAGAAGCTGTTACTTTGGCTTTATTTATGTAACTACCAGTCTCTTTCTTTCATGTGACCAACAAACAAGCTTTGGTGGTTAACACACATTATTAGATTTTTTTTATTATCTTCCATCATTAGATTCAGATTTGTTTATTTATAGAAATAGAACACATACAAACTATTCGATTATTGTTTCTGTCTTCTTATTTGCGTTGAATCAAAGTAGAAAAAAAGAATCGTATTCTTCATATAAGTCACGTGCCATCGCCGTTGAAGTCACGTGCCATTTATTATACTTTAGTTGTTACACCTCAAACCTACATAATATAAAACCTTAAACTATGTTTTTTTTATTAATTAAGATTAAGATTGTTTCTCTCTCTCTCTCTCTCTCTCGATCAAACAAAAAAAAAATTCTTCAATCAGAAAAACAGTGACCAGGATCTTCTTACGTTTTTGTAAGTACACTTATTTTATTATTACTATTGATTGATCGATTTAAATTTACTTTTTATTTTTGTATATGAAGGTATAAAATTCTGTGCAGTTTCAAAAGAACTGCACAGAGGTTGTTGTGTTGATGATGGCAACGATGGGGAGGTTATTGATGGCTCTGGAAACTGAGGGACCAGGAGGACAATCATTGTTGGGTTCAATCAAGATTGCTGTTTTGCCAATAGTTAAAGTTTTCACTATGTGTGCTTTAGGTCTTCTTATGGCTTCTAAGTATGTTAATATCTTGCCTGCTTCTGGTAGAAGGCTTTTGAATGGGGTATGTATATGTGGATCATGTGTTCTCATATGAAATTGGTTTCTCATTCACTTATTGATTCTGTTGTTGGTTTTTTGCAGCTGGTTTTTTCACTTTTGCTACCTTGTTTGATATTCTCTCAGCTGGGACAAGCTGTTACTATGCAGAAGATGCTTGACTGGTATGTCAGCTCACCCCCAATTCATGTATGTTGTCAGTGTAAAGATGTTTTACACTGTCAATCAATCATAATTGTTAGATCATTAAAAACGTTTGGCTTTAATGATAAATATTTTTAAAGTCATTTGTCTGATTGGTTGTCATCTGCTGATAGTGTTACACTTTTTACACTGAATATTTAGAAATTAAACTCGTAATAATGTATGAAACAAAATTTTAAATTACTTTGTGAGCTGTGATATTGAGGAGAATTGAGGTCGAATACCATGATCTCTGATACTGCAGAGAATTGCAGTTAAACAGACTTATTGCGACACAATAGTGGTTGCAATGCTGTTGCATAGACATCACAGTACAATTGAGAACTAATTGAGTTTGCTGAACAATTTATAAAATCCTATTTAGATAATATGCAGAGACCAATTGATGGATGTTTTTATTATTTTGCAGGTGGTTTATTCCCATGAATGTTGTTTTGAGTTCAATAGTAGGATCAATCATTGGTTTTATTGTTGCGTCAATTGTTCGTCCACCGTACCCTTTCTTCAAGTTCACAATTATCCATATTGGAATCGGTAACGCAATCAAACTTGATTTTCTTCTTTTATTTGATACTTTGACTTGGTTACCTTTATATGAAGAGAAGGAATTATTGAAATGTAGCATGATATGTGATTTGCCTAATTCAATTGAAATAGAAGAAAATTTGAAGTTTTGTATATGTGTTTCATCATGTGTAGTTTTACCTTGTCTTGAACCATATCGCGTTAACTTGTTTTACAGGGAATATTGGGAATGTGCCTCTTGTCCTCATTGGTGCTTTATGTCGAGACCAAAACAATCCCTTTGGCGACTCACTTAAATGTAGCACAGATGGAACTGCATATATATCATTTGGCCAATGGGTAAGTTTCTAGATATTTTGTAGACCAATACATCTTATTTTAGTTCATGATATCGCGCAGTGTTGTCAATTGTGGATTGCAGAAAATAGCGGTTTGTTAAATTTATGTTACTTGACAGTGCTGTAAGGCTGCTATAGCCACCATTTGACGATACTTTGTATTTAATTGCATGTCGCTAAGCAAAAACGGTTTGTTAAATTTATGCTACAGTAGCTCTACGGTCACTAATACTACGGCCGCTATTTGACAACACTTTGTATTAAATCACATGTCACAAAGCAATAATTGTTTGTTTAAATTATGCTGTGCTATAGCACTAGTGTCACTAATACTATAGCCGCTATTGACAACACTGATATCATGTGCCTTGACTTATAATTCATTCACATTGTTCTAGAAATTGCACTCTCATTCAAACAAAAACGCAGTAGTGATTGGGAGATATTAATTCTCATTTGTCTTAGGTTGGTGCTATCATCTTGTACACCTATGTATTTAATATGTTGGCGCCTCCTCCAGAGGGAACTTTTGACATTGATAATGAAAGACTTTCCATAAAGCACACTTCTGCAAAGCCTGATGTTGCACCGGAACAAACTCCATTGCTTGCTCAGGAGGAGGGGAACAAGGAGGAGGACAATGTAGTAAGTGCAAGTGCTTCAGGGAAGTCGAAGGTGAGGTTGACTTTAAATTCAGGTGTCATTTTCTTTTATTTTTTTCACATGATTTGATGAACTAGGTGTAATTTAACTCATTTGTATCTCATGCGTCCTCGGATACAATGTTCACACATGTTTGTTGATGCAGATTAAAGTTATATTAGCATTAGTATACGACAAGTTGAAGCTTAAGCAAATTCTTCAACCCCCTATCATTGCATCAGTGAGTTTCTCCTTATTGAATCTATATATAAATGTAAATGTGTTTTAGTGGAAGTAATGTTTGTGAACTAGTTTAGTGTACTGGTATTTTGGTAAATAGATCTGTTTCATGTCAACTAATATATTAAAGAATTGGTTTTGACAAGTGTTTACACATGTTCTGCAGATTCTAGCCATGACACTTGGTGCAGTCCCATTTCTGAAGAAACTGATCTTTACGCCGGAAGCTCCACTATTCTTCTTCACTGACAGTTGCATGATTCTAGGGTATGCCTATTGAATATTTAATGAAGTGTGTACTTTTGCGTTCATATAGTTTGTTCTGTTAAATTAAGCTTTTTTCAGTTGAAAACTATTCACTATATTGATTAACATAACAACTTTCAGCATGAAACTTTTTTCTAATTGCCATCAATAATATTCATATAGGATACTTACATATTGCATTTTTCTGACACCTTATAAATGAGTCCTTGTTTAAAAGCTTAGATGGTTTAAGGATTTTAACCATTTATATATCTTTGGGAAATTGGAGCAACGACACAGTTAAACCATTGTGTCAGAAATAACAAAAAGTACATGTAGTGACTTGGTTTTTCCTAGTTATTCTTCTTTTAACTGTTACATACAAATTTTGGTTTACAAATTTACAACAACTGAGCCATTTAGAGTTCAATGTTTTATTTCCATTATTTTATTGGTTTAGAAGAAAATATTTTATCCTCCTTTCTCTCACTCTTCCTGATTTCTTTCAAAAAAAACTCTTCTGAAAAACAGATATTTCGAGGAAAGCATTCAATTTTGGTTGTAAACAGATAAACTTCAAAAGTATGTACTATGGAACTGAGCCATAGTTTCTTAATTCTTTAGTATTATTTATTATCAGAAGTCATTGTGGAATATTTATGAAGCTATTATAGGTGATAATGTCTAAATGTTTTTTTGATGATCAGGGAGGCTATGATTCCTTGCATATTGTTGGCATTGGGAGGCAACCTTATCGACGGTAAGTTTATTTCATAGTGTCCTCATTTTATTTCATCATTAAGCAATGTGTCCAAATCTTTCGACCGAATCATTTTAATGAATTATGGTTTGTTTTTGGTCTTGGTTGCAGGTCCTGGAAGTTCAAAACTTGGTTTTAAGACAACTGCTGCTATTGTTTTTGCAAGGTTACTTTTAGTGCCTCCTGTTGGACTTGGCATCGTCATGTTGGCTGACAAGCTCGGCTTTCTACCCCCAGATGATAAGATGTTTCGATTTGTCCTACTACTTCAGCATTCAATGCCAACATCTGTCCTTTCAGGTATATTGTACACACATCTGTCCTAGTCCTAGTTCTCACTGGTAATAAATTCACTTCTGAACAGTACCTTGGTCTCAAAAGTACCAACTAGAAAAGTTGGGAAATTGTTGCTGCTTTGGCCTTGTAGACTCTTACTTGTAAAAAGTAGCGAATGACGGATAAGCTAAGTAATAGCGATTAAGCTAGTGAATCGATTTTGAAGTGTTTGGAAGAATTAATAGTTGAAGTAACTGATAACGTTCAACTGATAATATAAAATGAGATAAAAATGTAATGAGGGTAAAAATGAGCGAAAATATGATACATTATAAGCTCAAGCGTTATTTGCAGTAGCTATCTCAAAATATATTATAAGCTCCAACATTTAAATTTTGATTTTACGAACTTATATGCTATAACTAGCTATCAAGTTACTCTAAGGAATTTCTTTTATTAGTAAACATGATTGTTATTATTACATAATAATTCATGTGTATAACAAATATTGTTAAGGTTGATTTTTTTAACATATAATGTTTTACATGTTCACAGGTGCTGTTGCTAACTTAAGAGGGTGTGGAAGGGAGGCAGCTGCTGTTTTATTCTGGGTCCATATCTTTGCTGTAATATCAATGGCTGTGTGGATTGTTCTATACCTTAGCATACTCTTCTGAGACTATAGATAGATATCATGTTTATGCAATAATGATGTAATTTAATATCATTAATTTTGTCCATTTGAAATATAGGTTAGGAGAAATACCAATACTTTATATAGTGCCTTTATCTGCTGATTTTGATTTTTGCCGTCTACAGATTTATGATATTTCATTAGAAAACATTGTTAAGAAGAGCTGAAAAAATATATTGGAAGAAACCTAAGTTCTTCATTGATTAGAGATACGGTCTAAGTAGGTCTTGTAAAGTTAAAACAATTATTATCTTACAAGCCAATTTTTTATGATTCAGTTTGACCCCAAAACAATGTACAGGAGCCTCTTTTAAGATTTGTTAGACCTTATTGATTCTAGACGATTATCACTTTACAAGTTAATTTTGTAGGCTTGAGTTAGACCAGAGACTTGAACGAGTCGGCATATTCTAAAATTTTACTTTAATTATTCAAAACTAGTTTTGAGGACTCGTTCTCTAGCAATATTGTAGAATATGTTCCATTCTATCATTGGAATAGACAAAAGGGAACATCAGGAGTTATCTTCACATGTAAGGCTTATACAAGTCCACATGATTGTCACTCAATGTGATTCCCAATCTTTTGAAAAACAAAAGGACAGCATGTGTGGTTAGAGAAAAACAATGTTTTGACGAGTATAGCTACCGTTCAAAAAGAAGACTTATAGTATAGTTTATTTTGTACCAAGAGTTACTAAAAATAAAATAAAGACCTGTACTTATTTTGCAATAGGAATTACTCAATTTTTTTAAATAATTAAATGATGACCTGCATTTTGCGCAAACAAAATGTATTTGCACCGGTTAGATTTGATATATAATAATAAGTTAAAATAAGTGTATGAAGCTTATATTAAAAATAAATCTATGTTATTGGAGTAAAATAGTTTAGAATACATGTAATATAATTTTTTTAGGGAATATCTAATTGAAAATTGATAAAATTTGATAGTTTTGCCTTTGAAATGGGCTTTAAGTAATAAATTGCAATTTAAAAAGAACATGTTCCTTGATGACAACTTAAGATCAAACGGTCTTGATTTCAAACAGGTTATACTATTTTTAATAAATCTTAAATACAAAGCTTGGAATTTGTTGAACTGTCTAGGCTTAATTAGAAGGCCACATGTGGTTGCAGTTTTGATTGCATCTAGAATTTAGGAGAAGTATCATGTTTTAATATCACCGTTTTGGAATACAAATATGACATCAAGTGTTAAGGATAATTGTTCTGACAGTGTTAAGAATAATTGTGACACTTTATTTCTGATTAACTGTAGAAAAGAAACCAAAATTTAGATTCTACCTAACTCAACCTTATAAATCTTATCTTATCTAATGTGAGACTCGTAGTACACCCCCCTCGAGCCGTGGTCCAATAGATTATGGATATGCTCATATCTTCTTAAAAATTTAAGTTGTGTCTAACTTAATACTACAAAATTGGCTTGTAAAATGATCACTTATAAACATGTTCTGTCATATGTTATCCAATGTAGAACTCTTAGGCAGTGAGTAGTCAATATTGATTCGCTTCATTTTTAAGAGGAATATTGACTCACTTTATCATGTAAAATAGAAGTCTACATTAAAGAGTCAAATCCATTAGAATTAATCCATTCCAGAATACGTGGAGCTTGTTTCTATGACAATATATAGCTATGTGGAGAATTCTGAAATTTAGATAACTTGGCACCAGATGTTATTGCTCCGGATGTAGAAAAATTCACAGTAAAATCATCTTTCATGAGTTCAGTCTAAAACATCAAGAATTGATTGTTAACTTTCCAGGCATCAAGTCCTTGAAGCACACAACCGGGTACAGGAAGAGGGAGGAAATGTTAAATAGTAAAAAAAAAATGTAATTACAAACTTAAATCTACACATGATTTCTGAAATTAGTGGATCATACAAGCCACATCTCATCACACAATGAAGAAGAATTCCATCACAAGTGGTTGGTTATTGCAGAATGTATTATTGAAGAAGAATTTGAAAAGCACTTAGAATGGACACCACCATCTTCTGCTTCTACTCTCCCTTTGGTTTTGAGAACCAGAAACATGAACAGGGTGCTGATTTTGCGCAGACAAATAGCGAGTACTCGAATGTCTAGTCTCTTCAATCTGAGAGTTACTACCTAACCACAGTACAATTACCATGCCTACTAGACTAACAATTGGAGCTGCAGCAAGAAACAACCATCTTCCGCCGCCACCACTTACTGCAGAAGAGTTCACGGTATCATGAGTGGTGGTACCATCGTCTTCAACCGCTTCGTCTCCATCAGAAACATCAGAGAAACTATCATCCATAACATGTAATTGTTGCCTATCATAGATCACATTTCTACCATCAACGTTCTGTTTTCCCTCTTCGTAATCCTTATCATCAGTTGGAAGCTCGTAACGACAAAGAGGGCATGAATTACGTGTCTTCAACCACGGTAAAATGCAATGAGAGTGGTAAAGGTGAGAACAAGGGAGCTGATTTACTTCAGTGCCGAGGGCCAAAACATCCTTGCAGATGGCACAAACTAGTTCATCATGCTTCTCATGTTCCTTGCTAATGACTACATGAGGTAGACTGTTTACAAACGACGCAGCAGCAGGAGGTGCTCCTCGTCTTGAGCTGTCATTTTCAGCGAGATGGTCAAGCAGATCATTGAAGCGTCTGGTATCAAGGAAATCTCCAAAGTTAGCTCCTTGAGGTAAATCAGCGTCGTCCAAAGCTAACCAAGTTTCCCTGATTATCCGGCTAAATATTCCCTCAGATTCAGTAGCATTAAACCTTTGTTCCCAATTAATGCGACTTTGGCTCTCACTTGGACTTGAGTTTATAAGAATTTGAAGGCGAGCGGCTTCAGCTTCGTCAACCTCAGGTAATTCCTCTTCCTCCTCGTCTTCCGTATCATCCGAGTTCCACTGACCGAGGCCAGCATGCATTGGATCGATGTCGGTGTCACTATCAAACTCATCTCCCCCATCTGGTAAATTAAAAGTTTCATTACCTACAAAACTCTGTCTATCCATAGAGATATCGGACTCACCTCCATAAGCACTGAAAGAAAAGGAATCAGTCTCACTGTGGGGAACCCTATACGGTCTAAAACTTGAATTTGATTCATTTTCACCATAAAGAGAACGCCAATTATCAAAACCATCACTTTCGGTATCCGAGAGAACATGCCTCCAGCTTCTAGACCCAGTAGGAGTTGTATTTGCACTAGCATACTGCAATGACCATGCAGTGTTGTCACCATCTACAAGTTGATCTTCCTCTAAAGATGCAAGGTTCTCAAATGACTCAGAACTACCGTGCCTCAATCTTCCTCTTAGCCTCCTATGAGAGCTTTGTGCAAGTGTATGATTTCCAAAGTCTTCAAGCAATAAAAATTTACAATCACCACATACACCACCGGCTGCAAGATCTGTTATCTCATCATCAGGCGATAAGGCTTTGCGGCAAAGAGAACACACTGCAACCACGGGAGAATCAGCGCCACCAAGAACTTCTGAAGTAGAAAGCAATGACAAGGACAATATATTCTCAGAATTTGCAGCCATCTATCTGAAACCAAATGAATCTTAAATTACCACTACACAGTAATATAATGTACTAAAGAAACAAGCAATTTGACAAGTCAGAAAAATAGTTCACAACAAAGCACTCAAACCATGCAGTGACAAGTATAACAGTAACACCTTTGTAGCACCGCCACCTTAGATTGAAAGTATGTCCAGTGTCGGTGCTTCAATCGCAGACTCGACACTGACACTTGTAGTTTCATTCAATCAATTACATTTTCTTAAACTATCATCAGTGTCTTTGTCCTAGTGTCAGGTTTTGTCTAGTGCATGTGTGGGTGCTTCATAGAGTAACTTCCCACCATAAACAATCTACTTCATAAAACCACACAAAACAAACACACCATCCACTTAACAAAATCATGTGAGTTGAGTTCAAATCAAAGGTAATTAAGGTCCTGTTTGGATAGACAACTTAATTAAGTGCTTATCATGTAAATGCCAATGGATAGATAAGCTATTTATATAACAAAAGATAAAATATATCATACTGTTTTTATATAAGCTATCCTTGAGAGCTTATGAAAATAAGTTGAAAATAGCTGATGAACACGTTGTAAATTATTTTCATAAGCTCTCTCAAAGTAGATAAGCTCAAATAAGTTATTTGAAATAACTGATTTCAAACATACCCTATAAGCTGAGCATCAATCAAGTAACAAATTTAATTGCAAGCATACATGTGTGTATAATTTGTGACATGTGTAACTAACTTAAGGCGATTGAATTGAACAATGTAAAATGCATTATGCAAAAACTGTGAAGAATGATGAATGTGAAGCAACAAATTAAGTAGAATTAAGAGATACCCAGAAGATGAAAATGATAAATGAGAATGTGGGCATTGAGAAAGTGAAATAAAGAATGAATTTTGAAGAGTAAATTAAAAAATTGAGTATTGAAAGTGAAAAATAAAAAATAGAAAAAAATTGAAGAGAGAGAATGAACAACCTGAAAGAGTTGAGAAAGAGGGATCTTGAACTCCAAAGGAGGAAATGTTAGATCAGATATGAAGGAAGTTATCACAAAAATATGGGAGCAAGTTGAAGAAGAAGAAGAATTGAATGAGTCGCAGGAACAACCTTTTTGTATCAAAAAAACATCACGACTCTGTCTCGTCAACAGACCACACTACACGACGACGTTTTCGGATTTACTGTAAACTGTAACCACTTCTATTTATTTATTTTTTTGTCTTAAAATCATTATTGTCTGAAATATTATATGTATACATATCAAATTTATTTATTTATTATTAATTTAAAAGCATAAAACTTTATCCGGCATCTATTGAAGGTGAAAAAACATAAGAATGAGGTTGAATTGTGTTGGTTTTTTTAAAACTTTTTTTAAGTGTTTTTGAATTGGTCAGAGTCTGATGAGTTCAGAGTCAAACTCAAAGTTTGTTTGTAGCAGATATAACAAACACAAAGATAGATAGAGAGAGAGAAAATATATCGTAAATTAGAAGTTTATAGTATACATAATGTGTATCATAAATTTTAAATTTATTTACGATGAATATTGCAAACTTAAATTTTACCATATAAAAAGCAAAAAATTTTGGAGTATGAGAGCAGGGGCGAAGGGCTTCGTAACCATGGGATGGGGTAGCACCGGCTATCTCCAAAAGAAAAAAAAAATCTGGAATAATTAACATAGTATATAACTACCTCATTAATATATTATTTGGTTACTCCAAACAACTTTGTTAGTTTAAATAAAGATGATATTAGAAAAATATTGATAATCTATTTAGTTTAGTGTCAATTATGGATAAATTTAACTTCTTTAAACTTCATAGATCTAAATTTATATAAATATATAGTGTTAGTTTTTATTTTCTTCGTTGTCGTTTCATTAAATATAATTAATAATTATTACACTTTTTTTCAAACCCTAGCGGTCACAACTTTTCTATTCCTTTGATTTACCAAAGAGGGGTGATTTATGGTCAATTTTGACTTGAAATCAACATTCTGAATTGTTTCTCTTTCTCTTTTAGTCAAATAAGTGATTTTCACATATTTTCGGTTCTCTTCGTATGATTTTGTGATTTCGTTGTCTCGAACGACTTTGTTTATTTTGATTTTTCATCTTTATGCGGTGTGTCTTTGACTTCCCGTCTTAGTGCGGTGTTTATTTGATTCAAGTTGAAAGATTAGTTTTTATCAAGTGTAGATTCAATTAAAGACTTTTGCATCGTCAACGTTGTAGATCCGGAAACATGAGTATTTTGGTGGCTTGAATATAGTCTATTTGTAGGCATATGTATTTCGTCGTTTTATGCTATTAACATGGATGTTGTGAGTTTGTTCGCATATTTATCCTTTTTGTTTTTAACGACTTTAAATTTGTATTTATCCATATACTCTATCAATTTGAATGAATGAATATCATTTATGTTTGTAAAAACAAACAAGTAATAATTATTGTGAATTTATTTTATTTATTGATTAAGTTTAATATATTAGTTGTAAAATATATTTTATTTCTTTTTTATATTTGAAATTGTGCTAGCCTTACTACTGTGTAATAGGATAGAAAGTAAGGATATTTTTGTCCAAGACACCTCAATTTGTCTGATGCTTATAGTTTGTCTAATCCTCATAATGTTTTTTTGGTTTTATCTAATCCTTAGAATTATTTACCTCGATATCAAATCAAACCAAATAGATTGTAGTTCTTGATAGTGTGTCTAATCCTCTCATAATTGATTGACCTTATTGTCAAGATTATGCACTATACATGCCTACTAGATCTTATTGTTTCAAATTAAATTAAGAACTCAACATTGTAATGGACTGATTATCATTAGGTTGGTTTAGTATATTCAAGATGGTTTCATAGATGGTATGATCATTAAAATTATCTAATTACAATAAAAATCCAACAAACATAAATTCCAGTAAAAATGGTGATTGAGTGGCTCATAAAAGAGAATCTTTGAAAACTAAGATTTTTTTTTTTGAGGAAAGAAAACTAAGATTGTTATAATACATGTTTTCACCTTGTGGCGAACCAAATCATGCAGATTTCTGTTACAATACTGAACTCTACCAAAAAAAATGACTTTTTTCAGGTCTTGGACTCTTGGAGGTGAATCTAAAAGCTCTTTTTTTACTCAAGTGAATAAAAAAAGCTAAACAAAAGAATTACATTCTTAAAAGGTGGCATAAAATTGCTTCATTTAATGGGAAAGGCATCTCCAAAGTTTCTCTTGGAAAAAACTTAAAATCGATCCCAATAAGTGAAAAGTGTGTGCATGATAATAATTCATTCGATATGTGATTGAAACAGCTTTGCTTAGCTGGGGTCTTTTAAGTTGAGTTGTCACCAAAGGCTTTGTTTTTGCTTTTAAAAAACCTTTAAAACTATTATAACTATTAAAAAAAGTTAGATATATAGTCCTGAATATATATAAACAAATTGAAACAATATACTACAGATACACAATGAAGGTTGAGTTGATCCTTCAACGTCAATATCAGTATCAATTTGACCTTATTTTTTTTATTTTGAGAGTAATGTCAGTCCATAGTTATCTTGTATAGAAAGAGGGAGAAAAGAATGCACAACCTTTTACAATAAACATGATCAACAAAAATAATGATGTGAATGGAATTATGAAAAGAAAAAGAAAGGTGACCCCTGCGTGAACGTGACTATCATGAAATGCTATGCATATAAATCAGTCTTCGAAAGATTTATTAAAAAAGTTTAATTTTCATACATCATTAATGTAAAATATTTTGCGCTATCAATATAACACGTCAATCCGTGTGACTTTAGAATTTGTTATGATTAAAGTTAAATATTTTTAATAATCGGATAGTATAAAGTATATATGAATTAGATTCTTACTAAAGTTATATTTATTCGTATTTCTCTAACTCTCTTTGCTTGTACGTGTGTATGATCTGTCTTAAAGAAGCAACAATATTATTATTTATTTATATAGTTACATTATTAATTAATGTAGTTTATACATATTTAATTAGGTTGATATTTCATTTCATGACCCCTAAAAAAAACGATAAAAACGGAAAGAGTTGGTTAGGTAGAAGTTGAATGATAATCAGACACTTTTGCTTGTTTTTTGGGATATCTCTCTCTCTCTATCTCTCTAAGGCAAGAAGGTTTTGGAAGCAAAAGAAAAGATGGCGTACAGAAGAAGACAAGGCATATCAAGAGCTTCAACATTCAAAGAAGATTTTCATTCATCATTGGATGATCCTAAAGATTCTTCTGATCAACAAAATGGTTATTCTCGTTCCCTCTCTTCTTCTAATTCTTCTTCCCTCGCCGCTCAAGCTATCAAAGCCTCTACTGCTCGTCGTCAACCTGCTCTTTCCTTTGCATTTGACCCCTCTCATCCTGACCATCATAGATCCACGGTACATCAATGTTAAACTCTTGATTTATTTCATATATGAATCTATATGCGTTGATATCAGGTGTTAAACTTAGCATATCGACATTTTTAATATATATTTTTTGGTAAAATATGAAATTAATCCATTTGACTATTGAATCATATTGTATTATGTTGATGATTGCATATACAAATTTCAGATAATATAGAAATTTGTAGCATATATTTGAATAGACAGAGAGACCGACCGACAGACATATAGAGGGATAGATAGATAGATCAAAGATTGAATATAATGACTTGAATGAATGCATTGATGCAGAGCTTTGATGCTTATGGAAATGACAACTCTAAGTCTGGTTTTTGGGGTGTTTTGGCTCATAAAGCCAAATCAATGCTGGATGAAAACAATCCAGCTCCACAAGAACAAGACACCATGCCTCAAACCCTCAAATCACAATCATTTAATACCTCTACAAGTCCTTTTTCAACTCAGGTGATTACCATTTATTGTGTTCAATGCAATGAGGGATATGATATAACATAATGTTGCAAAATATATGTTTGCCATTTACATTATTAGTTGAATGGGAATCAACTTATTTGTGTGTGATTTTGCTTTGGTATGGTTATTCAAGCCGTTATATCAACCTTCTGACTATAATAAAAGAATGGACAATCCTTCGATTCGGAAGGGCTTGGATGCAATTACTACTTCCCTCAATCAGCTAGGTGACACCTTTGAGAAGGCTTTTGAGGTAAACCTGTCTGTGTAAGAATAACACAATACATAACTGTTGATGAGTTTCTCGAATTTCATGTTTTGACAGTGTAAATCAACTTATTGATATCTTCGATTTTTTTGACAACTCGCTTATGATTTAATTTATACATCACATTGTTTAGTTCAATGTTTCTTTTGATTTTTTTCAGGAAGGAAAAACAATGGTGGAGAGTAAGACAGCAGACCTGAGATATCAAATCAGGCGAAGAGGAAATGGCCCTGGAGACATAAACCAAGCTTCAGAAATGAGGAATCCAATGCAGCAATCAGATCAGACACATTCTCCTTCTCGCCATGAAACACAACTCAAGGCATCTCGCGACGTAAGGTGCCAACTGTGTAATCATGTGTAATGGTTGCTGCCTCACTAGTTCTTGTGGTGAAGGCATAGATGATAAAACATCTTATATGATTATGGAATTGTTAATAGACTTTAAGTTAGTATAATCCTTTCTTAGTTCCATACCATGTGATTAATTTAAATTTATTCCACGAATGGCACATACATATTCTACATGTAAGACTTTATTTACTGCAAAAACCTATAGCAATAGACTTTGAACCATATTTAATCATCTTGCCATGGTCTTAATAGGTTTTAAGAAATAATATGATGTGAAAGTATAATGAAATATGATTAGATGTCTATGCAAAACGTGTTTATGAAATCGGTGTACAAATGTTAAACTCTTCTTGATTTGGATGCAGGAATCCTAGGTTAAACTTTTGCTTCTGATTACAATAGCGAATACTGTTTGAGTTTCTCATGTAACCAAACAAGCTACATTTCCTTTTGATTTGATTTCAGGTGGCGATGGCAACAGCTGCAAAAGCAAAATTACTTCTTCGGGAGTTAAAAACGGTCAAAGCGGATTTAGCATTTGCTAAAGCGCGTTCTGCTCAACTTGAAGAAGAAAATAAATTACTCAGGGAACGAGAGGGCAGCGACAAGGGACATAACCGTGAAGATGATGATCTGGTAATAATTTGTTTGTTGGTTACCTTTGTGAATTGTGTTTAGAATTCCATAAAGCACTCATATTGACAAAACAAAATTTAGTAAGCGCTTATGCATAAGCTATTTCTATTACAAATGATAAAATAACATCAAATTATTTTTGTATAAACTATAAGTTATTTTCATAAGCTACCATGGAGAAATTATAGAGTAAGATGAAAATTGTTTAAGAACATGCCGTAACTAGTCTCTCCATAAACTCCCTCAAACAGTCCAAATAGGCCAAATTATAGGGTGGATCCATGTATTTTATGCATAAAATAGAAGTAACATCATGTATATGCATGCATAACTACTACACTACTATTACTACTACTACTACTACTACTACTAACTTTGATACTGAATTTATGATCTTCTCAGATCCGGCATCAGCTAGAGACACTTCTAGCTGAGAAGGCTCGTTTGGCTAATGAAAATGAGACATATTCAAGAGAAAACCGTTTCCTGAGGGAAATAGTGGAATACCATCAGCTCACAATGCAGGATGTAGTGTATCTGGATGAGGGAATGGAAGAAGTCACAGAACTATATCCTATGGATGTCAATGGAGTCACCAGGTTGCTATCTGTCTCACCACACTCGTTATCACCGACATCGCCTGATGAGGTTGTTCTGGGGTCAACAAAAGATGATGATGATAAGAGTACATCAGAAGAAAATGAGACTCCTACTAGTGTGTCACCTCCTCAACATGCAGCAACATGATCACCCTTTTTTTGTTCATAGGGTTATAGCCTTAGATGAGGTTCTCTTGTTTTAAGGGATGTATGCATGATTTGTAACATACGTTCATTTATTTATTATACCTAACTGCAATGTGAGGAATGAAGAATTAGGAGGGTGTAAGTATTTGATGAAAACCCACATTTGTTTTGTGTGTAAATTTACTGTCACTATGAAGTTGGTTTGGAAAATTCTTTTAATTTTTTCAATGTATTGGTTGATCAAATTTTGTTGAATGGCCTATTAAAATTACAAATATTATAGCTTCCTTTAACATTTTAAATGTATTATTCAATTATAGGAAAATGAAGGTTATCACACCCTTCATCAAATATCAGCTCAATTTATCCTATCTCTGGAATATAAAAAATGACAACAGGGTCAGGTTGTATGCTCGTATAAAATGCTCCATAAAAGGAATGAAACAATGCATTATTCGAATTATAAATCACCTAAAAGCTCTAGAATTGTAATTGATCCGAACATCATAAAGCCTTCTTTAGAAAGAATTCATGTCAATTCCAAATGAATCCATCAAGAATAGGAGGTTGCCAATGGAGAGAGAGAGAGAGAGAGAGAGCAAATCACAAGAATACCCCTCATTTTCAGTTTTTTTAGGGAACACCTCATTCTATGTTAAAATCTCAATTATGTCATTGTTATGTAACGGAAATTACAAAATTTTCCTTTTTGTTGTATTTAGGTCAAATTTTGTGTCTCTATATGATAATGCTTCTAATCTATCAAAGTAAAAGAGATATAGAGAATAATAAAATGCTCCATGAAAGGAATAAAACAATTTATTATTGAAATCAGTTGCGATCAAGATGCAAAGGTTAGGGGTGCAAATTATATAGTGTGTGTGCGTGCATACGTAGGAGCATGTGTGTGAAATAAGGTAAAAACAATGTGTATCAAGATAATGTGTGGAGGGAGTATATTATCACTGGGGAATTAATGACAAATCTAGTATTAAGAGTGTTAAGAGTATATTATATTACTATCAACCCACTTGACAGTAACTGTGTTAAGAGTGCGTTTCTAGGATTACTCATCAAATCATACATACATTTCCTGACAAATCTCTACTAACTTGTAATGGCCACTGGTCATTAACATTCATTTTGATCCAACTTGGAGTTTAAGTAGTTTATGGTTGAGTTGATTGTGCTTTTATGAGAAATCGAAGCATAAGAATATATCTCCACACTCCAGACCATTTCTTTATATCTCTAAATCTAGCTAAACCAAGACTTGAAAATAATGAAGATGCCATATTGCTTTTAAATTCCGTGAAATGCCCACAACAAATAATAGAATCACACATCTATTAACTTCACTGAAATGTGAGATTATTAACCAAATCCTGCCAGTGGAACAAACACTTCTTTGTGTCTAAAAAACCAATTGCGGAGAAATTAAAATAAATAAATTATAACTGCTAATTTGATTCACAATATATGACAGAAAGCAGTTGGGAGAGACCTTCATTCCTTGGAAATGAAGATTCACATTTAATTATACATTCAATAAACTTCCTAGTTTACAGGGTCATATAATACATTTCACCTCTTAAAAGTACATTATATGAATAACAGGTGATCAGTTAAATTCTATTTAGCTGCATTCATCTTCTCAGAGTGTCTCCAAAATGACTCTAGTGAATTTTACATGTGTTGATGTATATCGATCAGGATTGCTGCTTTGAAAAGTAAAGCTTCAAAGCAGGAAAAAACATCCTGGTTTGTGTATATGATTTCAGAATAACTGGAAAAATAAACTAGTAGAACCATCACCAAATGACCTGAGGTCTGCAGGTTTTACCAAAGCCCTGCACAATGGGCATGTCCTTTCCCTCTCAAACCTGGCAAATAAGATAGATAATCAGGAGCCCAAATAAACATGAAGAAAAATATAAATATAGTAACCCATAACTATTAATACAAAACATGTTGACCCCAATACTAAAAATTAAGAAAGCAACCCATAACTACATTTGTAAACCAGAATATTATAAATTAAAACAGTGGTAATCAGATGGGAGTTGAGCCTATCTACCCCAATATATTAAATTTAAATATTAGGTTCTAACAGCACCAAGTCACATCGTATCCTGAAATCATGTGTCATCTTCAAATCAAAGCCATATATGTTAAATCAAATCAAGTCAATATTAAATTCTCCTAATTAACTAATCAACCAAAAAGAACACTTGCTTTCTTTAATTCTTTCAACCAATACTTAAAATATTAAATTGATTTTGTAAAATATCTTTTAATTTGACACATTTTGTAAATTACCCATGCAGTAATTGCTATTTTTCTTTTATAAGCAGAGTATTTGTTAGTTTAACTGAAATGTAAATGAAAATTTATATTCTTATACAGACTAAGACATAAAGTAACAGCAAAGCAAGGCTCACCACTCTGATACACAGTCTTCACAGAAAATGTGTTTACAACGAAGTAAGATTGGGGCATGCATCTTCTCTTGACAAATGGCACAAAGATCACCGGCTGCAATCACCTGTCATCAGATAAATTACTTGCATGAACAACTTGATGCTCCAATACGTGCATATAGCAGGTTAAAAAGCCCAACAAAAAAGTGTGAGAAGTGCTAAACATTAGATCTCATAACCAACTGGAACGTGAAACTTTAAAAGAAATCAACAATTCCTAGTGTTAATTTTTACTTAAGTTTGTTCTCAATCCTACAACCACTTGACAAAATTAAAAGCAATCAACAATTCCTAGTGTTAATTTATACTTAAGTTTGTTCTCAATCCTACAGCCATTAGACAAAATTAAAACATTCCCTGCTCATTTGATAATCATGATGATACTCAATTCTTTGAGCCAATACACTGGCAAAAATACCAGGCTTGCTTATCAAATCAATGAACATTGAACACACTGGTTAAAAATATCTTCCCCAACCAAGCTACAACTAAGGCTTCATAATTGCCTATGTTGTAGGTTTATAATGCTCAATAAGTTTTTTTTTTCAAAACTAGACATGAAAAGCCACCCACCACAATGCAGTCACAAAGCAAATAATAATTCTAATAATAATAATAGTGATAATAATAATGATAACTCATTTTATGATGATGGCATTATTTCTTAAAAAAATAAAAACACCACCCATGTAGGTAACCTAAAACTACAGTTGTTGGAAAAAAGACTAGAAATTCCGCCAAGTATACAGTAAGCATCAATGGTGGACTGATGAGCCTTTGTTGCTGTTTAGAGTGACAATTGTCACTTCATGTTTCAGTTGTAGTTACTTATTAATTTTTAATCAGCCAAGGTTCACCAAAAAAAAGTTATTGATTTACCCAAAAAAAAAAACACTAGGGTTTATAGAAGAGTACATTGTACATGCTGGAGAAGAGTAAATTGAACTCACTCTCTGTAACAGTATAGATGACGACAGAAACAAAATTGGGAAAATAAACACGAAACAACAGGAAATTTAACAAAAACTTGATTGGTCAACACCAAGATCAATAATGATCGTATGAAGGCCACCATGTACCTGTTCTGATGTTGCATGAGCCCCATAGTGCACTTCTTTACGTGACAATGCTTTCACTGCAGCAAAGAAAGATTGCACCTGAAAACCAATACACAGTTAAGAGAAGAACCAACAGAAGCCAAACCATGCTATACATGTACAGTACTTTTATTGTATATGGAAAGAAAGAGGGCATTTTGTTGTAGCCTATCTAAATGACTTCATCATGGTTTTAATCATTAGGATTTCCACAGAAATGATTAAACAGTGAGTAAATGAACAGTTAACAAACCAGAAAACATATCCCAAACTTCTCACTTAAAAACTTAAATTCTTCTAAAACCTCAAAGCCAATAGTAGGAATGTTAAAAAATAGTTGTTGGTACTAACCGTGAACCAAGAAAAGGGGGGAAGCCTTTGAGAGACTCATTAACAACTACTCATTATCAGTGAGGTTTGTTTACATCAATATCAACATAGACTTAGGTGTAGCAGATCTTCATGTTTAGAGGGAGGGGAGTAAAATTTATCCAACAACAAAAATGTCAGTAACTTCCATCCTTTTTATTTTAACAATAACTTCCATCCTTTTTTACTGAAGCTGATATTAACAGTTTCAACAAAGAGGTGTATTCCTACAAATATAATATGTTTACAACTTGATCTACCCCACAAAAAAGCAGAAGCAAGATGGTAGAACTAGTATCATATTGTTTAGTTTAACAAATATATAAAGTCAGTAAGGAAAAAGAAAGGTTTCAATAATGGAATTATGCACAACCTGACAATATTTGTTTCTACTTAGGCGAGTGAGAAACGCTATAAGGACACTTTACACATGGCTGTATACATAAAAACATAAATTTTGAGGGAATAAATTACCTTTTCAACAACAGATGTGAGCTTAAATGTTAGATACAATCCTGTCATCAGTGATGAAAAGAGGCTTCCATATTCTTTGTTCAGGAAGAAACGATACCAAACTGGTGCTGGCAACAAGGCTCGGTAAAGTAAGAGGAGGTATTCAACTAAAGTCAGCATTTGCCCCTGATGAATGAATGATGGTACAATCAGAATGTAATGTGAAAGAGAATCACAGACCCTGAACCCAAAACTCTTGGTAATAATATAACTGAAGAAGGGAAAAAAATGCCATCTTCAAATATTTTTCTATTCCTAAAACATCAAACACTTGGACTAAAATTCCCTAGTGCTCCATAATCTATTACCTCACCTGCTTACGATAATTGCGGCCTCTGCTGTTCTTATAATACATTAACAATATACACTTGACTACCATTGCAGCCTGGCGCGCCAAAGTATCTGAAATTTTAAAATACCATTGTAAACCAATTAAATTAATCCTCCTCCCGTTGAATTTTGAATTTCAAACAACGAATAAATAATTCCATAATGGGCAGCCTCTAAGTGTTTCCATGCTAACAGGTCAAAAGAGATAACTGGAAATGGCTGGAATGAATTGTTTAATTTATACAAACAATGCAATTAAAATGAAGGAAAATTCATGCTACTAGAAAATGATAGACAGAATATAAAGCGAAACATTTGTGACCACTAATAGAAGAATTTTATTTATCAGAAACAAGAATCAATTGAGCACTCATGAAGATATTTTTCAATGGCAACATAATAGAAGTAAAAACCCCTGCATTTATTGACATGATTAGAAAGGAAAACTTATTGTGAAGTAAGATATATTTGAACTTTTTCTCTTGAATACACTCAACAGCAGCAGGTTAGTTGCAAGAAAAAACTAAATAACATAAGATTGCCATAAGTAGAACAAAAAGACAAGCATACAAGTATAAGCAGTGAGAAACATAGCGAGTAATTAGGAGGGAGAAACACACCATTCACCATGATGATGAAAATAGCATGCCAAAAAGGCGGTATCTCCTTGGGAGGAAGCATGACTAATGGATACATTAGATCATCATTCTGATACCACCAATAAACACCAACCACATGAAGTGCAAACGCAGCCGAAATTCCAATCAAAACTGGCATTTTCCTCTCTCCCTGCAGCCACCAATATTTACATACATCAACAAACAACACAATATTTATACACATTAACAACAATTTTTCCCACATCTCAAAAACAATGAACACAGAATCACAAACTGCCGTACCTTCAATGCCGTTTGTTTCCGCAGTATGTCATTTGACTTAAAAAGCACAGCAGCAATCCAAATGGTAACAAAAAACCCTGCAACCACAAAAAAATCACAAAACTTTATGAACAAAGAGACCAAACTAAAATACCCCTTTAAACAGATTATTTCGAATCAAATCAAAAAGGGTAAAAATCGAATCTTTAAATACAAAAATACAAGAAACAATTTGTATAGTTTGGTTTTCATTGAGAATGAACCTTGCAAATGTTGACGAATGAAAACCACCAAAAGAAGCAAAGAAAACGGCAAGACTTGTTCAATCCACCTAGCAGCATGTTGAATATCATATCTTTGATAAGAAGAATCTCTCCCATTAGCACCAACGTCACCACCACCACCTGCTTCTGCATCAACATTCCCACTCCCCGTCCTCAAAACGCCCTCAACATCACCATGTTCCGAGGAATTCGTCATCGCAGCCGCACCACCACCATCATTCACCACCACTGGACTACCCTGTTCATCCCGATGATTATCTTGCTCGTTAGACCCGATGATCCTAATTGAAACCTCACCGTCGTTAGGGGCAGAATCGGGAATTGGTTGATGCTGCTGGTTTGACCTCGCCGGGAGAATACCGGAATATTCCAAAAGCGCTGATAACGGTGCTTGAATTATGCTTGCAGCCGACGGGAATCCATATCTTCTCGACGATGAAGATGATGCTCCGTTCCCTTCCATTGGTGTAAAATCCCAAACCCTAATTCGAAATCATGTAAAAAAATTGAAAATTTGGGGGAAAAGCGTTGACGTTGACGAAAAGGGGGTTAGGGTTTTGGGTTTGAAAAGGGTGAAAATTGATTGAAGAAAAAATGAAAGAGTTGAAATTGGTGGAATGGGTTTGTGTGATTTTTCGTTGGGATTCTCGCTCGCTCGCTCTCTGGTGTGTTGTGAGGGAGAATGGCGCCAGAGAGAGAGAGAGAGAGAGAGAGAGAGGGAGGAGAGAGAAAGAAAGAGAAAGAGAGAGCTATGTGACAAAGAGGAGATGAAAGAAAAGAGAAGCAACCATTTCGGATACTATACTTGCTTTGCTTTCTCATCCCCCCAATTCATATTTTTCTTCTCATGTATGTATGTGTGGATCACATACATGATACAATTTTTATTTTTTTTTAAATAACACATACATGAATACATGTACATTTTTTTTTTTAAGAAGCTAAATCAGTCCACCTAAATTAACATCGAAGAAAATCGAATCTGAGACCTTGAGGAGCACACTCTCAGGTCTCAAGTCAACACCACTGGGCTAACCCAAGTGTGTTCATGAATACATGTACATACATCTCTACGAAGCACGTAAAAAAAATTAGAGGTTAAATATGTTTTTAGTCGTTATAAAATTTGGAGTTGAAGTTTAGTTTTATCGAATTTTAATATGTATTTAGTCCTTTCAAAATGTTTCTTTGTCGTTGTCGATGTGATGTTGAATAGGATAATGAAAATCTAACTAGTATAGAAAACTTGAACGTTTTAAATGAGTGGCGTCCATGTGGTAACCTATCCGACTTAATTTATTTAAACAATAAATAAATATTTAAAATACATAAAATTTTGATTAAGTCGTGAACTCGTGACTCGGCCATACCCCTCATAAACCCTAAATTTGATAACCCACGCCATTTCATCTCTTTGTTAATGTTTACACCTTAAATAATTAACTTGTTGGTATATATCAACATATAAGCATATAGGGGACTACGAGTTATGTTAGTTTTCCTCTAAGCTAATAGAAGGTTGGGCAAAGGCTAAGACAACCGAGTTGAAAAAGTTAATTATTTCTCAAAGTCTATTAACAGAGTATGTGGGTCTTGAGGATCTCTGACTCAATTCTAGTTTGGTAGAACTGGACAATGAGGCTTAAAACTCATGCTACATGTCTATAGTGTTATTAACCACAAATAGCTACGAGTAAGGAAACATGTTTGTGGGAAGCTTGTGCATTTAAGACCTTTTCAATGTATCATGTCGTGGAGGAGGAAGTTGGTATCCAAATGTGGGGCGCCATGAAACCCCTAACGATGGAAAACCAATGCAATACTCGCAAACAATACAAGCGAGGTTAGATGTTGTATGCCACGCCATGTTGGCTAGTGAGAATATATTCACATATAAATGCTTATCTTGTACATTGTAAAAGATACACATGAATCAAACAAAATTATTTTCACTATCTTATACATTTATCTTACTTTTTATATGCATGTTGTAGTCTAGTAGTGAAAAACCCACCCATCTATACTTAGTGGTCTACTTAAGTAGCTAAGGAACCCATAATTAAGAAACAAGGTTCTTCCTCAATGTTAACCGTTTGAAGAAAAGAGAGTCGCAATTGAAGACTTCAAGAACACCTTAGCTAGACTATTGCCCCCATGAACAAATTTGGCACTCCACGTGGGACAATACGACCTTTATGACTGAAAAATTAAGAAGGTGATGCCAATAAAGAATTAAAAGTTGTCATAACATTAGGAACAGGGCCGAACCTTGGGGAGTGCAAGAAGCTCTACTTAACCGGGCCACTAAAAACTATGGGTCTCAAAAAAAAAATTATAATACACACTCCCACTTAAATTAAAAATTACATGTTACTTTTTTTTCTTCGGTACACGTATGAGTTTTTTCTAGACTCTAGTTATACTTTTTGGACATAAATTTGATGCTATCAAACCACCATCAATTTGTATAATCACTTAATCAGTCAATTTGAAAAACTATTTCATTGAAAGAATCACAACAATTATTTCTTTTTCGCATAAACCATTTGTTTTCCCCTAAGTAAGAGTGACATTCCAAACGACACCGTTAGGTAAATTTCACTTCTCTTTTACTTAATTTTATTTTGTTTTGTTTCATGTTTAAAAGTTCTTCGGGTTCTGATGTTTTAATGAAGTTTAGCTAAACAAAAAAATTGTGTTTTTATTTTACTAGGCCTATTTTAAAAATAGAACCGAGCCTCATATTTCATAGGAACGGTCCTGGTTAGAAATACCAACTTGTGCGGCCCTTCTAGTGTTTCTTAGGCGCACTACTAGTAGATTGGGTAGTCAAATGAATGTGTTTAGGCTAATTTAAACTGACTTATTAGAACTTAGAAGTAGTCAAGTATGGGATAATCTTCTTAGAACCAGTTTACTGAATGCAACTTTTGGTGTGAAATGAAACTTTAAGTCTGTTGATCAAAATTATTAGTTTAATCTTCTAAAACATTTAAAAAATAATCCAAAACAAACCCACCCTAAAAGCTGTAAAAAATAAAAGCAGAGAGAAAGGAATTGATTGTTTTAAGTGTAGGGTTTCAGAATTGGAATTTTGGAATGTTAGTTTTTTATTTCATTCACATAATTTTGGATTTGGTTTTGGAATTTCACTTTGCATTTCATTTTGTTTCAGGAATGCCAGTGAAATAGCCAGTGGTTGGCCTCTCATGGCAACCACACTTGCCTATACATTATGATCTTAAGCATGTTACCGTTTCTTAATGCAACTAAGGTTGAAATCTTTTCATTGATTGTCTATATTTTTTTACGCTGCTTAACCGCGGCATTTAGTAACAGCTTTTGTTTTTAATCAAATATATTTCGTTTTAGTATATGACGTTGTTTGATCCATGTAGCCAACCCCACATAGTGGGATAAGACTTGGTTGTTGTTGTTGTTGAGTATTTCCTTTAATTTCTCTCTGTTTAGAAATCATTAATGGGAGTTATCTAATTATATTTAAATCTACCAGGTTTGACATGCAGAGAGATCTCAAGTTACTACAGGTGCTTCAGTTTCGACATTATCTTTTAATAATCTGAAATATATTCATTTTCAATATGACAATGTGATATTTGCTTAGATTAAGCTGATAAGCATCATATTATACATGTTCGCTAGCATTCTAGGTGATAAGAAATAATGAAAAACAAGTGTAGGATACCGCTTTTCTGCAAAGATGTGGTGTTTACATTTCAGTTAGATTTAGGAGAGTAGTTATTTTTAAGCTAGATAGGTTAATGTTGCCTTACAATTATTCTTCTCATAGTATTGGTCTCATTCTTCTTGCTGGTGATATTAAGTTTTCAATGATCGGTGGATTTGGCTACTTCACTTGAGTTTTTGCCCCAACAAATAATTATTAGCACTGATCTATAAATTGAATTTATATGTTGATAAGAACATTGATGTCAGACTTTCTTTACATTGTGAAATAAACTGCAATGCTGATGGATGTCTACATTGAAAGTGTAATGAGACATGTTAAGACCATAGTTCATTGGTTCATGTCTATACATTTTAAAATAATTATAGACATATTTTTACAGTATTTGCTAACATGGATTTCAATGTAGCCATCAATTTATGTCAAGCTAACTAACTTTATTGCATGTACACAATTTCTATCATGGCTTCATTTGCGGGTAATATGATCCTTACACTTTGATATCTATATATTGGTTGAGGCTCATAGTTGAGGGATGCTATTGATCCAAAGAGGCACTACAAGATGGAGCGGTTCAAAATCAAAGGCTCTTCCAAAGTACTTTCAGGCAAGTTCAGAGTTGTTGTGCGTCCCATCAAAATTTGATTTCTGTTCAACATCTTTTAACCTTTTTGTTGTGATTTGAATATGATCAGGTGGGAACAATGGTAGGTTCTCCACTGGACTACTACTCAGGCAGATTAACAAAGAATGAGAGGAAAGAATCAATTGCAGATGAGTTGCTTTCTGATCAAAACCTTTCAGCTTACAGGTAAGATAGGCATTGGAAACCATATTTGCCTGGTTAAGTTCAAAAGAGCATGCAATGGATCCATTTTGTATGTGCTTGTTCTAGCTAGCCTTCATTTGAGTGAATCAATATTGGAAATTCCCATTAGAGTGTGGTATTATCGTTTTATTTTTGCTGCGGTCCTTCTGCTAAACAAGTGTATGGTATGAAAAATATGCTCATAATGATTTGGCGGTAGCTAGAGTATGCTCATAATGGTTCGGGGGTAGCTAGAGTACTGTAGATTCAATTGCAACTGATACACAATTAAAAATTATGTAACCACTTTGATAGGTCATGTTGTTTCATTGGTTACTCAACAACTTCAATGTTGGCTAAAGTAGATTCCAAGCTCAAACAAGATAGGTTATGTTATGTGCATTGTGCATATTAAACTTACGTATATGGATTAAACAAGAATCTTTTTATTGATATTAGAAACTTGTTCCTGGTTGCTCTTATGCTTTTTAGGCACTTACTTTACCTCTTATTAACATCTTTTATAGGAAGCGGAAGGTTCGAGAAATTGAAGAGCACAGGCGACCAACTGGGAATGAAAAGTGGAAGATCCAAGGTAAGCGTACTCGTAAGCGTGCAAAAGAAAGGAGGAAGTACTGAGTTTCACACACCTTTTGGAGCTAATCCATGGCAATTTGAGTTCATTACATTCAATTTTGTTTACATGCCAAGAAATTAATGCTATGAAACAGGTTGCTATTACCTAGTTCATGTAAAATAACTAAAGAATGTTGTTATATTTTGTACGTTTATTTAAAATGTGAGTCTTATTTTTTGTATTATGGAAATTCATTTTCATGTTTTCTACCTTTGCATGAATACATGTTTTGAAATCATTATATCTCCCCTCAATACTTTTGAAAATCAGTGTTTAATATCTGGCCTCTCCTATTTCTTCCCATGGAATTGAAGGCAAAAATGATCATAGATTTCGTATGACCTCTTCAACCCCCTTCCCTCCTCACCCCATTGACATTAAGGCACAAAATTATGTTTAGCCTTCTTCTCTATATGGTCATAACCTACACTAAATGCCTATAAGAAATAGTTTAGGTTGATATATTTTTTAAAATTTGTGTTTTTAATGACATTTTTTTTATCTTCATAAATAATATTTTCTGTTTAATCACTTCATCTTTTGCTTTAATATGGTCACCGATTTTTATTTTTTTTAATTTAGATTTTGTAATGTACTTTTGTTTTCGTTTTAATCCATTTAATATACTCCCTCCATCTTTTTTATAAACACGTTTCACACTTTTCACATATACTAAGATAAATTTATAGTAAAATTAAAGTGTACTACATTACTAAAAAAAATTGTGCATAGATATATCCAATATTGATTTTTCATGTTTCAAAAAAATTAGTATCATACCATTTATTACTTTCTCTTCTTCAATTCTTTAACTTTAATTTATCTTTTTCATACAATTTATCAAGGACAATTTTGTAAAACAATCCACAATATCTTTACATTAAAAAAACCGACAATATTTTTTTTTCCATACAAAATTAATTATATTTCTTAATACGTGTGAAATGTCCAAAACGTCTTATAATTTAGGACATATGGAGTAATTTATTAGTAGTATAAGTTACTTTAGCAAGTGTCAATAAATCTCAACTCCTTAAAATTGTGTTTCTAATAATAGAAATGATATTTGTACAATCATTTTGTGATAATTTTTAGACAATTTTATCTTTTATATTCGGATTATGTTCTCATCTTCTATCTTTTCCTTTTTCTAAGAGAAAAAGAAGGTTGTCATAAAAATTGTCATCAATTACTTTTGCTTAAACGCGTGCTTGGGACATTTCAATTTCTTAGACCGTATATTTTCTGGTAAACAAGGGTCACCTCTTCCTTCCAAGGAGCCATAGTGGATAGTTGATAGTTCAGTTTGGTGCTTGGTAAAAACATGGGGGACCAAAAAATTTATGAAAATCAAAGTAGGGATTAATATCAGAAGCTTGCATATTTGTAGGGAATTGGAACATATTTAACCATTTGTTTTGTCGGTATATACACGTTTTTTTAACGTCAAAAAAAAAATATATACACGTTATTTTATGTAAGGTAGTACGCCGAAAAGGCATTTTAATGTACTTGCATATTAGTACTATTTTCCACAATTACTTTAAAATCATTTTTCCCTAAAATAAAGTTAGAATCATTTTCCATAACATCAAAACTTTAAAATATTACAATGAGGTCTACGGTCTTTCGACCAACGAAACCTTAACATTAACCGTTGTAGTTGAATCGCCATCCTTAAAAACATGATGAGTCATTTTTTTTTATTATCAGTATCCTCTAAAGCATATATACTTTAAAATAGACAACGTAGTGGTATCCGACACGTATCATGTACTGATACATGTCTGATACAATTCGATATGTATCAGGAGAGTATTCGAAAATTAAATTTTATTTTTGTAGAAAAATAATTGACCGATACTTTTTCGATACATCAGGGATACACGATGAATAGGCGGAGGAAAACCGATACGTGTGGAATACATGATGTTTAAATTATATTTGGGACATATGTAATTGACTAGCCAATGATGTTCTCTTTTTATCACTTTCTTTATCATCAATATTACTTATTTTTATATTTCAGTTGTTGTCCACCGTCTGTTTTCTCTCTTTATATTTATTTTGAAAATGCTCCTATTGTTAATTGTCATGTGAAGACAATTTCATTCTTATGCCTTGTTGTTGCACTTGTTAATGTCTTTTGACCTAGGTTTTTCACCTATTTTTGTCTCGAGTTTTAGTTTATAGTTTGTATTTTAAGTTTTAATTTGTAGTTTAAATTTAATTTTTTATTAAAATATCTCAGTCATTTCATATCTTGAATTTAAAAAAAAATCGTATCGGTTTATCGATATCGTATCACATTTGTATTGTATCACGTATCCGGGCCTCTATCAATATCAACCTAATTAAGTTTGCAAAACATTTAATATTAAGGAGCATAAACACTTTCCTTCTGTTTCCCATTGATCTTTATTTTCTCACATGGCCTTTCTGTCTTTTATTATCATTCATCACTATTTCTTTGCTGGTTTGTTTGGTTGGTGAGCCCCCCCAGTGTCCATCTAAAGCTCTAAAACTCACAACTTATCTCTCTCTCTCTACTTGTTCTCTTTTCACTCTTTCCTCAAAAAGTCACAAAAACCAGCTTGCATTTTACACAAAAATAGCTTATTTTTCTCTTCCACTATAAACTCATTCACATTCATTCACTGTTCAAACCATAAAGAAAAAAAAAATAGAAATCAACTTGGACATGTCATTGTCCACTAGCTTTTTGCAATAGGAGTTGTTTGCTCTTAGCTACAAGGAGTGATGATTTTCTTGAAGATTATTGGCATACACAAACCAAGAAGCTTTCTTGTTTTGTTGGATGAGACACTCAAAGTTTGAAGCTGTTTGTGTTTTTTTCAGTTCAAGTACATAGGTGACAGCTGTTGAAAACCCTCAAATAAAGACAGTTTTTTTAAGGTAATAATTATCTTTATTTACCTCGTCTCTTGGTGAATATCAAAGGAAATCCAAAAGGGTCATGGATCTGCTACTCAGAATCTCATTTTGATCCACAACATTGATTTTCAGTTTCTCCAGGTTTTTTTGTTCTCAAAATTGTTACTTTATTGAGAGAGAGAGAGAGAGAGAGAGACCTTGACCTTGAAGGGTAGAACACTAGAACTAGAAGAAGATTGGCAAGTATATTGAGTGAGTTTTTACCTATTTGGCCTTGTTGCTTTTTACAAGGATTCTTGAGAGAAAAGATTAGCATTTTGCAACGGTTGAAATCTTCAAAGCTGCTTTAATACTAATACCCCCCAAGTGAATATTTTTCTTTAACAAAGCAAAACGTGCCTCCAAGTTTCAATCTTTAAAGACCCCTTTTGAAGAAATTTATTGCATTTCCTTCAGTTACAATCTTGTTGTCAAGTATTCGTTGATGATAAATGCTGTAATATTGCATTGGGGTTATATTTGAGTACAAGGTGAATATCAAATAGACAAAGAGTCACATTGAACTGAATTATTCATGAAGTTTCCTTATCCAAGCACAATGATGCTTCTTTTGCTTCTTCTTCCTTTTTTATGCTTTGAATCACTTCCTTATGTTATGGCTCAATCTTCTTCAAACAAAGAAGCAAAGGCTTTGGATGCAATTCTCCAACAATATGCTTACAAGGCTTTGGTGAATCCAAAAACAGGTACTGTTTACAATGCAACTCAACTTCCTTCAAATTTAACCGGAGTTAAGGTTGCAGCATTAAGATTAAGGAGTGGAAGTTTAAGGAGAAAAGGGTTTGACATGTACAATGAGTTTGAAATTCCCAATGGACTCATTGTGAGTCCTTATGTTGAAAGATTGGTTTTTGTGTATCAAAATCTAGGTAAATTGTCAAACAAGTATTATCCTTTGCCTAATTACACTTACTTGGCACCGGTTTTGGGACTATTAGCTTATGATGCTGCAAATTTGTCAGCTACAAATTTATCAGAACTTGATGTAAATGCTTCTGGTGACAACATTTTGGTCAAGTTCCAAGATGTTCAATCAGTACCTCATGGAACTGTTGCAAAATGTGTTTGGTTTGATTTGCAAGGTTCTTCCAATTTCAGCAATGTAAAAGGAGGTAACACATGTTCTACTTCACAACAAGGTCATTTTTCTATAGTGGTCAAGTCCAATGGTGCTCCTGGACCAGTTTCTCCTACACCGCATGATCATGGAAAAGGCGAGAAGAAGAGTAGTAAAAAGGTGTGGATTATTGTTGGTTCTGTTGTTGGGGGACTGTTATTGTTGGTTTTGTTATCATTTCTAGTTTTGTGTATAAACAAATACAAACAGAAGAAGAAATTGCAAGGTATGGAGAGGGCTGCAGATTCAGGAGAAACTCTTCAGATGGCTTCTGTTGGAGAAACAAAAGCACCTGCTGCAACAGTTACAAGAACACAACCAACACTTGAACATGAATATGCACCTTGACACTACATTTTTTGCACAATCTTTAGGTGCAATTGTTCCACTCATATTCAAGTTAATTTACTGTAATCAGAAATTCTTCTAATTACACCTTTTTCTTTTGTGTACATCAGTAATGTTTTTGTTTTGTTTCATGATTCATTGTGGTGTTAATTTAGGAGTCAAAAGTGTTGATTATTATGCCATGAATTTTGGTCTAGTTCAACTGAGTGTGAATAAAAAAAAAACTTTAGCATCTACTTCTTGAGGTGATTTAACTTGTTTTTACTCTTTGTTTTCACATGGTTGAAAGTTGATAGCTTGGTATAAATGTTGTGGGCACATTGGTGATCAGTTACCATCATTTCTGTTCATTCATTTATGTGAGGGGGAGACCCAAGATGAAATTTCAATATGAACTCTTCTGCTTGGATTTCAGAATGATGCAGTGTTTACAGTTAATTATACACAAACATATCAAACAGAAAATGCAAAGGAAAGTCCTAAGATTTGTTTCATGTGAGCAAACATTTTCTGTTTTCATTTTTGATTGTATCTTGTTTTAATATGTTTTAAGTTTCCCTTGATTTGTAAGTGATATTTTTACCATTTACAAGGAGTGTTTTGAGGTTAAAACTGAAAACAGCAAACAAAAGTGAATATTTGTTTTGATAACCATGTTATAGGAACGAAGTATCCACTGCTGTTTTGAAACAACTACTCTCCGTCCGAAAACATGGACGCATAAGGTGAGCTCTCTTCCACCCCATCTGGATTTTGTCTATACGCAATCGTTGGATATCAAGCCTCTAACCATTTGCCAACCACATGTTCATAAGGATTAAGAAGATAATGATTAATAGAATTAGAATAGAAAATATAAAGTAATTATTCAAGGAGTCTCTCCTAATCATTGCTTATTAAATTTAGTGTCTTTTAATTTGTCTCCAAACACAGAAGTGGACAAAGGAAAGTAATCAAAAAATAAAAAAATAACAAAACTTTTTCTGTTGTTGAGTGGCTGGCATTTCAGTGGTCATCAACAAATGAAAAGGACATTGTAATTGTAATGCAGGCAACAATGTCAGGACATGAAGTAAATCTTCATAGTTTTGACAGCAAAGACTTCATCCCTTTCCAAACAACTGATGGCAGCACATGGGAAAGAATACTATTCTTGTGTCAAATAACTTTTCATCTGTTAAGCCATCAAAACACTCCCAAATGCAAATCATATTTAATACTAGTTCTTCTTTTTCAACTAATATAGCACATGAAATTTGTAGTATGCAATTATTCATCTTAATGTTATAGTCTTCTAAGCTACTACATTCCTTTAAAAAATACAAATAAAGCCACTATTTAATTATTTGTATGAGTCAACTACTCAATCTTTATATAATAAACAACCTTTTGTCAAAAAAAGATGTAATAAATAATCAAAGAGAACAAAGAAGAAAAATGTGTGTAGGTGCACGGCTGATATAATTGATGAAGTATGGCATCATTCACAGCTCGGTGCCACCAACACTAGTCAACTAAAAGCCAATAATTTTATGTCTTCTAGCTGAAGTATACACATATTTTTTATCATAAATTTCTTATTTCTCTGCATTCTATTCTATATTGTTTATTTAAGTAATTTGAGGCCACAACTTCATTCATCCAAGGCATGGAACAGCACACAAAGCAATATCAATAATACACCTGAATAGTATTTTTAGCATGTTTTAGGAAAACATTTTGGTAGCCATTTTATGTTTATGTGTGTCACTCAATAAGTTCTTCTACAAACCATTGGCAAGAATAAAAAATTAGTTTATTTTTCAAAAGAAAAAATGAGAAAGGGTCAAATAATCATCTAAGTTTCCCAAAGTAAAATGTGGTTTGAAATGATATAGGAGATCACTTTTCCTTTTTTGGTTTCATCTAAGTTATAGTGGTCAAGGCATCCAAGAATGTGTCAAAATCAAGAAGATACTTATGATGTCAAAACTAGTACAAGGGAGTTATGAACAGGTAAAATGTCACTAACAAACATTTGATATCAAACACATTCTTTTTTTTTTTTTAATAGATGAAGAATTCTGTTTTCATTTATCATGACTCATGAGCACGTTACACTTTATTGACTCTTAAAATCTCATTTGATTCTAAATGGACACTAAATGCTTTTAATGGTCTGAATTTTTGTTATACAGTAGTATAGTAAAATTGACAATTCTTCTAACGGATTTCCCTAACATCATCCCATCCACGATTCCAGGCTCATCAGAAATCGAACTCATCTTGTTTGATGGGGCATATTCATTTTTCACACAATGTTTGAATGTGTTTAATCATGAATCAATACACCTTTATGTTTGAATCATTCACGAAGAGAAAACTAAAAAAATTTGTGAAGACTTCAAGTGACGTGACACATGTTGTTCTCTACAATACATAGAACACCATTTACAATTGTAATTTTGTAAGGTACAAAAAATGGATGCTTCTCTGATTTAAAACTCTGAAATTCATCTTCAAGATCATTTCATATTTTCATATATTATTGAAAGATGAGTTTAAAGTGAGTGCTCAGTTCACATTATTTCTAACAAAATTGAGAAACCAATTGTGATAAGAACATATATAATACTTTTTTTTAATGTAAACATACATAATACATAAAGTTATAAAACTTATGTTTAATTATGTGATGATTTATAAGTTGTGGGTCAAAGTGGGACAATTTATATTTCAAGTTGTATTTTAAATATTTTTTCTTCTTCTTTCTAACTCACTTTCTAACGATCATTATCTTATTATGTGAATCTTAATATTTTATGTGCGATCAATTTATGAACGGAGACTTATATAAATTTCATCAAATAACATAGTGGTGTTTAGAATAATGTTAGAATGGTCCCCGTGAACATAGCTCAGTTGGCAGGGACATGCATTATTATATGCAGTGGTCGGGGTTTGAACCCCGGATACCCTACTTATATACGTTGAAAAAGGTGAATTTTAGTTACTAGACCACTTGAAAAAAGAATAGTGTTAGAAAGAGAGTATATATCACTCTCGATCAATGCCTCAAAATTAAAATACTTCGTTGACCCAAAAATAATTCAATTATTTCTGGTGATATTTATTTTAATTTTTAAAAATTTCCCTATAGAATAAGAAAATAAACGTGATTTCAATTCATTAAAGCCCAATACAACCTTCTGTTAATGGGCCTATCCCATCTCTTTTGGCCCATCATTCCATTCATCCATTTAATGCCCACTCACGTTTTGACCAAAAAAAAAAAATGCCCACTCACGCATATAGCATTGACGATTGCTCTTTAGACACCTAATGATTGCAATTAGTCTTAGACATCCATCGAACAACAGTTAATTGTCGTTTGAAATTTTGGAAATCAGTTGAAACATTTTTTAAATTGGTTCACCTGATTTAAAAAGTTTTCGGCCTTACTAGATGCCTAAAGAACAATTGTCTATCGTTCTTGAGAAAAGGAAAATGTTAAAGAAAAGAGAAATGTTAAAGAGTACCTTGGAAACATTAGTTAAAGAAACAAATATGGAAATAAGTATTAGAAATTGATGAAAAATTGTATATTAAACGTTAGAAAATTTGTCTTGAAAATGTAAGTTTTGACTTTTGATTAAGTAATAATTACATCACTTTTTAACAAGTTATAAATGTGTGGCATGGCAAGTGGGTAAGAGAGTCCAACCATCATGTAATCAGATCAACTACTTTCCTATTAATCACATCCTGGCGGTTAAAGATTTACGGCTTGAGTAATCTAAAGAATAAGACATCACCTTATGAAATTTTTGTTACGTGAGGAGGATGCTAATATGATTTTAAATATGTTTTCAGTGCATTCTATTGAAAAAGACACTTTGATATATATGGTGCTTACCATCTTGCCATGATGGAATGCAGATGTCATGAAGGACATTTTCATCAAAATGATGGCACACCTGATACTGGTGCAACACAACAAATGGTGCACAATATTATGGAGTATATGGAGAAGTCCGCAGCTTTCAGTTGTGGGAAAATATGGAGGAGAATCTTGCAAATGTTATTCATCGAGCAAAAATCTTTATAAACTAATTGAAGGAAGCAAATCGAAGGGAGGTAATTCTGCAGAAACGCGATGATCGTTTGCACAAACCAACTCATAGGAAACTGAAGTGTAATGTTAATGCTTCATTTTCCAGTGAAGGTGTATGCGTTTAAGAGATGAATATGGCATCTTTATCATGGCAAAAGATGCTAAATTCAAGTCACAACTTCATTTTGTTGAAGGTGAGGTATATGATTTGCTACAATCTACTTTGGATTCAAGAGCAAAGGACTAATGATATAATCATTAAGCTTGATTCCAAAATAGTAGTAGGCTATTTAGAATTGGGTCATACTGTTAACCATTGTATCTGGCCCAAGAATGTATTTTGTCCAAATTCGATGGTAGAGTACACCAGAAGAAAAACCAATGTAGTCACCCATAAACTAACTTACACATCTAATCCTCTAGTTTTGAGTCCATTCTATTGAAGTTGGTTTTGAAGTTGTTTGTAGTTTGTTATTTGTCTCATATTATTCAGGTTTTCGGGCTGTTGAATGTATAAATATGATTGAGTACTCTCGTCTTTCGGGATGAGATTCAAGCCTATTTAACACATTCCAATTTGTATTCAAGATTTCTTTTTATAGGTAAATGAAATGACAATGGCCATTAAAAATCACAAACATTAGTGGAGGAGTCAGATTTGAACTCCGATCAAGAAGTCCAACTTAACAATTTTGATATTTTTACAAGTTGAGTTAGAACTTATAAACTTATTCAGTAATGTATGCAGCCGAGGCATCCTAATAGATTGGTAGACTTGAACCTTGTTCCTACATGACATATCAACTCAACCAGGCAATCGCCATCTATTCCGATTGTTCAACTCTTTGACAACATGAAAAAACCAAAATCTTTGTCCCCCGTCTCTTGAATAGCTGAGGATGGAAGGGCAAAGGTCTTTGGTGTCCTATCGAGTCAAGAATTAGGAGTTAACATTGATCAGTCAATATGCTTATAAAAAAATAGCCCATAATGGAGAAAAAAGAGTTGGTAATTTAAGGTTAGGATAAGCTAGATGAATGGTTTTTTTTTTTTTTTTGGTTAACTTTTTGATTTTTAGGAGAAGAGATCTGGTAATTTAAATAAAGTTCAGCCGTAAGTTCAGTCTAGATGATTTTTTTTATAGATCTATATGAATTTTTTTTGAAGGGTACTAACTAATATTCATAGTAAAAAAAATGTGAAATTCATTACATAAAAAAAGAAATTGAAATTCAAGTGTGTAGTTAATTTATTTATTCCACTACTGATGGTACTAGTGACCACAACTATTTTCTATTTGGAAAACATGACCTGTCAGAATCTTGTCATACTTGGTGGAGGCAAACTTTGTTTAGACATATTTTCTTCTGTCATCCTATTATTTTGGAAATAAAGCATTGTTAGTTGGGATCATTGTTCCTCACTTTGACCTTTCTTGTGCCTTTTTAATCCACTCCACCCCTTCTCATTTACTTTGATAATTTGGGTCATATACTTTTTCACTTGACCAACTTAATGTTTAATTTTTCTCAAAAAAAAAACTTAATGTTTAATTTTAAGTTGAAAATAATCATATGCAAGGAATTTAATTTTGGTCCCATTTTGGTAGCTTTTTTCAAATTATTGCTCTTTTCTCCCCTTTCTTTATTTTGGTATTTTCAATGCATACTTGATAGTATGCAAGAGAAGGGATCAAAACCAAGGACAAAAACCAAAAGAAAACGTTGTATTATTTACTATAAAACATCTTAGGATTCTTCTCATGAGGCCAATTGAGTCAGAAGCAGTGAGGCATTCAATTAAAATAGTGGCCCACACTGCACTGTGTCGTTGAGGTCGTGGACACTTCTTTAGTTTATGCACAAGACAAGACCACACCTTTCCCCACCCTACTCCTAACATAACATGCATCTTCTGTTTTTTTCTTTAATACAATATATAAAACTTCAGTAATTGCTCCTTGTATTTATTTTTAGTATTTCACAATTTTTTTTTGGATGAAGATATTTATCGAATATTTATATTTGTGTTTAGTGGAAAGAAATAAGAATAGATAATTTAGGGGCTACTACTTTTTTTAACTCAATTTGGAGCTACTACTTTAACAATTTTTTATTATGTTGAATAATACACTTTAACAATGAACAAATCGCCATTTTGTCAAATTTATAGGTTCATGCATGTAGCTTTCGGTGGTTTTGAATAAAAAAGAATTAAGACATTTCTCAAAAACTTATAGCTACCTTAGTAGATAAGTTGGCCAAAAGGATTCCAAAAAATATACTCTATTATAACCAATATATACATGCTTAAAAAACCAATATAATTTATAAATATGATCGGTTCTAAGATTTTTGGTGCCTTGAACGAAACAATATAGTTGTGCCCTTTTAATTATTCCAATATTTTTCTTGTTGCACTTTCTATTGCACAAGATTCATTTATAATTAAAGTTCTCTAAAATTGTATTTTCAATATAATTAATTAAAACAAATTAAAAAAATATATCTATATAGTATAACTACTATGTAAAAATAATAATTTTGTTCCTAAAAAAAAATGAATTGGTGCCCAATAAAATGGTGCATTGGATTGCCGCACCTCCGCCCACCGTCACCCATGCACACTTATATTGGCTGTTAAAAAAAACTTAGAAGAGCATATATATACAAAAGAAGTACAAATATCATGTGGATATAAAAAATGGATATTAGTTCAAGTGCTGTAAGAAATGATATATGTAAGTGACATCAAGGTGAAACATAGTTTGATTGTTGTGTAAATATTTGTCAAGAAAAGTAAATAAGGTGAAATATAGTTAGATGATTATGTAAATATTTTTATGTTGATAATCATTAAAGTCAATAGAATTAAAAAAATATGGTGCATGTACAAAAAAAAAATGGTGCAAATGTTAGCAGCAAATATCATAAAAAATAATAAATAAATACATAAATAAATAAAATGGCGTGGAAAAGAGAAAATGTATCCCACCATCACTAAACTAAAGATCAGTATTAGTATATAAAATATTTTTTTTCATATTCTTAACTAGAGATAAATATTAGTATGTCCTCGTGAACTTAGCTCAGTTGATAGGAACAATGCATTATATTTTTTTATTTTTTTGTTTATACAATGCATGATATATGCAAATAAAACTTATTTTTTAATAATAGGTGTATATACCGTTAAAAACTAAAGAGGTGTATAATATCTTGAAAAACATATGAATCTATTAGAACCAAAATATGAATCTATTATTGTTTGTTTTTCATGAAATTCAAATCACGTTCATTGCATTTAGAAGCTAATTGTTGTGCTCTTTTTTTTTTTTTAATGGAACTGTTGTTCTCTTAAACTTTTCTTATTTTAAACATATTTGAATTTTGAGCTCATGTGATCTGCTATTCATTAATAACCAGCAAAACCCAACACTACACCATGGATGAAACTATAGTGCAAAAACATATTGCATTGGGTCTAAGTGATCCTGCTGAATCTGGATCCGTTATGGTCGGTAATTTTGATCATTAATAATGATTGTGTTATACGAATCTAGATTGCATGTGATAAATGACCGTAAACAATCTCTCAATTGTGTTATTGCATGCGGTCAATTACAACGTGCAATCAAGGTTCGTATTAGACAATGTGAACAATGGTAAGTGCGAATTTACATTTATGGTAATGGTAAGTATATATATGCATTATGCAATGTGTAACGGTCCAGCTAAGTCTACGTTGGCAAACATCATTATC
>Ga0315913_1000179_pt1 | contig 44976 bp, 18 predicted proteins | sample MpolsnodulesMG_FD_207736 | JGI IMG/M metagenome (GOLD analysis project Ga0315913, IMG submission 207736) | Medicago polymorpha root nodule microbial communities from Los Angeles, California, United States - small nodules | ecosystem: Host-associated > Plants > Roots > Nodule | place: USA...
TGAGGGAGTGAGCCGAGAGGGAGGAAGAGATAAGGGAAAGAGAGCTTCAGCCAAGTGGGAGAAAGGAGGAGGAGAAAATGAAGGAAAATAGGTGGGTGACATATATATATATATATATATAGATATAAGGCGAAATTACCAACATGCCCTCTGTCTTAAACGTGTTTATACCGACACTGATAATTCATCCTGAGTCTAACTGATATCATTTGATAAACATTCTCCGTCGTACTTGTTTTCCGTGAGCATTCGTCCTCTAACATATTTGACTGGTAATATTCCAATAATCGTCGAGTGGGATATTACATTTTACATCAATATATTAAATAATATTCAATGTAGAGTATCTTCTTTCACATATATATTTAGAATAATGCTATATATAGCGACAAAAACAACCACGACCATCTCGCAAATGACGTGTCCACTAAAATCACATGCTTGTTGAGTGTCTTCAAGACCATTAAGTCATTTCCCACAACTCGTCGCTATCTCACAGCTTAAGACCATTCCATCTTCTCTTACTGTCTTTCAAACTATCTTCTTTGAAGAAGGCGATTTCATCAGCCTATTCATTTGGTATTAACCATTGCGCATCCCATCACCTTAGTAACTCCTTTCATAACCTCTCTCATTGCTTGATTAGATTATTAATTAATTGTCTAAAATTGATCTCGGAAAGACAATTTCAAAGGTTGTAAATAATAAATCAATTCATCTTCAGATTGCAAATAATATATTGTTAAAGATTGTGATTTTTGGAGACTGGCGAGATAATTTGATTGATGGTATCTGGTGGCTGGTAGCAAAGACTGTCCTGTAGTCTAGGATTTCTATCTAACATTTCATGGATGCTCGTCTAACGACGGCGAACCATTTCAATAAATTGAACACTTTGGTGGTCGTTGAAGCCTGAGGAGCTCGTGTTTACGATCAGAGAAAAGAGGGAGAGAGGTTGAAGTGATGGAGATTTGAGTGAATCAGGTTCAGTTGAAGGATGGGTAAGACTTCTTTGAATGAGCGAGTTGAGAAGTCAAAGTCGGTGTGTTTTTTCACTTCGTGGAATTCTCGTGAAATATTTTTCGCTATATATAGCGGCGCTCATTATTCATTTATGTAGATATAGAAGCATTAATCAAAGCAAATAACACCAAATTCTATTGAGTTAATTTAAGCTTAACTTAAAGAAAATGTTATTTCTCTTTAACTACTAATCCATTAAATAAACAAGCCCTAAACAGCTTGAAAACTTTGCTCAATTCATTTTCAGATGAAATATTATGCCTCGCACTTGGGATGTGAAATGAAATATGTAAAGGGAAAAAATAATGATAGGAAAGTAAATGATATTCTGTCAATCTATCATTGTCTCACTATATCAAGGTGGGTAATAAACATAAATGCTTCACTAAATTGCAATATCACCATATCACCATCTTGCTTAACCCTCAGATTGCAGTACAACGATTCCTTTGAAACTCATCTTGTCACGCCTAATTTGCATTTAACAAACTGAATATTCTGCAATAAACTGACTACTACCATTATGTGTATCCTCTGGATAAATTAATGCTGGTATATTTTACAAGAGCACGTAAGGATGAAAAAAAAATACATCTCAAAATTTTAAATGAGTTTCTTTTTCTCAAAGAAGGACTTCAAGTGCCATAGTTGCAACCCAGCTACTGATAAGCAGATGAAGAGTGAAAGCAAACTCAACCAGAACATTCTGTTGTCGGTTTTTCTGTTGAGCTCCTGCATTTCTTCCTCTCTGGAAAGGAAAAAAAGAAAAGAAAAAAGTGATGACTGCTATGATATATTCTATGTCAATGTTTTGATTTCAGTATTTACTCAAAAATAAGAACAATGTTCAAATATCATATGAATGTATTGCATAAAGATTTTCCAGCCATATGTGTATGTCTACCTTTCACGAAGAAAAAACATCTCGTCATGAATGGAAGTAACAGTATCTTGTAACTTCTTTAGTTCTAGTTCCATTACCTGGTACATGCGAATGAAATCATTGTAAGATTTTTTTTTCTTTCAATCAAACATTACAATTTCTCTAAAGTAATTGAAAACCAGAGAGTTAAGACATATCATATATGTCTAAAATGACAAATGAGTGTGATAATAGAACTTTAACAAGGTTCAGATTTGCTCCAAAATAAGGCACAAAAGTGATATCCAGGGAATATAGTAAACTCCGTAGAAAAGAAAAGGGTAAAGTACATAAATATATGGAGTTTAGCAATCATTTAAGAAAGTCAATTTTATCAGAGAAAAATAAGCCAACAAAAGAAATCACTGCCAGTTATCAATATCAAATCAGTGGAAAGAAAAATAAAATTACAAGATATAAGCTGACATTTGCAATGATAACATGTTTTCACCATTCAATAAATCAACTCATTTATTAAAAATCTTACCATGATTGAAATATAGCATGCCATAGAGTACAATAAATAATACAAATTTACCATTAAGGCTACAAATCTTTAACTCTCTACATCTACCTATTTGGATTCAGATTCCCTGCTGCCATAGAATGCCATCTAATCAAGGTCAGACAGCTCACATTGCAAATTTATTTTTACATTCTAATCAAGATCGGGCAATCCAAAATTGTTGATGTGTGACTGTATGGATTCAGTGATGGCAGGAAAGCCAGATCTCAAACTGTCTAACCGGTTAGTGACATCATAAACTACTAGATCAACTACAATGAGCTAAAGCCAGTAAATTTCATGTGGGAGACATTCACCTCATATCATAAGCTAGGGGATAGATTGAAAAGAGTACAGACCCTTTATTTTTTTGGCATTATGTAGGATACATTCACCTCATATCATAAGCTAGGGGATATAGATTGAAAAGACTGTATTTTAGTTTTTAAAAAGTAAAAAAATAAAAAACTTGTTTGACAATGAGTTTTTGTTGATTAGTATTCAAAAATTGTTTCGATTTTCTGTTTTTAAAAACGAAAAAACCAAAACATCATCTAGGTGTTTTCTTTCTCTATTCTGTCATGTGTTTTGAAAACATGCAGAAAACATGAACTTTTCATTAATGGCATCACTGTAAATATGTTGAACTTTTCATCTCAAAGACAATTTTGAAAAATTGGATTTCCAAACAGATTTTATTTTGTTATATTCTCAAAAATAGTTTTCTGAAATTGATTTACAAAACAATTTTTAAAAACAGAAAATCAAAACTCAACCAAACAGGCTCTGAAACCCATTGATTTATTTTTGGCTGTACGTAAGCAACAACAAAAACCAAGCCATATCCCACTAAGAGGGGTCGGCTACAGGGAATGCAAGCAACAAGAACACTGTGACTTAATTAGTAGCACAACTTGATATCCCAAAATTACTCGAACTACTTGTTAAGATCTCCTTAAAACACTGCAGGGGAATGCAACTAAGTAAATCAGCTCTCCTTACAAATCATAACTCCTTAATCAACCAATATAGGTTCTTTTGTACCTTTCCTACAGCAGACTAAAAGAAACCTAATCAACCTAGTAATATACACAAATCACAATACTAAAAACCGAATCATACAGAAATCACCAAGGAAACATCGAATAATTAAAACAAGCACAATTAATGAAAATGGTAACAGTGAAACAAATTTAGTAAGGAGTGTTTAACTCAATGCTTACTTAAATGTATATATATCTAGTTCTGACAGATTGTACTAACTCATGCTAGATTTAGCAAGAAACAACACTGCACTAGATACCAAATTAACTGAGGGATAGATCATATAGAAATTTCAATACTCAAATCAACTTGACCTTATTTAGCAACATTAGACCATGTAGTCAACAAATTCGGACCATCTGATCTTACAGCTCGTATTTCAAATTTATCTTTTACATTTGTTTACATCTGATTTACTGAACTTAAAAATTAAGACTTCCATCAATATCGGAGAATCCAGAATTATTGACCATGTGACTGCAAGGATTCCGCAATGGCAGAAAATCCAGATCCCCATCTATCTAACCAATTAATATCATAAATTACTAGACCAATCATAAATAACGAGCTTCATCCAGTAACGCTCATCTAAGATACTCATATCATAAGCTATAGGATGGATTGAAAAAGAGTAAAACACCTTGCTTTTTTGGCTGTATGCAAGCAACATGATCGCTATGATTTACTTTGAAGCACAAGTTGATATTCCAAATTACTTGAACTACTTGTTTTTAACACATCGAACTACTTTTTATTATTCATATACTTATCTGCATTTTTTTCCTGAAGCACTCCTCAAACCAAACATACTCCTAAATCCTAATATAACATAGTCATCCAGAGCCAGATCAAAAAAGTTTTAAGACATCCTAGCCTCGCAACCTCACAAAATCTTGACATAGACACAAATGCCACACAGTTATACTCAGATCAGTCCGTATCAGCTATCCTTAAAAAACTATGCCGGGGGATGCAACTAACTGACTAAGTAAATCTTTTCTGCAGCAGCCTAGAAGGAACCTAATCAATCTATTAATTAATACACACAGATCACAATACTACAAAAACTAATCCTACAGAAAGCAACAAGGAAACATCAAACAATTAAAACAAGCATAGTTAATAAAAAAAATGCACCAGTAACCCAAATTTAGTAAGGACTAAAGAGTGTTTTATTTTTCAACCCTTAGTTTAATATAAATCTAGTTTCTGGCCTATAGTACTAAAATCATGCCAGATTTAGCAACAAAAAACACTAAAAAAATACCAACTTGAAAATATATTATAAATTTGAATACTCACATCAACTTGACCCTTCTTAGCAACATTGGGCCAATCCTTAGCTGCCACACCAGTTTTCCATTCCAAATCAATAGTCAACGTCACCTCAGGTTTATTCTCCACAGCCCAAAAACAAGTCATGTAATCACCAGCTTCTGCAGCAACAAATGCAAACTGACCAGATTGAACACGATCTCCATAGTGATAGTTATTTCCATGAGACGAAGTAACCTAAACCCAAAAAACAAAAATCAAATTTTCAATGACCCATTAATCTAAAACAGTTGAATTTGATTGAAAGTAATGAGATTCAATACTGGGTAGGAAAAAGTTAGGATTTTTATTTACCCTGACGGTGATTCTGTGTGAATCAGGTAAAGGGTAACCCTCGTTGGGGTTAACGATGGTGTACTTTCCAACTGTCATGGAATTGCTTTTGATGTCTTCTGAGATGCATTTGGTTAAAGAAGATTTGAGTTCAAATCTGAGGGATTCAGTGGAAGATGAAAACAGGATGAGAAGTAGAAGAGAAAGATGAAAAAAGGGTTTTGGGTTAAGGTTAATCATGGTTATGGAAAAGTGGAAAATCGAGAGAAAATTGAGAAGAAGACGGTGAAGAAAGAGAAAGAAGGTGAATGAGAATTCAGAAGAGTTTCTTTCAACAGTGAGAGTTGATGTTTCCAACCAAACAAAGATGCCAACTACTATGATCAACTCAACAAGGATGTCAAACTAGGGGGTTCTTACGTGGTTGTCTTTCATTGGAGGATACACGTATATCAATTTAAGATTCTTGCCGTTTATTTGCGTGTAATAAGTTAGGTTGAGAGTAAATTAGGGGTGTACAATAGGGTAAGGTTAACTCAATTGCTAATTGCAAAAATATCCTGTTAGAGTTTGAGTTTAAATCTTAGATTTTCCAAAAGTGTATTGATTTAATTTAGGTTACTTGACAAAAATCGAGTTTATAATTCATATCAATTTGTAAATTTTTGGTTGGTTATGATCAAAACTCTCATAAAATTGATGGATGAGATAAGAATGAGTATGGATTAACCCTTGAGTTATCATCCTAATTTTTTTTATAATGTGGAAAAAGATGCTTAAAGTTGACAAAATCGAAAAATATGATATATGATATTTATATATTTAGAAGCATCATATTTTTTATGATTTTCCAAAGCAAAAGTTAAATCATCTAGGTTAGTATCACAAGTATCAAAAATCTAATAATCACCAATAGAGAAATTATTTTAAGTAATTATTCTCGGATCAGGCGATTGAAGTTGTTTCTGGAGCGGCAAGGTTACTTTTTCTTTGATACATTAAAATTGACGTCGAAGGTGTTGATTCATTCAAAGCATAAGACAATGGAGAACTGAAATAGAAATAGACTTGAGTTTCGTAGTTGGACTAGGAATTGAAATCAAATTAGAAACAAACTCAGACTCAGTAGTTTGACCATGAATATAACTCAAAATAGACGACGACTCATGTTCATAAATAGGACCAAGAACAAGAATTGAGGCAAATGGTTCAAGGAAGATATGACCAATGATTAGAAATATGAACTCAAATTAAGAGTTATCAATGTTTTCCCCATGAGGTTGAGAACAAATGAAATAAGACACATTTTTTGTGAAATGTCACATCTTTGGAAACATAGTACTTCCTACTAGAAGGATGATAACATTTGTACCCTCTTTTACTAGGAAGATAACTCACAAAGATACAATTCACTACACGAGAGTCCAACTTAATTAGTTCAATCTTGCTTATGAATTATGAACATAAGCAACACACCTAAATACTCGAGACTCTGCATGATAGAGTTTAAGGGAAAAAGTTGAGAATCATTATGAAGTATTATTCTGAACTCCATTTTGAATTTCAATGTGATTTGTATTATGAAGTGCATTTTGAAATGCTTCTAAACTGAAGTATTTTTCAGTCAATTTGACTTTCTTCTCAAGTCATTACGAAGTTCATATTAGATCACTTTGAATTATCTAATGTCATTCTGAAGTGTTTCTTTTGTATCATAAATCTTCCATTGTGATTCTTCAATTATGAATATGATTTTCTTCCATGAATCTTCAATACTTTTTGAGAATCTTGAACAATTAACACTTTGGTGATGAATCTTGAATTCGATCCCCTTACTTACAACTAACCCTCTTCTGATTCAGACATTAATATTCTTCCAATTTCTTCTATAAGTCTGTGTGATGCTATTGTTGTGGTATTCTCATGATACTTTGATTCTTTGAGTGGATACCATGCAAAAAATAATTTGTGAGATTGTTGAATGAGTGTCATGTTCATATTTTTAACCAAAAAAGTCGTACAAATTAATCTATTAAAATCTGTTTAGAATACCAATAAATATCTTATAAGTTGTGAGAAGTTTCAATTGAATGTCAAAGGATTTTGTTGCCCCTATGAAAAAAAATTGTCGATTGTCTTGATTGAATACTAAAAATTTATTTAATTTTTTTTTTGAGTGTATTTATTTATATGGTCTTGCTAACCAATGCCCTCAGGGCAATGGTTAAGGTAACCAAAATTAGTAGCTTTACATTGGAAACAACAATTTGTAAACTTTTTACAAGTTGACTTGATCACTTTTTATCACTTTCCAATACAAAATTTCTATTTTTGTTCCTTTATCTAATGCCCCAAGCGCACTCTTTAGCATTTCCCTTATTTATATTTTATAAAAGTTTTAATTACATAGTTGATGCTTTCTTTGTAATCTCTTGCAATTTCAATCTAGGAGACTTTTATGAGGGCAAGCTCCCATCCTCAATGTTTGTTGATTGCATGTAACAACTCTCCCTTGCAACCACATATTTAATGTTTGCAAATGACATCTTACTTTTCAACATGTTTAAAACGACTTAGGAAAAGTTGGTTATTATATATTTGAATGTTTTAGTCATTAGCAGCTTCTGGAACAGAGATTGATAAAATATAGTTACAACTAATATTAAGAGACCTAATTATGAGATAAGGTGGTTTGATCATTTGAAGGGAAGGGTATAGAAATTATTGCGATATATAGAACATGGGATTCAATTTTTTCTACTAACAGAAATAATGACTAACAACTAATAATTATAATTTTTTATTTTTTTTTTCAAAATTGAGTGGGAGTAGGGGACATGTCCATTTTTAAAAAATTATAATTTTTTTTATAATATTTTTTAATATTGTGATCTCTCATTGGATGTCAATGTAAAAATATCTTACACCAACGAGACATGTTCATTAAACTCTAAAAATACCTATATTAATCGGCATGATAAAATTAAATAAAAAAAATGTTGTTGTTGTAGTGTCTTGTGACTAGTTTAATCACAATGTTAAGTATGGATCAATAGTTGGATTGAAAAGAAGGAAAAAAAAAACCTTTTACAATTTATTTTTTTTGACGTTAACTTTTGCTTTAGTGCAAATAACCAATGATTAAGAACTTGCTTGCATACAAAGACGTTTATCCAAGAATATTTGAAATGTCTATAAAGCTATTTATATATTTCCTATTTTGTAATCTCTTTTTTTCATAAAGTTTGAATATTTTTAAAGACTTTAACGGTGGAAAAATAATTTTCTTTCTAGTTAACCTGGATCTCTCAATTCCATCTACCCAAACCTTTGAATCCATGCACACAATTAAAAAACTGAGAAAAGGAACATTTTTCTATAATTTTCATTGAAATCTTCAAAACATTCAATTAAAAAAACAAAAAAAATAAGATTTTTTTCCCACTTCAATGTGAATGAGAATGCATCAACCTTCTTTGTGATTTTCCTCCGATTTGATTCTTTCTCTCCATTCTACTTGGATCTATACACTGTTCTTCAATTCATTCCTTTTTTCTCAACAATTACAATTCTGAAAAGAATTATAAAATAGTTATTTTTCTCTTATTCTTGAAGAGCTTCAAATTCTGTGGACACAATTTGGAGGGGCATAAAGATCTAATTTTGAGCCTCACCCTCAATCACCAGCTTCAAATTCAATTCTGGGTCGGTTTCAATTTCTTCAAAAAACCTCAAAACAGTGAGATTCACTTTGTTGCAGTGTTTAAGGTATATGTTTTTTTTTCTTATTTTCTTTCCATGAGTCACTAATTTTGCAATGTACTTCTTATGTACGAGGATGTTTTTTTTGTTTGTTGCAGATTTGTGTTGATTTTGGTTGTGAAAAGTGTGTGAAGGTTATGGTGATGAAGTGGCAATGAAGTGTGTGACAAAGAAATGGAAGTTAGATCATCAGAGGGTAATCAAGTGAGATATTATGATAAGCTTCTTCAAGCTGCTCCTTTGATTCCAAGGAGCCGTTTTCGTGTTTGGTTTATTCGAATTTGTTCAACCATTGTGCTGTGGACATGTTTGGTTCAGCTTGTTACAGTGAGTGAACTATGGCATTCCAATTTCTTTACTGGATTTACTAGTCGTATATATCATACAACTCAACGGCCTCCTCAAGGAGATGTTAGATTTGCTCAATTTCCTCCCATTTTACTTCCTGCAAGTTAGTTTTTCTATCTACTTACTCATCTCAAGATTGCAATGTTTTTGTTTGCTTGAGTGGTTTTGTAATGTGGTTTGGAAATGTGTAGCTTTGGTCGAATCTATGATGCAAACTCTCCACATATGATTTAATTTAGCAATAATAGTAATATGGATTTAATATACACGGTTAGTGTAAAGATTTTTACACTGCAAATCAATCATTGTCGTCAAATCATTAAAAAAGTTTGACTTCAACCATAATTACTTTTAAAGTTACACAGATTAGTACTGTTTTGTTCTGACAATATATCAAAATTCAAATATCATAATATCTAACCCAACATTGTGATTTTATTAGATGGTAATGATCATGCTTAGCTGAATGTTGGGGCATAATGTATTCGGGAAAAGAATCATAATGTAGGAGCATGAATGTTAATGACTTATGATTTATGATTTGTTAATATCAATTAGTTGATAGTAACCGTCATGTTTTTTGGACTTCCTGTTAGAGATGATTTGCTTTGTTGTGTTTTGTGGCCGTAAAAAATAACAACCAAGTACTGAATAGGGATAGATACATAGATCAGTTGATTCCATTAGATTCTAACCAAAAATCAATAAATCCATTTAGTTTAGAGTGAAGTCTTTCCCTTTCCCCTAATCTTAGTTTATCACTACAGTTCCATTCGATCCACTTTTTTCATGAAGCCTATGTTGATCTTTCTTGCACGTACGTAACTAATCGACCTTCAGTCAGTTCCCATCATCTACAAATCTCAAACATTCTCCCCTATGCGTTTATCCCTAATTTTATATTTCCCCGTGTTCACTGGTCCACTTCCACCTTAATTTTTTTTTTTTTTATCTTAGCTCCACTTATTTAAAACTATTGTTGATACTTAATTCCCATCTAGGTTCTCCACTGTACAACTCCTTTAGCTGTTCAGTAGAATTTTCCTTTAAATATGATGGGTACTTTTTTTTATCTGAAATCATGTTTGAAGCATTTATCCATTTCAACGGCTCTGTATGAATCCTTGTATGTAATATCCACATCAATCTCCCCAGCACTTAACAGAAAGCAAATAAGAGTATAACTGAAGATCCCTGGTATTACACTTACTTATGTTGAGACATGTCCAAGGTATACGTAAAATTAAAAAATACTTATACGTAGATGGGTTTGGTAGACGGGGTATGAGTATCATCATTAGCTTTTTATATCTTTTCTTACGCACTTTTGTAAATATTAAAGCCTTGTCAGCTGATCTTGCAGGAAATTATACTAGTAATGGTTTTCTAAGAGTGTCCTGCAATGGGGGTTTGAATCAAATGCGTGCTGCGGTTTGTACTTCCTATTCTTCCACCTCATTATTCCTATTATATGATAAGCTTAAGTGTTTAATTACCAGATTTGGCATTTCAGATTTGTGACATGGTGACAATTGCTCGGCTTTTGAACCTCACATTGGTTGTTCCGGAACTTGATAAGAAATCCTTTTGGGCAGACCATAGGTATATAATTTTTGTTGAAAAAACAGTATTCTCTAATTTGGCTGTTTTGTGTCATTTTAAAGTTTTTTTTTTATGCAGTGGCTTCGAGGATATATTTGATGTAAGACATTTCATTGATTCTTTACGAGATGAAGTTCGAATAGTGAAAAGAGTTCCCAAAAAGTTTACTAGGAAAAGTGGATACTCGACCCTGGAGATGCCTCCTGTTAGCTGGTCAAATGAAAAGTATTACTTGGAGCAGGTCTGCAGATTCTATTTGTTGCACTTAATCTAAAATTATATATAATGCATCAATCAGGCTTTCTCTTATTTGACAATTTAAAGTTTGATACAGTGATTGGTTAATGATTCTTTGCTATGGCTTTTAAGACAGTGACATTTAGAGTTATTAGCAGATATGAAAACATCTTATAATATCTTGAAATATTAATCGTTCATATGAAGAAAAGTACAAGTTTATGATATGGATGGCTTCTAGTATTTTAGCTACTAAAATGGATTGTACGTAGCTTAACCCAAAGTTGGTGCCGAAAAGCACTTTATCATTGTTGAAGTGAAAAACCATAGTTACCTATATTTCCCCCCTTCCCTTATTTTTAGTAGTACATATATTGAGTTTGACTATCTACTCTAACTGCAGATTCTACCGCTTTTTTCCAAGCACAAGGTGGTGCACTTCAACAAAACAGATGCACGCCTAGCAAATAATGGTCTCCCAATTGATCTACAGAAACTTAGGTGCCGTGTTAATTACCAGGCACTTAAATTCACCCCTCAAATTGAGAATCTGGGGCAAAAATTGGTTCAGATACTTCGCGAGAGGGGACCTTTTGTGGCATTGCATCTGAGATATGAGATGGACATGCTGGCTTTCTCAGGTTGCACTCTTGGTTGCACTAATGAAGAAGCCGAGGATCTCAAGCGGATGAGGTATTTTATGTTTCCTGTTTTGCTATGCCTTTTTTATGTATATCTTTTCATGAGCGATAGGTCCTTCTTGTATAATTTGTTGAATTTGGCATATTTTGACAACTACAAATTAAGTACATTCACTTTATAAAAGATTAAGAGTCTTGTGTTCAAAGGAATTTGTAATGATCTGACAAATGAGAGGTCTATCTAAGATAAAATTCTGATTTTGCTTGCATTATTCAGATATGCATTCCCTTCATGGAGAGAGAAGGAAATAGTGTCTGAAGAAAGGAGATCACAGGGTCTATGTCCTTTGACACCGGAGGAGGCTGCCTTGGTTATGCAAGCCTTAGGTTTTGACCGGGAGACACAGATTTACATTGCAGCCGGTGAGATTTATGGTGGTGAACGTAGACTTGCGCAACTGAGAGCTGCATTTCCAAAAATTGTGAGTTCGCCATTTATATCTCCCTCCCCCTTTTTGTTTATAGTATTGACATTGACATTTGATATAATAAAGTACCACTGAATGATTCTGGCTTGTGCTTATGCACGATTTTCCATTTATAATTTGTATCCTCCCCATTTTTCAGCACTTGGATTGAAAGTTGTGGCTCTGAAAATGGTTGGCTTAATCTACCTTACGCATTCTTCATCCTAATCATGGTTACTGCTTGTTTGATAAGATTCCACTTTACTTTACTTTAGGTTAAAAAAGAGGTATTGGTCGCCCTTGATGAGTTACAGCAGTTCCAAAATCATTCATCACAGATGGCTGCTTTGGATTTCATGGTTTCGGTAGCCGGTGACACCTTTATTCCTACCTATGATGGGAACATGGCAAAACTTGTGGAAGGCCACCGCAGGTATCTATTTACTCACGCTAGTTGCAGTTTCATCTAATATAGAAGCTATTCTGGTTTTAAAAAACAGCCCTAAATTTCCAAAAAAAATATATATCTTATTAGCTCTCATGCAGGTATTCCGGTTTTAAGAAGTCCATCTTATTAGACCGGAAAAGGCTTGTACAATTGCTTGATATGCATCAAAATGGAACCCTTCCATGGAATGAGTTTGTAGATGCTGTGCGACAGGTTCACGAAAAGAGAATGGGTCAGCCAACTTATCGTCGAATTATTGTAGACAAACCAAAGGAGGAGGATTATTTCTATGCCAACCCTCATGAGTGCCTTTGTGAGGGAACAAAGTGTGTTGATTTGCTAGGTCCTCATAACTCTAGTCAAGTAAGATGAGTACAAGTTGTTGAATGTAGAAAATATGCACTCTTAGCCCAACTATATGTATGAAAGAGCAATCTGAAAATGGCTCCTCCCCACTGGCATAAGTTCTTAGAGATTTTTGTATACATGATTTTGTAGGAAACCATGGGGAAAAAAAAAGAAAAATAGAAAAGAAAAAGGAAATATATGTTTCATATAGAGGCTTGCAAAGATGTATCTTCAGTTTTACCCTTATTTTTTCCCCCACCAAATTCAGTATAGTTGTATAATAGCAGTTAATGTCGCAATCTTTGATTCGAAGCATGAATTCTAAAGCTCATTCTCTATGTAATCACGGCAGTCAACTGCTTTATAAATAATCATCAGTACAGAAGTGTTATTTATATTTCATACATTACATTACATTTTCCACTTTACAAGCTGCAGGCATATACTGGGCTGTAATAATTGTGGCCGGGTCAAAAACTTGATCATGGTCCGCTTTAAAGGTTGATTGAATGCATCACATGTGTTCGCCGTAGAAGGCTAAATTTGCAATTTACGAAGTGTTCAGTTTTTTCATCCTCAAGAGATACAAACAACAGTATGACATTAACTGGTGCAACTGCTTCCTGCAAGATTAGAAGTATTTTGCAAGGTCTCCAAGGATATCACCACTTTCGCCGCAAAGTCCAAGATCCTTGAGCCTCCTTTCTTGATAATATTCCACCTGGTCTAGTTCCAATTCTTTCTGCTCGAAGATCTCATCAATTTGCTGCAGGATCATTTTCTCCCCTTCTCTTATTCCGACTGCTATTGCAAGCCTTGAATCTAGATTTGCCTCTTTCAGCTTGCGATCCTGCAATTTGTATGCTTTCTTCAGTTATATGTTGATCTCAATCAGCTTCAAAGTTTTCACAATTTGAAGCCCATGTACTATGTAAAATGCAATGAGGTTACTTCAAATGTATTAGTCATACATATAAAAAGTTGTAAATGTAATGAGATATATTGACACGGCCATGTCAAGTTTTAACACGAGAAATTTTAATATTATTCTCATTACCATCATGTTGGAACCCTGAATGTATAGTTTATTACCTGTTCAATGGTTGTGTGATAACCAGCAAGGGCGGACTTGCAGGCATCTCGAACCGCTTTGCATACTAGCTCCTCATTATCACGGCTCATGGGCACCTCAAGATGACCCCAGATGGAGTCTCTGAACAGCGATTCCAATAAGAAAGCATCGGTACCCCCTAGCGCTACTAGTCTCAGATATGGAAGCATCCCTTCTGGAAGAGGGCGGTTATAGAAGATGTCAAAGTATGCTGTCTGAGAAAAACCATTGGACTCAGCAATGTCTACTTTGTCGTCAAAAAAAGGGTCTGACTCGGATATCCCCAGTGTCAAGGTGTATGCATATCGATCTGCATTTGGTTCAATGAAACCGTAGTCCAGAGCCAACTCTGCATTACTTTTGTTTAAATCATATTGGATATACACCTACAGTAAAAGTTTCTTCCCATTATTATGTGTGACTATATTATGATTGTAAGTTATGTTACCAACTGCACAAGAACTGAGAAACATGAAAATGTCAACATGAAAGAGGTAGTTTGTGCCTCTAAAATCTAAATACAACATGTATATTGTAAAGTTCTGCTGCAACTTTCTAGCTCTGATACATTTGGTTCACAGTGTTATGCTTCTTTTTCCTTTGATATTGGAGAGCTGGCTAGTTCATGTATAAGCAGCCTCTTTGATGCAAAAAAATGTTCCTACTGTCGAAAACCCCTCGGATGGACATGGATATATTCATTATTTTGTGATGATGTGTATAAATGACGCATGAAAAGAAACATATATGAAGAGGTATAAACAAATCACCTGTTCTCCTGCCTTGACAGAAAGGGGGCTCCTTAGGGAAAATAGGTAATCCCAAGAGAAAAGACCAGCTGGTCCTTTGACTTCATAAGCATGATCATCTGTAGTCACTCTGGCACTGTGGTTAATCTGATCCATAAATTGAATTTGGAAATGTCGTTTCCATTTGTTGAAGGATATTTGTAGGATAAGATAAAATCAGCACAAAAACAAGCAGACTCAATTTTGATTAGTTTCTAACTTAGCAGACTTTCTCAATTAAAACCAGTTTATGGTCCTTCACATACAAAAGAAGTCCTTGTAAACTAATAGATGTTGAATAAAAGAGCTTAAGTTCAATTTGTAGGAGAAAATATTGTTTAAAAAACTTATAACTACAAGATTCTTTTAAGTATTTTCTTCATGAGTATTTGTTAAGAACATTAACTGATCTGGCTCTAAAATTATGTCCACTCTAGGAATATCAGACAGTTTTTTAAGTTTGTTTATCTCTCTCCTTTATTTGTTCTAAAGGGGCTGTAAACAAGATGTTTACAACTGCATGATACAGAAGAAGAGAAATGAAAAGGTTCTTACCAAGTCTGCCAGTGGAATCACAACTAGATTTTCATTGCGAAGGCGAGAAAATGCCCTTGATCTGAGAATTCCAAATGCCCAGAAGAAGTCATCCATTGTTACAGGAGAAGGAAAAAGCCTCTTATTAGGGAGAATGATTTCCTTTTCCAGTTTCAGACATTCATTCTTCACATATGCTTTCACAGACAGTGTTGTGTTCAGAAGTTGAGTACCTACTCAATTCAGTTCATTCAAAGTTCAGGGTGTGGTGAAACATACCTAATTACTCCAAAGCACAAATTTTTATCACTATTTCAATATTTTAAAACATGTGTTTGAAACAAAACATTGCATGTGTTTGAATCAAAACATTGCATGTCTAACTAACTAACCTTGCAGTTCTGAGAGCTCTTCCTCTGACCTGCACTGGAATAACCAATTACCAACTGAATCAACCATATGAAAAGAACCAAAATTCCCATTAAACTTGTATTAGAACCTATTTGGATCGACTTATTTGACATTATCAACTGACCAACGACATGTGAAACTGTTTGAGAAGCCTTATGGAAACAACTTATGACATGCTCATAATGTATTTTCACCTTATTTACATAAGCTCTCTAGGATAGTCTATCTGTCTATGAAAAGAGTTAGACTTTATTTTATCTTTTGTTATAAAAATAGTTTATACATAACCACTTATGTTATAAGCGTTTAATTAAGTTGTTTAACCTGTTTAACCTCGTAAACCAAACAAGAAACCCACCAATAATTTTGATAAACAACTTAATTAACACTTATAGCATGAATACTTGCCATATAAATGCTTATGTATAAGATATATGTTGTTTTCATAAGCTATCTTGAAGAGCTTACGAGCATGTCATAAGTTGTTTTCATAAGCTCCTCAAACAGTTTCACAAGTGCTTATGTCTTATGTCACTAAATAAACTCAAACAAGTCAATCAAAATTCCAAACAGTACTAAACATATATTAGAAGTAAGCCAAAAAAAAAAACAAAGAAACCCACCAATATATAGTAGAATCAGTTTCCTGTGGCAGAATACCAAAGTAATGCTTCCAAACAGAATCCTCTCTTGACCTTTCTCTTATAAGAAACAGCATAACAGACAACCATGGTGTCAGCTTACTACACACCCTCCCTATCTCTGAAGATGCAACTGCATCAGGATTTATCCACAGCCTCTTAGGCACCTGCAAAATAACATCATTCCTAGAAATATCTTTGAGTGCAACCAATCCTAAACCTTCTGGAACAACACTAGCTTTCACTGGTGTCTTGGCAGTGATAACACCTTCTTCTTGAAGCCACTTCCAGAAGGTTTGAACTGCTGGAGACACTGATGCTTCAGTTCCAAGAGAAGCTACTGATTTGACAGAGAAAGGTTTCTTCAGATGAAGAGTTGAACCTTTGGTTGCAAAAGATGATGTACCCTTGTTTGTGTGAAAAGGGAAGAGTGAAACTGAACCTCCAGAAAAGATTGTAGCCATTTTTTTGGTTCTGTTGTGTTGTGTAACAGTTGAGACTTCAATCTTATTTCTTGTCTTGTGGATAAGAATCTTCTAATATTGCCACTTTTTTAAATACTCATTTAACAATTTCATTTATCCAATATCTATATATCAAGTTATCTATATGAATTTAATTTATAAACAGTGTAATTGTATATTTACACACACACCTATTATTATTGTATATGTACATTTAATGAATTCAAAACACATGTCTTGTGATTCTCATTAAATAGTATATGACAACATATGCATGTGTAAATTATTTTTTAGACTGTATATAAATTAAATATTGTTTTTTTATTTTTTTTAGCTGAACACTATCTTGAAATTTTACCGGGTACCTATCTAAATCAAATCATTTTAAAATGTACTTAAATTTTTGATTAATTTTGTGTACATAGTACATCAATGATAAAAAAAAATCACTTGAATATTTCACTTTTTATTTTATTTAAAAAAATTGCAGCAACGATAAAAGAATTTTTTTTAGTATTTTTCCCCTAGAAAACCAACAATTAAGAGTGCTCACGGATCGGGTTTAATCAAATCTTATATCCAATTAAATTTGAAGTTTTTAACCAACTGGACTCGATGATCAATGAATTGGGTCGGACAAAGTCATAAATAACATCTTTTTAAATTAAATCAAACACTTCCATTACTCAAACATTTCAAAAATTAAAAAATTTGAAGAACAAATAGTATAAGTGTTGAGATAAACTACCCATAATGACATAGTTAGAACTCTTGATCATTCGTCTTGGCATATGACCTTACTCGGGTAAACGAGATTAATCAGGACTTCTATAGAGCGACACGCAGTACTATCATAATATATGCAGTAACAATTTCAGTCGCAAACCATTATTTGAAGGTATTATTCCAAGCATAATCAAAAGATAAGGCTAACGTGCTTTATATATCGATTGTTGATTGCCACAATTAAAATTTCAGAGTACTTGATCAATGTTGGCCAAGACCGTGCATGTATGTGCACAATCTAAACCTAATGTGGTTGTGCATGTTACAGTTTGTCCAGTGATTTGATCGTCAGGGATGTTAAGCTTGCTCAAGCAGTGCTAGGCAGAGCTAGAGTAGAGAGTTACTATTTGGTTCCTCCTTTACGCCAAAAGATTAAGAGTAAATTATTTCTATTCATTAAAAACAAAAAAGTGCATTGGGAGGCTAAAAATAATGCTAGGGTGTGTGAGGGTTGCTAACATTATGTATTTGGTTGCACATTTGGTGGTATGCGGGTTAACTGAGGCAAAATTCATATGATTTTTAGAAGCTACAAAATGGAGCTTCTACGTTGCCGTGGTTTTTACAAGCGTGCCACAAATCCAAACATATGCTATAACACTCTTAAGAATTAAGAATAAAATTTTGTTGTGATCTTATGGATGAGAATGTACTGGAAATTACAAAGGCTTAGTATAAATATACATCATTGGATCGACCAAGCTCATTATTATTACACATGAAAAACACTCAAGGTGAGGTTGAAGTGTTCAATAAAATGTAGAAAAACGAATGATTCCCCTATGTATCTCGTTATGCATCGCATCTATTGTTTGTTAACTAAGTTAACACTCAAGCGCTGTACGAGTAATGGTATGGTGACAGAGTATCTTCATAGTAAACAAGTTGACGTTAACATTCACTGTTCCATTCATATCCTGAGGATTCATGCAACACTTATTATTTGATCCACTTCTGAGTTCTAACCATGTCAGCACCTCAAACAATGTACCAGTATTACAAAGAGAAAGAGAGGAATGACAAAATATCACTACAAAATGCCATAATTCAAATATCCAAGCTTCACAACTTCATAGTTCATTCATGCTATCATTCTTGTGCAAGGGCAAATGGGCTCAACTACCCAGGGCATGAATCATCAACTAAAGAGCCACTGACACATAACAACTATACAAAAAATTTTAAAAAAAGTATTTGATATAAAGCTATATATTCAAGAAAATATCTGAAATTCCACTTATGTGGCAAAAATGAGACTCGCCAGGCCCTCTTTCTCTCGTACAAAGTTATGTCAATAACAAATTTTAAATAGGTGTTATGAATTGGAATAGGTGGATCATGGATGCTATAACAAGGTAATACTAGAATAGCAATAAATAAATAAATTAGAAAAAAAGAAGCATGGAATTAAGTATCACTTCTGATTAGAATGAGAAGGGGCTTCCTGTTATTTCTTACTGGTTACTGAATCTAGCTTTTCTTTCTCCAAGTCGATGGCGGCTTGTTCTTCAATGTGCTTCTCGGCCACGAGGATGGGTCCGTAATAGTCGGAATGGGAATCCATGCACTGTTTCAAAAGATCAGTGACCTGAGAGCACTTTTCAACGACATCCTCTTTGTTCTTCTCTGCCTCATCCATGCAGTTCTCCCAATCGACGAAGGTGTCTCTGCAACCGCCTCCTTTCATGAACACACAGAACCCGCACTCGCCTTCTTCTTCCTCTTCTGCTTTCGGAGCCTCCGCAGCTGGTTGATCAGGAGAAACATTTTCTGTCTTGGCACTGGATTGCTCGTTTTCAGCTTGCTTCAGTGGCGTCGATGTTGCCTTAGACTCCAACTCACGGTCGCTGCAGTCCAACAATTAAGTTTTAAAAACTTTGAATAACAGAAGTGTCAAAAAGCAGTCCCAGTGTGTTTCATCTCAATTTACCACTAACTTTGCGTGACTGCATATTTGCGATCACGTGAGTGGGCGGATCAAACTAAATAGCTATAGGTTTAGGAAATTCTTCTAATGAATTGCTTGCATACAGGGACTTTTGGTATAGGATGAGAAGAAATTACAAGTTGTAGAGTTAAGCTATTTGGTTGGTGGGATCAAACTGTTTCATACCATTAATTAGAATCTCTAGTCTACAACTAAATAGTTACCTCATTGTTTGTTACCAAGAGAACAATCAAAATGCAGTTACCATTCAATCACTAATTACTGCATTAGTTGGCACGGAAAGAAGAAGACATCAACACTCAACATAAATCACAGCCAACAAATTTAACAGTAGAAAACAACCAAAATGAAGTCAAACACACAGATCATCAAAATTTCATTTACTCATACACTTAAATCCAAAAGAGATTCACATATCTCTATTTCCCATTAGAGATTCTCAAATACCAAAAGACAGTAAAAGAACCACTTATATATAACCATATCATAAAATTAAAAACAAAAATTGATTGAAACTTGAGATAAAATGCCTATTAGTAATTCCACTTATTATGACCAGAAAAAGATAACCACTCTCTTTCTCTTGCACACAGTCTTATCATGTGAGTAACAACTGTAAAACTACTGTTATCATTTGAAATAAGTGGATGCTACAACACAGTAATACTAGAAGTGAAGTATAATACCAATGAAATATAAAATAAAAATAGGAATGGAAATTCAAAATCACATTTGATTAGAATGAGAAGGGGCTTGCTCTTCGACGCGCTTCTCGGTCTTGATGATGGGTTTGTAGTAATTGGAATTGGAATCCATACACTGCAACAAACGAGTGGTGACCCCAGAGCACTTTTCAGCGAGGTCCTCTTTCTTCTCCTTTGCCTCTTTCACACAATTCTCCCATTCAACCAAGGTGTCTCTGCAACTGTCTCCTTTAATGAACAGGCAGAACCCGCAATCCCCCTCCTCCTCTTTGTTTTCTGCCTTCGGAGCCTCCGGAGCTGGTTGCTCCTTTTCGGCTTGCTTTGAGGGCGTTGAAATTGCCGTTGACTCCAACTTACGGTCACCGCGGTTCAATAATTAACTTAGTATCTTTGAAGAACAAAAGTGTAAACAAGCAGACCCAGTGTCTCATCCCAATCTATCGTAATCTGAGTAACTGAATAATTCCTACCAAGTGAGCGATCAAACTAAATAGCTAGGTTTAGTAAACTCTTCTAATGATCCGCTTGCTTATTGGACTTCTGGTATAGAATGAGAAGGAATTCGAAGTAGTTGAGTAGCGCTATTTAGTTAGTGGGATCAAGCTACTTCATTCCATTAATTAGAACCTCTACTCTACTAATACTAACTAATTCCCTCAGTGGTTGTTACCAAGAGAACAATCAAAATACAGTTACAATCGAATCACTAATTACTGAACTAGTTAGCACAGACAAAGGAAATCAACACTAAACATAAACCCAAATCAACACATGAAATAGAAAACAACCCAAAAGAAGTCAAACACACAGATCATCAAAATTCCATTTAATCACACACTTCAACTTATTTTCCTCGTTATTAAAGATTCTCAAAAGTCAACAAACTAAGTGTATGTTTGGTTTGTCTTCTTTTCACCGCCACCACACGATTACATAGCATTTTGAAGTGAAAATTAGAGGCTACAAAGTGGAGCTTCCGCGTTAATGAGGGTTTTTGTACACCACGAAGCCAAACCAAACAAGCACTAAGTATCATATGCATTGTAAAGGATCATTCTTACACAACAGCAAATAGGCTTAGCTACCTAAGGCACAAATCATTAACCAAGAGTACTAGACATTAAAATATCCACTTCTATATAACAACCATATCAAAACTTAAAAAACAAAACTTTATTGAAAATTGAGATAGATTACCTATCAATAATTCCACTTATTGTCACAAAAATTGAGAACCCTCAACCTCTCATACACTGATACACAGTACTCTCATATCAAGTTACAATTTTTAACCTAATTTTATCAATTGAAATATGTTGATGCTACAACACAGTAATAATACAAGTAATACAACAACAATGAATTATTATAAAACAAAAGTAAAAAAGTGAATAGAAATTGAAAAATCACTTTTGATTAGAAGGGGCTTCCTGCTGATTCTCGGCAGCGGCGGCGGCCAAATCCTGCTTTTCTTTCTCCAATTCAATAGTAACCTGTTCTTCAGCATGCTTCTCCGCCCTAAGAATCGGTTCATAATAATCCGAATGTTCATCCATACACTGCTTCAATTTTGCAGTAACCTCTGCGCACTTTTCAACAAGATCTTCATTTTTGTCTTCAGCTTCTTTCACGCAATCTTCCCAATTGATGAACGTGTCTTTGCAACCGCCTCCTTTCATGAATAGGCAGAATCCGCATTCCCCTTCTTCTTCCTCTTCTTCGCCTTCGGCCGCGGTTTCTGGTTCGGGAGACTCCGGTGGTGGTTGATTGGGAAGAGGATCTGATGGTTTGGCATCGGATTTGGGGATTTCCGATGGGTTCGGCGGCGTCGACATTGCGTTTCAAAGATTTGAATCGAATGAATGAAAATTCTATGATGTGCTTAAAACCTCTTCAAAACCCTTGCCTTGTTCCTTACTTTTATTAATTAAAGGGTTAAATATGTTTTTTATTCTATTTGTCAAAAAAAATAATAATGTTTTGGTCCCTATAACTAATATATTAACTTTTCGTTTTAGTCTCTCTAAAATTTTTCTTTAACTTTTAGTCACTATAAAATTTTCAATCATTATTTTTGGTCCCTAATTTTAAGTTAATTTTTGTATTTTTCAATGAAATTATGCAGAAATATGTAGAATATTATAAAACAAAAATTCTAATATTTTTTAGGAGAGATTCTTATAATATTATGAATTTTTCTGCAAAATTTTATTCAAAAATATGAATTCTACATATGAGTTTATTTTAAAAGAGGGACCAAAAGTGAAGATGGAAAAAATTTTAGGGACTAAAAGTTAAAGAAAATTTTTAGAGGGACTAAAACGAAAAGTTGGTATATTTATAGGGACCAAAAACACATTTAACTCTTAATTAAATCAATCCTCGTGTAAAATGGACTAAAAAGTATTTTTCTTTTGTAGCGACTAAAAAAAAAATTATCAGCCGCTAACGTTTGAAAATTATTAACGATGTTTAAATAAGTTTTTTATGAATTTTTTTTTTGAATAAGTTTTTTTTCTTTTATGAAATTTTGATTTGGATTAAAACTAAAACTATAAATATTTGTTGCTAATCATGATTAATTATTTCAATGACACAAACAATATAACAAAAAAATATAAACTAAATTCTTTTTTTAATGACACCAAAAACAATCTTTATTATAAAAAAAATTGTTTAAGGGTATAATTGGGATAATGAAAAAGCAAGTATAAATATACTCATCTAATTTGTTACACTTTTTAAATGATAAAGGAAAAAAAACATATATATATATATATATATATATATATATATATTCATATCATGTTTGTTACATTTTTTAATATTTAAATTTATTCTTTTATATTTGTTATATGTGTTATTTGTATTCAAAATTGAGGGTATTTTTAGAAAAAAGAAAAGCCAGTCCAAAAATGTTGATAGATGTTGTTTTCTTTATATAGATTTGTAAATATCGTTTACTTAACTAATCAAAAAACTTATTTGTGCAAAAGGTTCCTATAAATGGAGGGTCGCTTGAGTTTTGATCCATGTAATTACTAATTATTCAAAAATTGTCTTATAGTTACTAATCATTTGGTCCCATGAATCATTTACGTGATGACATATCACGTTTTTGCTGATGCGATAGTGGTGGTCGTGTAAGATTATGGGTGACTAATAAAAAAATGGACCTAGAAGGAGGAAAATGCTCCTACAACTTTAAGACAAACACAAAATGACATGATTAACCTTCTTTTACAATCCATCTAAATTTCAAAACCTCATTCATTAAAGCAAAATAACTCATAAAATCTAAATTCTTCGTCTTCAAACACAACTTTTTCTTCTCTGATAAATGAATTGACAAGTGCATCAAATCGTAACAAGTAATAAGTTATCTTCTCCATAGAGATTGTTCTTCTACTTAGCAATTAACGAAATTTAATAAAGTAAAAACAGTAAAGGAGATTAATGGGTTGCAGGTTTTTTAATTGTCCTACATAATGCAAGATTATGCTGTTTGATTCAAACGTTAACTGCGATTGAGGTTTCCTTAAATCCTTTCTACCTTCTTCGTTGGAATTAACTTGGTTTGTTATTGGTTTATGACCTACCTTTATTTAAGAGAGACCTTTATTTATGAGAGTAGGACACGACCCTGTGATGTAACAGTGGGAAGTTCGAATATTTGTGTCGGGACAAAGGTTATAGTTGCGACGTTCCCTTAAAGATGAATCATAGTACTGACAATCATACTTATATTTAATTTAAAAGAGATTAATTTAAAATAAGCAATTTACTACTGTTCAGGTTCGGGCACCGACAGGATAGTAAATCATAGACCAAAGAGTATAACATATGCAAATTAAATAAGACGCTTGATTCATAAACTGAATAAAATCTTTATTAATTGAATCCAGCAAAGAAGTAAAGGTTCATTGTGGAAAATCAACTGCCTTGAAACTCTGATGTTTGACCCTTGCCTTGCACTGCTAGTTTTCTGAATGAAGCAAGAGTCTCTATTTATAGTGCATCATTAGGTAGAGTTTAAAAGATAAGAATTGGACTTTTTTCCTCCAATCGAGATTGGAAAATATGTTAAAACCGCATTTTTCTTATACTCGTGCGTAGGCGCACATGATGACACACAAGGGACATGAGACAGTAGCCACAATTCGAATTTTGTAGTTTTTATCCCTTTTCGAGCGTTCTTCCGTCTTGAAATGCCTTGAAATTTGGGATGAATTTCCCCAACTTGTATTGTCTTCAAAACCTTTTAGGAACCATTGATCTTCATTCTTCATGTCCTTGATCCTTCGTTGGATGTCTTGTTTTGCCTATTTACAGAATTTCTCATAAAAAAATACTCAAAACATTTAGTTATGCCACATCAGCAAAAACATGACATGTCATCGCTTAAATGAGCTTTGAGACCATATGTCAAATGATTAGTAATTGAAGGGCAATTTTTGAAGAATTAGTAACTACATGAACGAAAACCCAAGCAACCCTTATTTGATGGGACCTTTTGCAGAAACAAACCTAGCCAGAAAAACAATTTCACCTTCAAAAAGGAGTTTAATTTATATACATCGTCAATGTACAAACGTTTTAGCTATGTAGCTAATGATGTGTTGTCAAGTCAATTAATGAGGTATGATAAATCATGTGTATTAACTTATTAAATGATGTAATAACATATCATTGGATGCACGTATAAAACTTTTGTACGACTGTAGTGTATATAAATTAAACTCATTAGATTATTGAGTTTGATTACTCTCTTCATCTACCAAATAATATAATAAAAGTAATGTCCAACATTTTTCCTAATATATTTGATTAATCTCATTAATTTGGATGACTACATGGTCATTTTGAAAATAATCATCATAAGTGATTACAATATCAACCTCTAATTTTCTCACGTAAATCACCTGTGATTTGTTTAGAAAAATCCTAAAAAAAACACAGGTTGTTCCTTAATTTTCTCTGTGGATCCAAAATCCTAGACAAATCTCATTTGATATGAAAAACAGAGATAAAATCGGTTATAAAACCATCTTTAAACAAAAGTTGAACATAAAACCCTAAAGATGCTTATGAGTATCAATGCAAAAACAATCTTAGTTATGTGTTAGTGTGTGAGACATCATATAATATAATAAAGAAAGTTATGAGATTAATTAATATTTTTATTATCAACTACTAATATATATTTTTTAAAAAACAACTTATTAATATATGAATTTCAATTACTTACAAAATTAGTTTTTTACTCTTTTCTTTATTTCATATCAATTTTATAACGTAATTAACCTACTTTGTAATTGAAGATGAATAAAATATGTCAGGATGTATGTTTATTTGGTATTGGTATTTTATTTTACAAGTAATATATATAAATACACAAAATCTGCAACTAGTGAGGAACAATAGTTTAAGGAAATTTTGCATATAAGATAAATAAATATTTTATAAAATTACTACACAAAGGTGGCAAAATTATTCATACTCGAATTCATAAAAACATAAATTGAATCAATATTTTATCCTTTTTTCTTTTGGTACGTAGTACATCATAAATTGTTCTCCTCTCGTCTATAACTATTGCATCCAACTTAACACGATGATTCATTGAAAAATGGTTATACTTCATAAAACGGGTGATGTCCAACCATTGGGATGTTGTTAGTCCTAATAGTTTGCTTGCATTATGTATCCCAATAGTTTTCAAGTCATTAAAGTTTTGAATGTTTTTTCATGACATTTATCAACCAAGTCCATCTTAAAATGTGACACTTGTAGCAAAATAAGATCACTGTGCCACATTGCTTGAATTACCATTGAAATAATTTCCATGGCACGAGTAAACAACAACAACAAACATTTCCTTGATATCACCCTCATGAGTCCGCAAGGTTCATACAAATAATAGGCAACCTTGAGAAATGGGCATCGATCAAGGCATTGGCTTTGACAAGAGGGTCTCTAACTCTCATGTTAGCATGGGGAAACCTTTGTTTGGTGATTAGCAAATGTATCTCTTCCTCTTCATTGTACATCAGTCTAATGTGAATTCATCATTTTTCGAAGTTTATAACAAAATTTCGAAAAAAAATCTCATATCATTGGGTCAACATATAAAATAGCTCAACCGTTTTACATTTGATGTAATATTGTGAGGCTATGCTTTCAAGATTGAAAGCAAGAGTTGCAACTATTAGGGAGACAATTTTACATTTTGAGTCAACGTAGAAAATACTTCAACAATTTTATATTTTGGAATAATGATAAGAGGTTACTGCTTACCTCTTCGTCACTAACTCCATGGAAATCATAATAACCGGGAATATTATGGAGACATTGATACATGAATGTTTCGGCAAAATAATTTATGCCATCTTTTATGTTTTTAACAATTTCAACTACAACTCCAACATTGAAAGTGTGGTGTAAACAATGATGATGATTACTCTCAAGAGACAACACTTTACTCAAAAAGATATTATAGTAGCTCTTTGATACAAAATCATAACTTTCTCAACATTGTCAATCGATTGATGACCAACTTTTGGCCCATCATATGGAGAATATATGTAACAGGGTAATCGAGTCCATGGTAATAATATAAATTTATGCCCCTCAAAATCCATAGAGGTGTCGACAATGACATTTCCTAACACATGGAGTTGTTTAACATACGCAATTTAATTAAAACAACTTAAAATAATTGAATGACAACTTCACAATCATCATTGTTCAAGCTCTCATGTAGAAAGACTACTCCATTTGTTAAAGCTAATTTTAGTCCAATAGTTTTTAGTCATTTTGTTCAAAGAGTCTTTAGGTCCAAGTTTGTCTTGCTGTCCAATGCATTGGATCCCATTGAAGGGCAGTCTTGTCCATTCATATATTAGAGTAACCCTAATTTGTCCCTATTTAAAAGCTGTCCAATCATTGAGTGAGGGAGGCTGCACAAATCACAAGAGGCACAAAAACCCACGAAAACACCAATTGAAATCGACCATTAAAAAAGAAGATCAAACACATTTTTTTCCTCAAACTTTCTCAAGAACAACAATCATTTTTTTTCCAGATTTTTACACAGCAATATAACCATTTCGAATCACACACCCTTTTCCCTCTTTGAATTTCGAAAATCCCCTCACAAAACCACACAGTCGTAACCTTACACCACCACACAGCCACTTTTTTTCTTTTTGAATCTCAAAACCAACAACACAATTAAACTAACAAAACCTCCATTTACATAACCAAACTGTGAAAACAACATCAAACACAACCTCGGTACCATTTGCGAACCACCATCACTCAATCGATCTGAATTCATCAACAAACAACAGAGGCCGAAAATAGAAGAAAATAGTGAAGGTAGTTGAGAGCTTTGCTTTTTGATTTTCGTGTTTAAAAGTTCAGATCTACGCTTATTTGTTATTTTCCCTTGAAAAATCTTTTTGAAAACGAAATGGGGAAGAAAAGAGGGTTTGAAAGACAAGAAAAGAGGGTTTGAAAGACATTTTTTTTTAATTTGGTGGAGTTTTAGAACTCCAGCACGGTGGTGCGAAAACCACTTCTCGTCGGAGAAGAAAGTTGTTAAGTGACGCATATGTAGAGAAAGCTGTTAGCTGCCGAAAAACCACTTATAGTTAATATCTAAGATTTGTATTCATGTAATTTAAGAAATCATTGTACAATTTAGTATAAAAAAATCACATTCTCTAACAACTTGTTATTAAAACACACACAATATAAACAAATATCTATAAATTCTCGATTCGTAATAGAACATAAGATTTCACAAATATATTAGAGGTAATACTACTAGATTTATGATATCATTGACTTTTTTTAGTTTATGATACTGTTATAACAAAATGCGAGATTAATGAAAATAATAGTAAAAGACAAAATAAAAACAACATAAAATTTAACGTGGTATCCAGCAATGTGGTGACTAATTCCTGGGCAGAGCCCTCGAAATTTTTTTCACTATAGTCCATGATCACTGATACTGTAGATGTAATATCAGCTATAGCAAAACCCACTAACTATTGGTGCAAGAAATACTAACACACAAGATCTTTATTTATGTTGTCAAGTCTTTGCATATTTCTTCCTATTCTCTTATGTAGAACCTTTTTTCAATGCTAATTCAAGACATATTTCAACAGATACATTGATCCAATGATTTCATTCTGATTTTTTATATGCTAATTCACCATAAATTTGGACAAATAACAAATTCAAAAGTAATTGACAAAAATAAAAGTAGGTGAATCAAATAATGAGACACAAAAAAGCACAATGAAATATTTAAAATATAACTTTAGATACGTCACTTTGCAATCTTTGTCAACTGGAAAGTTGATTAAAGTTAAGTTATAACTCATTCAATAACAAAATTTGGAGTTGAAACAATTTCATGTAGTTTGATAAAGATTTTTGTTCATCGTATAAAACAATTTCATGTATAAGTTGAAATAAGTTACTTCATATCAAATCCTGTATTACCTATGATTTAATATCTCTAATAAATATGTATAATTAAAGACATTTTTTTTATTGAAGAGCACATATTTTATTAATTGGAGGTACTAAGTTAGAAGTTAATTTAAACCAAACCACTGATTTTTTAGTTTCTTTAGCATGACTTTGAGAAATAAGTTTTATATGACATATGCTGAAAATATGATAAACAATAATCTCATTACGAATGCTTATTTAACTAAATCCTAACAATAATCAATACAAAGCAATCTATATGTTAATTTTTCATGGTATTTTATCGTGACTTTCTAATAAATCCTACAATGTTAATTTTTAAAAAACTATATGTTTTAATTTGTATCAGACATGGTATTTTATCGTGACTTTATAATATTAGTATTAATAAATGTTGTATAACATTTTATATGTTATGTTTTACATCAAATATATTACTTTTTTTAAAGAGTTGGTTAACCTTATAAATCGAATCCAAGAGATTGTTTTAACGTTAAAAAGGTAAATCTTGAATCCACATGTTTTATGTTCGACTAAGTCCTTATTTCTTCAATCAAATTTCAAGTATAAAAAATATTGTTAGTCTTAGATATTATTGCATTGTCAAATCATGACAACTTGTTCGTTACGGAGTGGTCGATTCAGAAAGCATAACAAATTAACAATAGAGTAGATAAAAATTAATTATTGATGTAAAATTGAACAATGAGAATTTAATAATTAAAATCAATATTCATTCATACTCAATTTATCGCAAACTACAACTATGGTATTCTAAAATGAGAAGATACTAATGTATGACAATGTTAGCATAACAGACTCAAATACGTGGGTAAGTGTTACTTAGAAGGACATGGATTTAGAACTATTTATTTTAAGGAACTTAGAACTAACTTGTTATCAAAAGATTTTAAACTTGTATTGCTTTTATTGTTATTTGTTGAAAGCTTTAAATCTATAACTTAATTATTATCTTTTTCATTTGACTCTTTTACCTTGAATTGTTGTTAATAATCCATACAACCTTTCAAATATTATATAGCCATAAGTTACTCTGGAATCTTATAGAGTTTTGTGCTTTTGATCTATTAAAATTCAAACTATAAAATCTTGATTGTGAAAGTATTTTTTAAAAAATAACAAGTGACTACATTTATAGGGGATACTTATGTCAAAAAATAATGCAAGTGGTGCAAAAAGTACTCCATAGTCTTACTTCTTAAAGAGAAAAATTGATTTGTAACCCATTTTCTATTTTTGGTTATTGAAGCCCCAATCTATATCATGGAAGAAAAGAGAAGTCCTTCGCTCTAATAACAGAAATATACTTGTCACACCCCCCAAAGAAAACGTGTAAAAAAAATCAGTAAAATAAAGTTAAATAACTTGGAAGGAAAAAGAAGTCCTTCGGCATAATAGCAGGAATCAATAAATTTAAAAAAAAATCACTTCTTTAGTAAAATTTTTGGGGTTTTGACTATTGTGAAAATTTTGATTACAGTTTCAAAAGTTTGGTTCAATCATAGTGAAAAAAAATTATTTTTCCAGGTCCAGTCAGTAAAAATATGAAGATTAATATTTGTTGAGGTAATTTAAGAGAGAGAAATTAGAATAAATACATTTGGAGGTGGGGGTACAAGCGAGGGGTGACAAATTGATTTTTCACATAGTAGACATCATGGAAGAAAGCAAAGTCCGTTTCATTGTTAATTAATCCTCTCCTTATTTTTATTTGAAAGTAAAATAAAATGAGCTACAACATTGAATATTGTGTTGTAGATCGGAGGCTTGTAAAATTTTTGGTGATAGATTATACGAGGAGATTTCATACTATGTAATTAACAAACACATTTTAATATATTTGAATTTATTGTTAAAATTCGTATTGGTCACATTAATTTTATATTGTTCCCTCGTAATTTAATAGGACTGAATGATTTCAATTAATAGAAGAAAGTGCATTGAAATGTGTGTATTAGAGGCTATGTTTCTAATATATTCACATAGTGACATATGATTTTTCTTGTAGGACCGTTCCTAGAGTTTTATGGGCCTTAGACATAGTATTAAAAAAATGTCCATTTGCATTACATCATAATTTTTTTTTTCTTCTGAAAAATGATGAATGAAACATGTATTGGTTATAGTGGTTGATACCCCAGCTATGCTGGCATCCCAAAATATCGTGTGTCAAATACATTTCATCCTATATATTATTAATAAAAAAGAAAAACGGAACTTAACCCATCAAAGTTAAGTAAAATTATAGGCATGAATACCAACATATCTCTAGAGAAATCAACTCTAATAAAACTAGACATAAATCTTGTTATGGATACCAAGAATTTCAATATTATATGCATTTGGCACATCATTAGGAACATTTGAATTATCATCAATTTTCTCATTTTCATGGTCCAAATTTACATTGTTGTTGTTTTCCAAATCTAGCACATCATTAGGAACATTTTTTTTGGGTATCTATCTTTTTGAAAACAAATTTATCAAGAGCTCCTTGCTGTGATTTTATTAGTTTTTTTTTCTTTTCATTTTTCACTACCACATAAAAGTTTTTTAGGCAACATCTTAAAATAAATTAAATACTCAATAGAAATCAATACAAACAAAAAAAAAAAATCATAGAAGCAGTGAAGTAGAGAACAATAGCACCTTAAAAGTAGACTGAATTTTAGCACCTGAAAATAAAATCGCAACAAAAAAAGAAATATATCAACATTTAATTAAACAAAAATAAAAAATTGAATTGAAAAAAAAAATACAAAAATCGAAGAATAATGTACTGTAGTCTCTAGGTACAACACTTAATTAAAAAAATATCAAGAATTGATGATATTCACGTGTACTGTTGTTCTCGTTGTACAATACTTGAAGTTGAAGCATAAATCATGCTATATGCAAAAAAATCAAGAATTCAATTTGAAAAAACATAAATCATTCAATTAGAAATTCAGACTACAACACATGAAGCAATTAGAGAATTGAAACAATCATTATCAAAAGAGAATTGTAAGTAGAAAAAAATAGGCCAAATACTTTCCCTGGATCCTTTAAATTTCATGTTTGTTTCAGATAGATCATTTAAGTTTCTAAGCCTTCAGATAAGTCCTTTAAATATCGAGTTTGTTTCGGATAAGTCCTTTAAGTTTATAAGGTTTCAGATAGGTCCTTTAAGTTTAAAGTTTGTTTCAGATAGGTCATTTCTATCAACCTCTGTTAAGCCAAAGTTAAAGGACCTATCTGAAACAAACTCGAAACTTAAATGACCTATCTGAAACCTTATAAACTTAAAGAACCTATCCGAAACAAACTCGAAACTTAAATGACCTATCTGAAACCTTAGAAACTTAAAGGACCTATGTGAAACAAACGTAAAACTTAAAGGATCCAGGGAGATATTTGGCAAAAAAAAAAACATAAAAATCTAAAGCAATTCACCTGAAGAGATAGTGACTGATTTTGGAACCTTTTGGTTTTTTTTTTTTCATCTCTCTTTTTAATTGCAAAAAAAGAGTTTTTGTTTTTGTATGTTTTTAAGAGTTGGACCATTTCAATTTTTCTCTCTTTATTTGGGCCTTTCCACGTTTTTTTCTTGAGAACTGCTCTTTATCTAAAAGTTTTTACTCATTCCTAAGTGAAAAGACCAAAATACCCATGCGTAAGTTAACTCACGCTAGTGTTAAATTTGTGTGAGTTAACTCACGCTGCGTGACTTAAGTCATACAGAAAAAACACACTAAAACTCAGCGTGAGTTAACCCACGCTGGTTTTGTTTCATCTATATTCCAACTTTTTCACATATTGTGTGGCTAGGAAAATGTGTGATGGTTATTGATTCCACTAAAAAGTAGGGGTGGGAAAGCAGCCTTCAATTGACATGGCCCATTCCTTCATCAAGCGTGAGTTTTCCTATGGCATACACATGTAATTTAATTTCATAATTCAGCAAGCTATTGTTGTCAGCTCATCTGTTTGAATAGTTGGCACCGTTTTCCTATGGCATAGGTGTAGCACATGTATAACAAACTATAAGGTTAGTGTGAATTTTAGGTGAAAGAAAACCAGCGTGAGTTAAGTTGCGCAAATTTAACACTAGCGTGAGTTAACATGCGTAAGGGTATTTTGGTCATTTCACTTGGGAATGAGCATAAACGTTTGGGTAAAGAGCAGTACTCTTTTTTCTTCTTCTGTTTTTTACATGTTGGGCCTTGAAAAGGATAGTGACTTGGGCCTACTAATATGAGTTATTATATGCACCCCACCTTTTTCCTTAGTTTTGCTATATACACCCCCTATAAAAAAAATTGGCCCCCTACGAGCATGGGTCCTAGGCTGTCGCACTCCAGGCCTATGCCTAGGGTCGTCCCTGTTTCCTTGAGGCATGAGTTTCCTTGAATCGGGTGAGAATTGTAATGTCAATTAGTGATTCTTTAGGACATTTGTGGTCACCAAAACCAAATGGTTCTCCCTATTTTGGATGTTGACATATTTGAAGCTATGAGTCTTTTCAGAACCGATCCAATGTATTTTTAGGTTTACAGCGAAATTTAAATAGAGGCCTTTCAAGTGTGTTTAGAGAGAATAAGACAAAATTAAGAATTTTTTTCATAAGTTTCCTCAATTAAAAGTAATTATACATGATGCGTGTCAGACACTAAATATGAGTATTTTGTCTGACGAAAATCGAACTTTGGTTTGTAACATTGTGAGAGTATATCCTCTTTCACTAGAGTCAACTCCATTAATGCATGACCTTTTTTTTAAAAATAAAAATGTGTTGAAAATAATATTTAATATAAACATTATTTACCAATTGTTAGATCATAAAATAACAATCTCTACAAAAAAAAGATCTTAATATAAGAAATTAATATTGAACTAATACAAATACAAATATAAATTAATTTTTTACTTTTACGAACTTTGATTACCCACTATTTGTGTTAATATATTGCCAACAAATGACATCAAATTAGATTAATAGGAATTTGAAGGCAAAACGAATTTAAGGTTCAGATAACCAATAAAATAGTCACTATTGAAATTGAACTTGCAACATAAATTATGACTTTTTATTTAAAAACCACTTAAGCTTGGATGAACATTGTTACAAAATTTGATGTACGAAAATTCCGTTAAAGCCATAAATATGAGGCCTAATACAGGGTCTAAAACCCTTACTTTAGTGACAACCCTTTGGAGCCGGCCCTGCGTTTTCCCTAGCTTGCATTGAGATGGATTCACATTCGCTGCCGTAAAATATGGATTTCGAGATAGACTTCCAGGTTGTTGATGGTTTGAAGATCAAACATATAATTCACTTTGAATTTGGTGATATTATTAATGACTGCGGATATACTTTTTATACACACTTTAGAAACCAGAATGTTGAGTTTGTTAATAAGACAGGTTTTATGCTCTTCCAAGAGTGGTCACATTTCTTGCCATAGTTTCCATATTTTTATTGTTATTCTGTCATGTATTCAACTAATTATAATTATTATAACATCATTTAGTCAAAAAGGGGGTCGTGTAGTTTAACTGTCTGAACTAAAGGAGTTGAAGACGTAAATGTCTAAAATTTAATCTAAGAACCAATATAACTATACTAGTTTGTCTATTAAAAAAACAAACTAACATATCAACATATATTATTTTTGTTGCAATTTGGATTAAATCACCAATCCGTAGCGTTGAATTTAGCAGAATAAATTTTACTTTTTTTTTGAGAGATGAATAGATTTTACTTTTATTATGTGATGAATTAAAATTTAAATTCTGATCGAGAGATGTGTTCTATTTAGTGACTGATATAACTTATAAATGAAAAATTGGATCAAATCAATATTTTAAAAGTCCAGTGATGTTTTGTTTTTTTCTTTTCACGTTCTATTTGCTTACAGTTATTCATGTCTATTTTTTGTCCCTTTCTATTTCCATCACAATTTCTCCTTCGGTACGTGATTGCATCACTCTCACATTATAAATATGTAAATGAGGTAGGTATGGAGATAACTCTTTACCCAATTTATACACCTAAAGTATACTTGAAGTGCTGTACTGCCCATCATTTGATACAATATATGTTGCAACTGCCTAAAACCATTTACTTCATTTAAAAATATGTACTATATATATTAATACATATTAATACTAAGCACCAACTCAAGGACTTGATTCATTACAGTAATATTGCAAGTGTTGCTTGATTTATTTTATGCAAACTACTAAATATTTAACAGAATAATGCATGGTAAACTTTTTCTTGTACGAGTGATAGAATTATATTGTGTTGTCAGTACACGTTAGGGGAAAGAGTGATGATATTAAAAATGTTTGGATGAGAGAATATTTGTAAGGTAGATAATTCATCCCCATTTCTAAAGTCACCAATTAATTAAGTTGTATGTAAGCAGCAGTAGATTGCTCCACTGGCGTTCACCAGTAGAACCGACCGAATAGCACTAAACATTCCAATCCACGAGGCCTCCAAAAAAATTCACTATTTGGTTCTGTAAGAAATTAGGTCTCAAGTAAAAATGCTATTTATAATTATCACACTTGACAAATACACTCAACTGTGAAGATCACCTTCGTAAATGATTTATATGTTAATGTTAGGGTAAATATTCGAACCTCAGACACAACACTTATATATTCTCTTTAAAAAGGTGAATTTTTAGTCATTAAATTACTTGAAAATAAAGAGAGTCTATGAGTACCACTCACAAATTTACACATTTATACATGTGACTAAATTTCAATGAACGTTGGATAAATTATCCACAATTTTTTAAAGACAATTTAGGTCTTATTGAAAAATAAAACTTTAAACTTTCACTGATATTGTATAAAGTGACTTATAATCAAAGATATTTTTTTCTTTTGTTGCGAAATGACATATAATTTAAGATGGAAAAAAATATTAAAGAACATTTCTCATCATATAATAAAGTGCTTATATATTTGCATAAAATTTATAAGCATGATCTATTTTATAGTGACTTTGAATTCATAGGCTGGATTGATGAATTTCTTTTTCTTTTACATAAAGTTATTAATTAGTGAATTAGTCTCCAAGTTGGTGTCATTTATACAAAAGTAATGATATTTGAACAATAAAAGTTGATATATAATTATGTAAGAATGTGTAAAAATAAGTCAAAAGCAAGTGCTAGTTTAATTAAAATTAGAGCGAGGAAAAAATATGATTAAAATGCAAACAATATAAGATACAATATTGGACAAATTTTTAGTTGTTCAAATAAATTTTCTCTTTATATAATTGGAGAAACGATTAGTTAAAGAATCGAAAATGTCAGAGAGTAAACATTTCGTTTGATTTTTTTGGGTACAAAAGATGTTTTTTTACTTCTTTTTTATTATGACAGAGATAGAGACAAAATCATCAAACTTAAAATCATCTACTGAAACCTCTCTCTCCCTCCCTCACTCTCTCTCATTAGTGTATTTTTATACAATGTCCAAAATATCATAACATTTTGGTTGTTCAAGTATCACCCATTTTATATAAATACATAAATAAAAAAGGGGATTTATGAAACATAATATTAAAACTTGACCAAAAAAAAAAATAATATTAACTAAAACTGCTATAGCGTTGGATTTTTAATTCCGAACAATAAAAAATCATGCATCCAAAACAAGCATTGTACAAAGAGTAGATATTTGCATCCAAAACAAGCATTGTACAAAGAGTAGATATTTGCCCTACCAGCTCAGATCTTTAATTATTTATTTAGGCAAATTCTAAGGTACACCCAACATATTTGAATGTACCGGTACACCAAACCCTTAAATTTCTAGTTAAATGAGTTGTTTTTGAAGATTTTTTTTTATTTTTTATCATTTATAATTATAATGATTAAATCTTATTCACAAAAAACGTCAACGAAATAAAAATTGATTTTTTTTTTTAATTTTTATCGCTCATAATAGAGAACTTTGATTATTTTATAAGATAATATGTAAAAAATTTACTATGATTCTTATAAACAACGAATGATGTGTTTTTCTTATGAAATGATATTTTCTAAAATATAAATACCGTTAAATAAGTATTTATTTCATAAAATTGATCGTTAATTTATAAATTTAGAAAATAAGAGTATCTGTACACCTCAATTTACGAATGTACTGTAGAAGTTCCCATTTATTTAACGCAACTTCTCAATTTAGCAGGGTCAGTACAGTACGGACTCTTAAACCAAATTAAAAAAAAAAATGAAACCAAAAAGAGTACAGCACGTCAGCACGGAGTGTCTCTATACGATTCTACCGAACTTTTTTAAGCTACATAAAATTTCAGCAATATACTCTTTTTGTACGGTCATTTTTACCGACGATAGCTTAAGAAAAGACTCGTCACAAAAAAAATAAACCCTAAGAAAAGGCTCCTTTTAAAAAAGAAAAACTCAAAAAAGACTATAAATATGGAAAATAAATTGATCTAAGTGGTAAAAAACTTGACACCCTTAAGTATATGATCTTTATAGAATTTTTTTCGTTGAGATGGGAGAACACACCTTGTGTGTCTCACAAGTTCTTCGACGAAAAATCAATCAGTGTTATGAGGTGCTAAAAACTTTGTATCGATATCATGGTAATGAAAAAACAAGATTATAAATGAAAAAAAATATAATACTTTTACCAAATTATCTTTATCAAACATTGATATCCATTATTGTTGATATGTCCGAGACAAAACTAGGATAACGTGATCTTGAAGCTTGTGCTCGTGACGAATCAATACGACAAAAGAAGAGCTTCGATGCAGCGGAGAATGTCCTTCGACGACGATGTTCATGTCAGTATGTGAACTCGAGATAGAACTGTGATAAACGCGTGTACAAATGTGATCATATATGAAGTATGTAAAAATGATTATATAGACGAGGTCGTTATAACTGCTTCCTAAAACCCGATAAAGAACTCGAGAGTCAATTAAAGATCAATTGAACGATTACGACCAACCCAAAGATAGTAAGGCACACATGTGACCTACCCTCAACACGCTTCATGCAGTGTAACTCGTTTATGTACTTGTTGAATTTGGCTGTTTTATGGGCCAAAATCTGGTCCAAAACAATTGTAAAAAATGTAATATGGATTATAATAAACTTAGAGTAGTAAAAGTGATATTAATTAGAGAGTATTCATTTTGTCCCAAATTAACTATTCTAGTTACTTGGCAATTTCACGTGTATACTTATATTTAAAGGAGTAAATTACACTCATCTTCTTTTAAAGATGTTTGAATTACACTCTCATCCCCTCTTGTATGATAATATACACTTTCCTCTCCTCTTATTCGAAACATATTAGAAAATATTTCACTCCCCTCCTTTGAGAGAAGCTACATTTCCTCCCCTCTTATGTTAAAATCTACGCCTTACTCACTCAATGATTTTTTATTTTATTTTTATTAATCTAGCAAAAAAAAAAAGTCTAACCCACTTTGAAGAAAAATAGTATTACAAGTTCATTTTAATATAATCAAAATTTGAATACATATTTTTCGCTATTTTTTATTCACAATTTCATTAACATGTTGTTTTAAACCCTATTATAAATTATGAAACAGCCCAAAATAAAATTAAAATATGTGAAAAATAACTAAAGTCAATTAAGTAATGTTTATTTAAATGTGAATTTTATGCTCCAAATTATAAAATTAATAATAAAATATTTAAATTTAATTATAGTTGACATTTAAATTATAAAAAAAATGATTTTATGTTTTTTAAATCGTGATTCAAAATTAGTATATATTATAAAAATATTTATTTATGTTAAAATAGATTAAAGTGTAGTGTATATTTAATTATTAAGGGAGGGGGTTGAAATTCAAGCATCTCACAAGAGAGAGGAGTATCAACTTTACTTTTTAAGGGAGGAGAGTGTATATTTTAACATAAGATGGATGAGAGTGTAATTCAAGCATCTTTGAGGCGGAGGGAAGTATAATTTACTCTATTTAAAAAAAGATGTATGAATGAAGGAGATACCTCTAAAAAAATGTCCCAAATTAACTAATCTAGCTACTTGACTGTTTGAATATATACTTATATTTTTTAAAAAAATGTATAAATGAAAGAGATACCTTATACTAGTCCAAGGGCGGCCATCCATGTATATTTGCTTGAGTTTTAGATTGGCTTAATTGCAGTTTTAACCTCCTAACTTTCTCAAAGAAAACAACTACAAAACAACCCCATAAGTTTTGCACCTGTGGCAGTCTTAGCCTCCAAGGCTGATATTGACTCGGTCTACGCTGACGCGGCACCCTATGTGAGGTGCCACAGTTTTTTTTTGGCCTTGGGGGGCCAAAACTGCTACAGTTACAAAACTTAGGGGGCTGTTTTGTAGTTTTTTTCTTATGGGGTCAAAATCACAACTTTGAAAAAGTTAGGGGAATAAAACTGCAATTAAGCCTAAATTTTATATAATGGTTGTTTGCCTTTGAAAAAAAGGTTAAATTAAATATTGACGTTTCTTTTGAACATAAAGTTGCAATAAATATTGTGAATATTTTACTTCATACACACTCTTTTGGACTATTTATGCATACAAAAGAAAAATTCTATGTCTATTCTATATATATATATATATATAAGAGTTAGGACTTGTGAACAATTTGATAACTTTTATTCGCAGGAAATATCAATATAATTATTAATATGTAACATTTTTTTTTTTTTTTTTTACAAAAAAAAGTTTATACTTTTTCATTATTAATCAAAATATGAATACAATGTGGAATGTTAAGATGTAATTGAAAACTAGCATGATGTAATGCTTCTTTAGCTAGGCTATGGGCAAAATTATTGTTTTGTCTTCTAATGAACTTCACATCAGAGTTCGCTAAATCAGTCATCAACAAGTGTCTACAATCGTGTATTATAGCCATAAAGTCAGAGACACCATCCCTTTTGTAGATACTATCAGTCACAATCTTGGAGTCAGTTTCAAAATCCATGTATACCAAGTTAAGATCTTTCACCCACCGCATAGCATGTAGCAAACCTATAGCTTCTCCCATCTCAACATCGAGTAAAGGGGTGAAGCATGCAATCCAACCTATTACAAAGTTTCCATCCGCATCTCAAATGCAAGCTCCGAAACCAACTTTGTTGAGAGAAGTGGAGAAGGCTGCACCAACGTTGCATTTGAATCTTCCGGCACTTGACTTAGTCCATTTATCATTTTATCTATATCAGTATGCGTGGAAGGAGTTATTAATATGTAACATGTTAAATAGTAAGGATGATATACTTCATCCTATATATATAACCTTTAAATTGATTTGTGATAGGATACATTTTTCACTAAACTATTCAAATTGATCATTAATACTAGTAATTAAGCAACATTATTTTTTCTTTCCTAAAACAACAACTACAAAGAAGAGGCTAAGGTAACAACCAAGAAGTTCTTTTTTTTCTTTTTTTGTCAAAATAAATTCGACATTGCATTATTATCAAATCATTGAACTATCGTAATCAAGTACACCCTATAGCCAATTACAAACAGCTACTATAGCTAGCTAGCTAGCTCTACCTATGATCTTTGCATTAATCATTATTATCAACTCATTGAACTATCCTAATTAAGTACTCCCTATATCCAATTGCAAACAGCTACAATAGCTAGCTCTACCAATGATCTTTGCATTATTATCAAGTATCAACTCATTGAACTTTCCTAATTAAGTATTCCCATAGCCAATTGCAAACAGCTGCAATAGCTAGCTAGCTCTACCAGTGATCTATAGCTTCATTAAAGGAAGTAAACTTTGATTCAATGGTTCAATATTATTGTTTGTCATAGGGATAAAAACAGGAAGAGGAAGAGGAAGGAGGGTTGTTTCCCGGGAAGTTCAAAGTGGATGTAGGAGATTCAAGATTTTCATCAATTGATAACATCATAGCATACATGCTATGCATTTTGTTGTTGTCGTTGGTTTGGACCATGAACTTTGCCATGTTTTGAAAATATCAAGAGAAGGGGGGAGTGAAGGTTGAATGAGTGGTTTGATTTTGTTGAGGAAAAGTCTTGCAAGTGTTGTGGTTTGGAGGATTCAAATTCAAGTTGTCTTTGAACTTTTATTTTGTTGGTTTCTCCCACAAGTCTTGCTTTTGCTTCCAAACGAGCACTCTCCCTTATAGACTTAGATGAGATGGTGAATGATCTCTTTCAACTTGATCAAATATCTTGTGTTTGAATTCAGTCGTCAGAATACAACAATGTTAAATTTTTTAAGTGAGAGTTTTGTCATTTACTACGGTCATATCCAATTTAAAATATTATTATTATTATTATTTTACAAAAGTTTAATGTTTGCAGTTGTAAGTTGTAAGTATACCTCATTCAAATCCAATAAATAAATTATATGAATACAATTTTAACCAAAACACCAATAGCGTTGGATTTTAACTCTCGAGCAATAAAAATCCAGGCCATCCAAATCAAGCATTGTACAAAGAGTAGATAGTTGCCCTACCGGCTCATATCTTTAATTTCATTTAATGCAACTTCTTAATTTGGCAGTGACAGTACAGTACGCAATCACTAAAAGATTCTACCAAACTTTGTTAAGTTTCATAAAATTTCAACGATGTACTCCTTTTGTCCTACACGTTTGTTTGTTTTATTATACATAACTTAAGAAAATACTATAAATAAAAGAAAGATAGTATTATTTTTAGCAAATATTTTTAAAACTCCCTCTGGTCACTGTTATAAGTAAAAACTTACTTTTTAAATACACTAATTACTCAATGTATCTAAAAAGTGATTTTTTTACTTATAATAGTGACAAGAGGGTGTAGATATCATTATTATAAATGTGTGAAATAAAATAAATTGAGAATATATATAGTATTAATCAGAGAGTATAATTAAAAAAAAATTAAGATCACATTGAATATAAAAATAACAATTATTTTACAATACTATATATATTTTTTCACTATCACAATTATTATAGTATACAAAAGCAATTAATATACAATTTTTTTGTCAAGTAATCTAATAACTAAAAATTTACATTTTTAAGTTAATAGGTTAGATGTTTGAGGTTCAAACTTCAGTATATATCTTACAATAATGTCTGTACCAACTGAATTAAATTCAAGAGAACCATTAATATAATGACCATGTATAACCTCTCCTCTCAAAAATAGTGAATATGTAATTCAAATACACACAAATACAAGGATAAATACATGGGCTGTGACCTTTTTATTTCATTTTTTTAAGAAGCCACCTTTTTATTTCTTTTATAAAGTAGAGGGTTCTGTTGTGTACTTTCTCATTCTAGATGCACTATTTCCTTTCTTTTAAAAAAATAAGAGAATTGATATTGTCCAATTATAGATACAACGCTAAGGTTTATATTTCCATTATCTAAAATGATTTTTCAGGGAATTTTTAGAAATTGTGTTTGGGCCTAACACAACCTCACAAAATCAGCTTGTGAGGCGAGGATGCACATAATATAAATAAATGTTCAAACCTTATTTTGTCTAATGTGGTTTGATAGCGGAAACCTGATAGCAGGTGATCAATAGATATTGAAGAGACTCTGATACCATCTAAAAAGTTGTGTTTGAGCTTAACATAAGCCCATAAAACCGATTTGTGAAGTGACAATTACTCCACTTATAAACATATATTCATGCCTTATTTTGTCCGATGTAAGACTCTTTAAATATGTATAGAACATAATCGACTATATATGAATCTTTTGTTTAATTTTAAAGAGTCTATATTTTGATCTTGTTTTAATAACTCTGATAGAGTTTATTAGCAAGAAATGTCAATATAACTAGTAGGGATAACGCACTCCATCCTATATAGAACACAGAAGTAATCTTTAAAATTTATGATAGGATACATGATACATTTTTCACTAAACTACTTAAATTGATCATAAATACTAATCAAACAACATTATTTTTTCTTTCCTAAAACAACAACTACAAAGAAGAAGCTAAGCTAAGATAAGAAGAAGTGTTTTTTTTTTTTGGTTCAAATGAAGCCGACATTGCATTATTATCAACTCATTGAACTATCCTAATTAAGCACTCCCTATAGCCAAACAGCTACTATAGCTAGCTAGCTAGCTCTACCTATGATCTATAGCTTCATTATAGGACAATGTTCATATCATCAGATTCATTAACCAAACCAAGTATGCTATTCCAATAATGCTTATTCTCCTCGAGATTCACGTTACACATCATGCTTCCATCCAAATTTTCCTGATCACCACCCTCAAGAACTTGAAGAACATTTGTTGAAATAGGAGGTGTATTAATATTATTATCAAATCCACCGCTTGCTCTAAATGCTTCCACAGCCGCCATAATATCATCATCTTGCTGAAAGTTCAACATAGTGTTATTGTTATCATGACCAGCTTCTGTGTTATGCTTAGTTAAATTGAATTGTTTCCATATCTCATCATCATCATCATTGGTGTTGTTGGTTAAAGGAAGTAAACTTTGATTGAACGGTTCAATATTATTGTTTGTCATAGGAACAGAAACTGGAAGAGGAACAGAAAGAGGTAAAGGAAGCAAGGTTGTTCCAGGAAAGTTCAAAGTGGATGTTGGAGATTCAAGATCATCATTGGATAACATCATAGCATACATACTATGCATTTTGTTGTTGTTATTGTTTGAGTCATCTTTGGTTGTTGTTGTTGTTGGTTTGGACCATGAACTTTGCCATGCTTTGAGGATATCAAGACAAGGTGGAAGTGAAGGTTGAATGAGTGGTGTGATTTTGTTAAGAAAAAGTCTTGCAGGTGGCTGTGGTTTGGAGGATTCAAACTCAAGTTGTCTTTGAACTTTCAGTTTATTAGTTTCTCTAACAAGTCTTGCTTCTGCTTCCAAACGAGCACTCTCCCATTGAGCCATGTGACTGAGGTTAGCTGAGTCTTTGGTGTACTGAGAAGTGGAACTTCCAGGTGTATGATCTGTTTTTGCTTTGTGAGTTGTAGGGTCTATTCCCATTCTTGTTAGTCTTTTCTTGAGGTGTGTGTTCCAGTAGTTCTTGATCTCATTGTCTGTTCTTCTTGGAAGTTGAGCTGCTATGGCTGACCATCTGTGTGCACATGATCAATCATAACAAAAACATACTCAAATCATATACATCACCATGTAATCATCTACAGTGTTAGTTAAATTGTACTCCTATACTGTAGTCCTCACTGCTACAGTATTAATGGAAAAATTTAAGTCTACTAAATAAAAGTTATGTACTTGAAAAGAGTAATAAAAAATGACATTATATTCATTTTATAAGTTGAATATGTAAGGATGAGTGAGTTATATCAACTGCTAAACTTAAGAACGTACGTCAACAATCTGACTCCTCAAGACCTTGAACGGACATGCTTTAGTACTGCCTCCTAAGTGCAATATGTCCTTTTTTTTATTATAGATACAGTTGAGTAATGATACATAGACATCCTTAGATGACAATACACTCTTGGACACCCATACAAAACTCAGACACGTAGCCATATTGACCCCACACAAGCACACTTTCTCTTTCATCTCATCTTGTCTCTTCCCAATGCATGGGGTGTACAAAGATGTATGAGAATAAAGAGTGTCTATGTAACATTTTCCGATACAAAATATCCATTATTTTCGATGTCATAATTTAGAGAGAAATATACGCAAAAAGAAATATAGTATATTCCCACCACTAAACACCATTAATTATTATTATATTTTTTTTGAAATGGAAGAAATTTTGAGGAACCTAAATGGAGATGATTACAACTCATCATATTGTCGTTTAAGTGTCTGAATACTTTACCACTTAGACCACTTGTATATGTTAGTTAAAAATAGTGCGTAGATTGAAGATATTAGATTTAAGAGAGAGAAATAATTTAATCCTCTAAACTTAAATTGAGATTTTTGATGAAATATTGAAACTAGGACAAGTTCTTTTTAGAGACTATGAACAGCATGTTGGTTGTTTCAACATATCCATATATAAAAGCTACATATACTACTGTATAGTAGTCAACTTTCCAAGTTAGGAAGAGTACTAGTAGTAAGCA
>Ga0315913_1000180_pt1 | contig 44930 bp, 21 predicted proteins | sample MpolsnodulesMG_FD_207736 | JGI IMG/M metagenome (GOLD analysis project Ga0315913, IMG submission 207736) | Medicago polymorpha root nodule microbial communities from Los Angeles, California, United States - small nodules | ecosystem: Host-associated > Plants > Roots > Nodule | place: USA...
TGAAAACTCATTATTATTGTTATAATCACTTCTTGATATTTATAAGATATTTACTGCAAATATAAATGAACAGTCGAATCATATATATATTTTTCCAGAAATGCTGAAATGCACGACATTATTTGTCGTTGTTTTTGCACGAACAAGTGTATACTTGTTATTTACTTCTTTATCTTAATTTTAATTTGACACAAAGTGACAAACTTTATGTTGTAAAATTAGAGTGGAAATTATCACATATAAGAATTTAAAGAGAAATATCATAACAAATAAATATGACTGGTAATAAAGTAAAATAAAGCATAAGGAACTTATCGAATTTGGTTGCCGACAACTTCATCAAAATCTTCACAAATCAAGTTAGAGAAAACCTGCAAAACTAACACACATTGTTACGTAACCTGAGGCGTGACATAGTCACTGTCCTTGAGGATTTTATCCGACTCATTAGCGCATATCCTCTCAGGATACAACAGGTCTTCCCCGGTATGAATCATAGCCGGAGGTGTCAGAACAGCTCGAATGTATCTCAAAGATAACTGGAGATGTAACCCAGAAACTCAGAATTTTTATGAGAGAAAATAATGGTGTACATAGAAACATATGAAAAAACGAGAGAGTATGTATGTGTGGTGTGTGCTATTATATTTTTCTGTACTGCCATCCTTTTTATTCCTTACGTGTGTGTGGAAATATATAGCAAGCAATGTCCATTCTCATAGGCTAACAAAAACTGTTACTTATGTGTCATTAACCTTTGACTAACCATAATAATAGGAACATATGGTCAAAAGGAATAAAATGAGTATCTCTTAATAATGATGAGTCATGGAGATATTTAAGGGGATATTGGAACTAGTCAACAAATAGGAATAAAGTAATAATTCTAATTTAAATTGTTTTCTAGTAATAAGAAAAACTTTTGGAATATTTAATAACTCAAAATTACAACACTTTACCTCTCCTAGATATATCTTATGAGAAATCACAAAAATACTTGATTGGAGGTGTTTCTCCAAAGTTTATTGTTGTCAGTCACTTGCCTCACCAATGTCATGTAAAACGGTGGCTCATGCATGCTCTTTCTTTGGTATTATGGTTTTTTAATATATATTTTGATCCAAAAGCATCAATAAATTAGCAAAAAGTCCATTACTAAAATAAATTGCATGTTGTTGAACTTGTCGTGTGATTTCATGTGTTATTTCTCTTGTGCTGCATAGCAGCGCTCATATTTTTCACTGGGATAAAAAGATTTAGATATCAAAGACAACACAATCAGCCGATGGCAATCTTGGCCGACGAACGAGTATAGATACCAAGTCTAAATAGGTTTGGAGGTTGTTACTGTGACTTATTAGGGTTGTGGTAATTTGTAATAATATTCTAAAAGGACGCAACATAGTTTTGATCAAGTTCAAAGACTATACGACAACTTTCCTACATACGTGGCATGATAAATGAAGTGGTTAAAGGGGAAAAAATATATAGAACTGATCCCAAGGTCAAATTCAATGGTAAATCATGGTCGAACATCCACTCTCTCAAAAATAAACATGTGGTGAACGTGGGTAGATGTCAGCTAAGTAGCTAGTCGTACAAAGTACAATTTTCCCTTCAACTTAACAATATGAGCAAGATATCGGCTGACTAAGTTCAAACATTCATGAAGATTTACTCCCTTATTAATACAGTGATGGATGACATGGATAGTTGATATAACTCCCTAAATAATACCATTTTAAGTTGTAACTCAGCCTATGAGGTAGTTACTTACATTAGTGATGCTAGCCATGACCTTACATGATATAATATGGCCGGTAGTTATCCAAAAACATGGAAAACAATGTCAAGTTGCTTAGTTATTCTAAGTGTATAAATACCCACCGTAAAGATTATTCAAGAAACATCACATCAAAAAAGTCTTTACATATTTTTTTTATCATTCCTTTATAGTTTTCTTTTACTTTTTTTAATGCGTTCTAAGGTAGTAGTTCATCCTTTAAAACTAGACGCTCTTTAGAGTAGTATAGGAACCCACAATTGAGAAACAAAGTCCTTTCTCAACATAATCACTTGACAAAAAAGGGAATCATCGTCTCACATGAAAATCAACCTACATATCATCTTATAAATTGAGGAATCGATAAATCAACCAAGTTATTATGGCATCAGATGATCACACAACCATTTGGCTAAGCACCGAATCTCGCACGACGACAACAAATGGCATGCCCAACGAGACCATAAAGGTGAACACCTTATTCACATTTTTGGTACCACAACAAATACAAGCATGTGTTAAGGTAGAACCTTTACCACAGGTTTGTAACAAAAAAAAAAACCTTTACCACAAGTTCAACCAAATGTTGTTTAGGCAGAACTTTTATCACTAGTTCAACTGAATTATATTCAAGCAAGATTTTCACCAAAGATCTCGCCGATTATGTTTGCCAATTCCTGTCTTGAGGGGAAAATGGTGTCGAAAGATATGGTTGACAATGTATTAGAACAAATTGGAAGGTTGTTGGTCATGTCAAATGTTTCGACTTATGTCGTAACTTTGCATGCCACCAATCAATAATATGTTCTTTATACGAATTTGGACTCTAGTGTGCAGACACATGGTTATTTGATGTGTTCTTTATAAGAGATTGAAATCATGCAATAATTTTCCACCAACCTTATTTCATCAACCATTTTATTAGCATGTTACAGATTTGCCACCTTACCGTGATGTGGGTTTGAATTCTCCGTACGAGATTTTGTATGGAACGACTAATGATAATGAAAGAAAGCAATCATCAAATACTATTCCACCTTTTTTGAGTAACTATTCAACCGTCCATTGAGCTCAAAATGAAAATATTGACGGTTATGAAACAAAGCAACCATGGATACTAATTCCATCCACTGCGGCTAATCAGTCGATGATTTGAAATTTGACAAACATGCATACTAAAATGTTCTTCAAAGGGCAACAATGCTATACAATAGGGCCCAACCCCCTTACGGTTGAGGATAGATTGATTGTCCCTCAGTCGATTGACCCTAATGTAATAATTGAGGTTATGAAAAAGTACTTCGGGATACAACTTAGACCTTTAGTTAGGTCTATGTTTAGAAAACCATATCCACACTATACCATTGTTAGACAAGGGGTCTACCATTGAACATGTTGGCATATTTGTTGCTAAGTATGAAAAAGCTAAACATAATGAATACAATATATTGCAATTGTTTCCTTGCACCCATTACCCATAAGCTTGCTAGAGATAAACTACTCAATACTCGTTATTGGTCACCAAGTATTTTAAAAGAGTCATCTTTGTACTATTGATATTAAATGTCCTAAGCTCTTTAATTATTAAATATAAAAAAAGCATTTCCTCAAAAAAATAAAAAAGCATGAAAAAACTAATTTTTTCAAAATATTTCAAAAATCACCAAAAGAGAACAGTATCCGTTACAATTCACTTTAATCTGAGACCTATACAATGCACTTTGAATTTGATCCCACATATACATATATATTTTTAATACAATAATCACAAGAATAATTAATAGTAATTATAAGGTAATGCAAGTAATCCAGTAGTGTGATGATCGAATCCAACAACAACAGCAACGCTCCAGCACCGCATATTCCGCGCGGCATAGAAACCTTTTTCAAACTTTTCCTCTGACCATAATACCCTTCTCCTTTTGCTGAAATTCCCACACAAAAACTAACCAGTAAAGAAACACTACACTACATTACACAGTCCTTCGTTCTTTCAAATTAATCATTTCTGCTTCAAATCATTCAATTCAATTTCATATCTCTCTCTTTATGGTAAGTTATTAATTCTCTGATTTGAATTCCATTTTTCAATTTCAATTTTTGAATAAACTGCAACTCAAATCAGTTACTTAATTTCAAGTCAAACCTTTCTCTTCCTTTTTTATTCTTAGACTAATCACTTTTTTAATTTATTTATCAACCATTTTAAATCTTCAATTCATGCTTTTCTTCTTCTTCTTGAATTGTTTCAATTTCAAGTTTTTTCTTTTCTTTTTCTGACCGTTAAAAACCTTGTGAGTCACGCTCTCTTTATCTTTTAATCTCTCTCTAGCTTCAATTGGATATTTTTCTTTGACCATTTTCTTTTTCTTGGATTTGTTTATTGTTTTCTAGGAAAATTGATAAAGGGAAATTGCAAGAGACAAAATCGAATCCAAAAAGGTAACATTTTTCTTGTACCCTTGATTCCATGTGTAATTTAGCTTATCCCTTTTTTCTTTTCTTTCTGTGTTAATCAATTAGAAAGAAATTAGATTGCTTTAACTTTAAATTTTGGGGTTTCTGAAGTTGTAATTTTGATGACCCTTTTAGAATTTTAATGAAATATTTGATTTTGATTACTTTCTTTGATAGTTTCTCTGATGCAGTAGCTTGTGGAATTAATTAAACCATGTTCATTTTACTCATAGATGCTGCGAATAATATTAGGCATAACACGGTCTTTTCATTCATTGCACTTCTTAGTTTAATTTTTATTTTGAATCAGTAACATTGCTGAATTGAATGATTAGTTTGATTTATAGTAGTTACAATTGATGAGTTTCCGTTGTTCTTGTTTGTGTAATCCTATGTTGTCTTGATGGGTTTTTTGTTTTCTTTTCTGTCATAGGGGTTGGTGATACCTGAGCTATTTTCAGTTTAGGTCCTTCAATCCTTCAAAACCTGGACACTTTAATGAGCTTGTGGCAGCGGTTAGAGACAATATTGAACCATGAAGAAGCTATTCTTTTTCAGATCGTCTGCATCTAGCGGTGGAAGCAATAATTCGGCCCCTCCAAAGTCAACAAATGAGCAATTGTCTTGGGAGGTTTTTTCAGATAGTGGAGTGAATAATCAAGCTCATGGCAAAAGTGAGGACAAGGGCTTCTTCTCCAAATCTAGAAAGCAAGTTGCTGAAAACCAAAGTTCAAGTGCTGGTCCAAATCTTAGAAGGAGCAGGTCAATGTCCTCGGCTTCCTTCCAGGTCAAAGATCCAACTAGATCTCCTACAAGTAGCATTGCTAGTGATCCGTATCATCAATTTGAGCATTCGTTGGGGTAAGACCCGATAATCTAACTTTGAAACTGATGTTTATAATACCTTGTATTAGTTACATTGTGCACATATTAATTTTGGCTGTACTTTCTGTGGTGTATGCATCAGTCGCCAGACTCAAAATTCTAAAATGCGGGACAAGCTAATACAATCTGCAGTGTCTGCTGTCCAAAATTCCCAGAGGTGCGAGAAACCTGCTAGTAGTTCTTCAAGATCCCATCATGAGTCATCTGGGAACTCTACTTGTTCTAGCAACGTTTCAAGCATGGTTGTGGATCGTTACATTGATGGGGAACAGCAGCTAGAGGAAAGTAGACCCAGGAGCAGTTCACAGAGGAATGGCAGTAGACATGGAAATCCTTGCATGAATCTTCCACCAAAAGTTCAACATACAACACCTAATTCGCCAACTAATGGAGTCAAAGACAAGCCTAGGGCTCATTCATTTAGAGAAACTAAAGTTAGCCGTCTTCGTTCCTCATCCCAAGATTGGACAGACAATGGGTATGGGCATGAATCTCCAAGAACTCTTGCAAAAAATGTCATTGAGAGGCTTTCTCAAACTTGTGATATTTCTAAAAGGAGTTCAAATAATTTTTCTGTTGATAATCCAATCACAATTGAAGATATCTATGCTAGATCATTGAATGGACGATACGAATCTGATTTTGATGATGCTCCACCGAAAAGCTATTCATTGGAAGAACCATATAGAATGTCCAATGGATATCATGGCATGGAAGGTGATTGCAGGGGTTTGAGCTATGATGAACCTGAAGAGGATCTCGATGCAGAATTATTGAGAAGATCAAAGGAAGCTGAGGACAGAGTTATTCTTCTTTCAAAGAAATTGGAACATGAAAACTTTTTTCCTGACTACGGTTATGATGTGACAACACTGATTCAGACAATCAGGAACCTAGCTGAGGAGAAAATAAGCTTGGCTCTAGAAGTTTCAACCCATCTAAGGTCCCAAATTGTTGACAGAGCATCTGCCAAGGAAGAACATAATTGTGTAAAGACAGAACTGGAGATTCGGATTCAAAGACTAGAAAAAGAAAAGAATGAGATGCAGTCAGCATTGGAGAAGGAATTGGACAGGAGGTCAAGTGACTGGTCATTTAAACTTGAGAAGTACCAGTCAGAAGAGCAAAGGCTTCGCGAACGAGTTAGAGAGCTTGCTGAACAGAATGTATCACTTCAAAGAGAAGTTTCCTCTTTTAGTGAGAGGGAAACAGAAAGCAAAAGTGTAATGACACATACTGACCAGCAGCTCAAGGTGTTGACTAGTAAGGCAGAAAAAATGAAAGGGGAGATTCTGGGTTTGCAGCAAAACCTCTTAGAACTACAAGACAAATGCAAGATAGCTGAAGAAAACAGGGACTGCCTTCGAAGAAATTTTGAAGAGAAGGAGAAGGAGTGCAAAGATTTGCACAAGTCTGTAGCAAGATTACAAAGAACTTGCAGTGAGCAAGAGAAGACAATAATAGGATTACGAGATGGGTTTAGCGAGGACATTAATAAGAACCAGTCTGTGGAGAGCATTGATAAGCACATCAAGAAAATGCAGATGGAGTTGATGAGGTTAACGGGAATAGAATCAGTCTTGAGAAGGGAGTTGGAATCACACAAGTTTGAGGAGGATTCTCTTCGCCAAGAAAATATAACTCTGTTAAACCGGTTGAAAGGTGATGGCAAAGAATGCATTGTTGCTACTTATAAACTAGACAAAGAACTATGCGCCCGGATCTGCTGCCTTCAGAATCAAGGCCTAACTATGCTAAATGAAAGCACATACTTGTGTTCAAAGTTACTGGAACTCGTTAAAGAGAATGGACAGATTATTGGAAATGGTTTAGCTGGACAATTTGTTGTTGAATCTGAAACCAAAATTCATGGACTCAAAAGTGGAACTGAGGGGTTAACAAGGAGTTTGCAGATGATGCCTTCTTTGTTGAAAGAAAAGTCAAATTTATTGACTATAGATGATGATATGTTAGCAAAATTGAATAATCAATCGTCAGAGGTGTGTTTCTTCTATAAACTTTTCTTTAATTGAATTTTAAAGGAATAAACATTTTAAATGCTCTATTCTGCTATTGGCGCTAACCTTTCTTTAAAATCATTATTATCTTTTTTGTTGAAATTCTCTTGATGTGTGCATCATGCTGTTTCTTGTATAGGAAATTTTAACAATTGAGCTTAAAGCGGAACGTTTGGTAACAAGTTTATTAAAAGAGAAGTTGTACTCTAAAGAGCTCCAAGTAGAGCAGATACAAGCTGAACTTGCTACAGCAGTAAGGGGAAATGACATACTTAGATCTGAGGTGCAAAACACGTATGACAACCTTTCAACTGCGTCTCACGAGTTGAAGAACCTTGAACTTCAGGTCTGTCACCAACATTGAAATTTATTGATTATAAAGCATAAACCTATTCCGTGCATTGTTAGAAAAGGATATTTTCCTATAAAAGTGCATATATGGATAGGTACATATATATAGAGTGCACAACCATAAGTCTCGATATATATGAATAAAATTTCATTATAAAAAGTAATAACTACCAGCAGATCATTGAAATTCACTTAAACTATATAACTAGCAGCAGACTTTAGAGTGATTTGGCATTACTAATAAACAAAATGAGTGAGTATTCTTAATTTGCATCACCAGTTCATTGCTTTGTTCCTAATTCCCATTTTCGCACTTAAATACTAATTACAACAGATGCAATTTATATCACCACTTCACCATTTTTTCACCCATAAACTTTTGTTACTATATTTTGTGAGTTTTCATATTTTTATTTTAGTATCATAAATGTAGTGTATCTTATGTCCTATTTATTTTTTCAAGGAATGATGCATCATATCCAATACTCATCATAGATTCTAACCTTGTAACTGCTAGCAGGCTTGAGAAAGATTTGGCACGGCTAATAAACAAAATGATCGACTATTCTCAATTTCATTTAAGATTGTTGGTTAATCCAACCTACTTTAATCTCACGATGAGGCTTTAAGTTCCACACCATCATTGCACTTAAACAACCCTAAAACATAATGCCACGGGCAATGGTCTATGGCTGCATGACAAATCCCATAGAGGCCTAAATTAAAGTTAATGTCAGGATTCTTATCAAAGATATTGTGATATGATTTAGAACAAGGAAACCTTTTAAGAGTCAATAAACTACTGGTAACCACATATAACCAAATAATGATCATAGATTATCACTCATCAGATTTTTCATTCGCCAGAAACCATGAGACATGACATCTCGGTTGGCATTGGTAAAACTTAAAACTCAAAATGTCCGCGTAAAAAGCACAAGAAACCACCAATCCTATATGAACGAAAGGTTCCCGGATAATCTCTATGATCAAATACCATCGACGAGTACAAGAAACCAGCAATCCCATAATTTTATTTTTTATTTTTTGTAGTTTAATTTCTGGATATGATTATTTGTTGTTATTGTGTTGTTATTAGTTCCATGTCATAGAGATTCGTCAAAGTTTTAAGTTGGCAGTCGAGGTCTAACACAACCCTCTCCTTTTAGTGGGATAAGACTTGGCTGTTGTTGTTGTATTGTGTTTTTATTAGTTGTCTTGTGGGGTAATTTTATTCAATTGCTAGTATTTGAAAGTTAAACTTATTTTCTTGTTCTATTGTACCAGATGTTGAAGAAAGATGACAGTATAAACTGCCTCCAACGAGATCTTCAAGAGTCTACAAGGGAGTTATCAATCATGAGGGGAATGTTGCCAAAAGTGTCAGAGGAGAGAGATAAGTTGTGGGAGAAAGTGAAGCAAATTAGTGAGGAGAATATGCTGTTAAACTCAGAGATCGAAGTGCTAAAGGAGAAAATTGTGACACTTGATACTGATATACTCATTAAGGAAGGTCAAATATCAATGTTGCAAGAGGAGAGAGACAAGAGACCCTGTCTCTATGGGAGTCCTGATACAATTTTTTTCACATAGGCCTACTACTACTGTGTTCATAGTCCCTCATATATGTGAATGAGGTTTATTATTTCTTTCTTTAGATTTTGTTTTTAAAGTTGGTATTCTTTTCATAATCTTTTTCACAGAAAACAGTACAGGAAGTTTAAGATTGGACAAAGAAGTAAAAGAATACAAGGTTCTCTATCTTCATTGTTCATATATACTGTAGTTTGCTTGACACAGCTGTTCTTGAAATAAATTGTTTAGAATTTTGTTTTAACGCAAGGCCATATTCAGTTCAGTGTAAAATATCTTGTATGTTTGATGGAGTTTTGCAAGAACGGTGAAGTCTTTGTTGACCTTAAATATTATGGTCTTCAACCTGACTAAAGAAAATGATATCATTTCAAATAATGATAGATAATCTTTCTGTCTCTTTTGCTTTTGTGAACAAAAAATTTAGTGATACTCATCAGCATTACAGCATGTGTCGCAGCTATCATAACGCGTGTTGTGGCCAAGGCATCAAAAAATGATGGTGGTGTGGTAGATTGTCTAACCAATGAGTTCTTGTCTGTCCCTACGGGAAATATGTAATAGTGCAGAACAATAAGTTCAATGGAGTACAACTTATATTCCATTCCTATTTTACTTCTTTTTGTACTTAAATCCATAAATCTTCTCGAGCAGATAACTATAAAATTAACCTTTCCAGCTAGATAAAATGCGCAGTTATATTATGCTCGCCATGTCCTACAATGATGAGCAGATACTTTTGTAAAAAAAAATGTTATAAAAGCGAGTGTCACGTTCAATTTTCATTTTAATATAAATTAGATTGTAAATTATACTGTCTAATTGATATTGTGTACACCACACTCAATTCAATATATTGATGGTAATGTGAGTGCACACAAATACTTAATAAAGTTAAGTTGGTATAATGCACTGTTTTCTTTCGTTTATTTATAATTTTTAATTAATATGTTTGAAATAAACAAATGCATCACTTGTTATGGATGAAATAAGGATTTTAAAATTATATTTTTTTATTAATGAATCGCTAACAAAAATGTTTGATGAAGTCAACTTATTTTTTATTTTTTTGGTTTTCTGTGTGCCCAAGCAAAATATATTTCGACAAATTAGTCATTTTGTTAACTTGTAAGGACTAGTTTGACAGAAAATTATATAATTTAGGGACTAACTTGTTAAAAGTGATATAATTTAATTTGGCAGTAAATTAGATACAAGTCAATTAAGCAACCAATTTGATCCACATAATTATTAGGTTTTTTTTGCCTATTGCAAATTTTAGGGGGTATATATCTGACTCCTACAAATTCAGAAGGCGAATTGGTGATTTATTCATATCAAGGGTTAGCTAATAGCTATGATTTTTATTCCTCTAAGATAAATAAATTTTCATTTTTTGTAACCATAAAACTTTTATTTTGAAGATTCAATCTTCAAAATAAAAGTTTTAATAACAACTGATCATGCAGCAAAATTTGTAACACCCTTTAACATGGAGCAAGCACAGTTGACTTGAAAATAAAAGAAAATACATGTTTTCAAGAACTGCAATAATCTTAAACGTTACAATTTATAATAATACACAGCCAACATTGTATACACCATCCTCAGGATAATCAAATAAGGGAGTCCCATATTTTTTATTTTGGTACATACACCTCTCATATTGAAATAGACTACCCCTTTGTGACTATTGATTGAATTGGTCCAAATAAGTACTATAGAGAAGCAGCTTTCCAGAAGTCAAATGGCTTCCTTTGCTGAAACGAAAAGGTACAGATGTATGCATCAATAATAAAGGAGTTAAAAGCACTACTGCTTCAATAATTAATACTATTAATAAGAATAGAAATGTTAATAACACATTCTTTCTAAATTCCATTCCATTCTCTAGTATTGGTTGGGTGAATGTAGACATTGCAAATGATTACCTTAGCAATAGGCATCTTCTCTCTTACTGAATCAACTAATGATAAATCAATATCAGCTACCACAATTCCCGTAGACAAACGATCTGAAACAGATAACAAAATCCACAATAAAGAAGAGAAAAAAAAAGATGGTATCATTATGGAAAAAGCAGCTTGATCTATAAATTCATCAACAGTTTGAATCTCCAACGAGGAGAACAAAATCACCACTAAAAAAACTTCATTGGAATAAAATTCAAGCAAAATGATGCCTTCTCCTGCAATACATCCCACTTAGTGGGAAAAGGCCTGGTTCTTGTTGCTGTCCTGTAATACACAATCCTTCCTCATCTCCCTGAGGTAAGCAATAAGAGGCCTTGGCTCATACATATGATCTTGTATGATATTTCTCAGGCTTGATTGACAGAACACTATTTTGACTATCATTACGAAGGAAGAAAAACACAAGGAAGGAAGTTGAATAAATTATGATTAGTGCACTTCGTATTTCAATAAATTTGCTTGATGTATGAGAGAAGTATCAAGTTTCTTACCTGGTAAGCGACCTACAACGGTCCCCCATGGATCGATAATCAATGTGTCACCATAACTCACTCTTTTGTCATTGTGTATGCCAGCTTGCGCAGCAGCTATGACCTGATAAGTCATTCATCAAATCAATCGTATAAAAATCTTTGAATAGTAAACATTGGTAATTAGTTGTTAGAAACGGTAGTGGGGAGAGTTGAAGAAAGTAATTGGCAAATAAGAAAGTAGATGAAATATATTAACTCACATCATAACTTTCTTAATAACTTTTATTTCTAATACATAAGATTGAAAAACAAAGTATAATAATTTTGAAACTTATTCATAATTGATAATCAGTAAGAATATACATGAAGATGGGAATGATGAAAGCAGGATAGAAGCGAGAGAAACCGAGAAGGGAAGTATTGCTAGGAGCAAAAACGAACTCTTACATAGCATTGATTCTCGATTGCACGAGCACGAAGAAGAATCTCCCAATGTGCTTCACCAGTCACTTTAGTGAATGCCGCGGGCACCAATAGTATCTGGACAATGCACAACTCAAGAAAGTTTTAGATCCTAAACAGCATATTTTAAGCAGAAAAGCAAGACTATCATTTAATACCTGTGCTCCATGTTGGAAACGCAACAACTGATAAAGCTCAGGAAATCTCAAATCATAACAAACACTAAGGCCCAAACGCCCAATAGGACTGTCTACTGCAACAATATCCTTGCCTAAAAACATCACTAAGATATGAAAACAATATCCTTCATATCATAGATAAGTGTTGTCTTCATATCACATATAATTGAAGGAAACATATATCGTTGGAAATATTATCTGAACCAGCATGATTAGTACTAATTATCTATATTATTCTTTCACTGACTATGTTGTTTCTAAGAGGATGCTGGCATTTGAAAACTTTAACTGAACCTTGATTTTCCAGTAAGGTTCTTTCTAGGAAAGGTTCTCTCTATTTTTTCTTGGGTGAAATTGAAAGGTCTTTTCTTGTTATTACAAAAATGAGAAGTTCTGATTAGGATTAAAGCAAAAAAAGACTCATTTAGCCTTTGATACCATGTTAAGAGTAAATATCCTACCTGATTCTGTAAAATTACTTTCTTTATACACCCTTCCACCAGGAACATCCACGTCAAACCTTCAAATAAAATTAATTGAAATCATATTATACAACCATAATAAGACAAACAGAAAGAAGTTGGTTTCTGATTTCAGGAGGAACATATGACATAAGTTATTTGGGAGTTGATAAACAAGTCAATAGGCTCCGCTATAGCGATAGTACTTGTTAATTGCTATCACTCTAGCTGATTAAATTTAGGTTTTGAGTTGTTTTTTGGGATAAAGAATTAGGGTTTCTAATTGAAAAACAATTAATTGGGTGCCATGTTACGGCTTTTATCAAATGATAATGAATGTGTTTGGATTGATGTTTAAGAGCTCCAAACCTCTGTATGGAGCTCTCAATTGTGTTTTGAGAAGGAAAAAAAAAGGCGTTAGTTACTTCTAAGTTCTAAGCAAACATGATTTTACTTCCAAACACACGTTAGATTAAGAAGTGAGAAAATGTTGCTTCTGTGACACGGTCAAATTTTGTGTTGAATTTATTATAAACTTACTGTTGAAACAGAACTTTTCAAATATGTAAAATGAAAATGATCCTTTCTGCTATGAGGATAAATTTGCAATTGCTCACCAAAATACACATAAAGTAGTTGGATTTACTGTTTTGAGGATAAATTTGTATTTTAGACTTTCAGCTTTAATCAATTCATATAATCAAATATGATTTTTCCTCCCCCTGCTCCATTTCTCATTCTTCTCATGCAAAATCCCCCTCTTACTTTGCTTCTTCGTATGCATAATCTCTTGTTCGAACTGTTTACTTGCGTTTGTGTTGCAAACTTGAAGCAATATGCACACTCTATATTGAAAGCAGTATGATACTAACTAGAAAGACTAATAAAAACTACACCAAATCAATACTCAGATGGAAATAGATTCACATTGATGATAAAGTTAATAGTCTTACAGGTGTATTTTTCTGTAAGTGGTTTGAATTTTGCCAGTGTCATCTACAACAACATGTGTATTAAACAAATGTTGGGGATCAGATCCTTTTTCTTGAAAGCCTCCAAGTGACAACCAGATACTTGACTCTCTGCATCACATCAGAAATAGATGTAATTTTTTTTACATGATCAAATGCAGCTTTATTAGCATAAGTTTTGCATAAAATATGCAAAGTCAATATTAACCGAGTAAGGTCCTCAAAATAAAGAAAGCGGCTATGTCATCTAATATATAGACACTGTTTGGATAAATAGCTTAATTAAGCACTTATGGAAATAAAATGAAGAAGAGATGATTAAGTTAGGTTTAAAAGCAAGCAAACTTACCTGGCTAAAGAGCAGTATTGGTTCATAATAGGTCCATCCAAAGATTGAGCAATACTAACACTATCACCATCTTTAGCACCCACAAAAGAGAATGCTTCGGGAAAACAAAGCAATTTAGCTCCAGCTGATGCAGCTTCCTTTGAAAACAAAAAAACAAATAAGAGATTGTGAAATGAAAGATAAAGAGAATATATAGTGGAGTAGTTACTTTGACAAGACGAGAGCAGGTGGAGAAATTGGAAGCGAGGTCGGTGACGGATGTCATTTGAGCTGCGGCAACTCGGACTGAATTATTGGCCATGGTTGACTCGCCGCCGGTGACGGAGAGAGAGGCTCGTAATCGGCGGCGACTGGAAGTAGCGTTAGTGTTATTGATTCTAATATGATTATTCACCCAACACGACAATCGCATCATGTTACATTATATTACTTCGCAAATCTTTCCATACATATTTCGCTCGCTTTCTCTTTCTCTCTCAACATACACTTTTTTTTTTTTAAGAAAAATTCATAACTAAGCTCCTTAAAAAAAAAAAAAACGTTAACCATGTCCAGCACTTGTTAAAAGATTAATATGAAAACTTTGCACTGTGAAATGATGAAAAGTGTAATGTTCCACTTTAGAAAAGTAAAAAATTTGTTGTCTATAATAAAAAATTTCTATTTCTACCTTTCTTAACTAGTGCTCCCGGGGCACCGGTTAACACAACCCAAAAAAAAATTCATAACTCAGTTAACGGAAACATTGCATAATTTATATAGGAAAATTCTATGGTGAAATCATGAAATTGACTTTTTCAGTAAAGTTAATACTATAACATAAAAAATGTAATGAGTAACACCCCAATTTTATTCTACCTTGTTATAAGCGTAACACCCTACAAAGTGTGACACTTAAGACTATCACATAATATCATCAACTCTGTTTGCATGTTAAAGATTCCAACGATAAAATAGTACATGTAAGTCCAAGATATTGCAAGCATTACTAGATGAATTACTATTGATCATTAATCAGTAATCAACAATTTAAAAATGAATCAAATATTAAGATCAAAATTAACTTTTTCAAAAAAATCAGTTTTCTGACTGCACCGTAGAAGCTTCCATTTATATAAGGGTCGAAGTTCGAACTCCAAACACCTCATTTCTCCACATTTAATTGTGTGAGCTCCAACCATTAGACTACTTGACAAAAAAAATTCATAACTCAAACAAAAACAATACAATATGTGGTTTAATATTTGATAAAAAAATTTGGATAAAAATATTTTGTTTTTGTCTATATAAATTACCAACATATGTTTGTGGTCTCCACTAAATAAAGATGTGTTTGTCCACAAATTTTAATTTAGTTAGTAAAAATGTCAAAATTGATACACCGAATTTTCGTGACTGGTTCATCTACTTGTGTAAGTAAGTTTCAATGATTATTTATTAATTTGTCTATTAAAAAAACATTTGTTCTATATACAAATTTCTGCATGCAGTTGTAATTTTAATCCACCATAAATCGAAAACTATTTAACTATTCTTAAAATTTCAACATTTTGAATGATTTTTTGTTAGTATATTTCAAATTTTAATAAAAGTTCTTTTAATAAAAATTTGAACTTAATAATCGAATTTTAAGTTTAACCTAAGTCAATAAACCTTTTACATTGCTCAAAAAAGAAGAAAAAAACTTTTTACAGTATTTTAAATATATAAAATAAAGGGTCGTGCTAATAAGTGTCAAGAGCACTCACTCATAAGGATTTAAAATTAGGAATGATTGATAAAATTTAATTAATAATAGTTACCTTTCATTGTTTCAATGAGTTGGTTGTGTTCCTATTGCAAAATACTCTCTCCGTCTCTAAAAAATACTCATTTAAGGTTTATGCACGATTATTAAGGAAATGATTAATTATGTTGATGTTGATGGTAAAATTAGTATCATTTACTAAAACATTCATATTAATTGTAGTTAGTGAAGTAGTAGTTAAGTTGGATGAAATTCAATAAATAAGGGTATAATAATGGAAAAAAATAATAAATGCGGTATTCTAAAGTGACAATTATTCTGAGAAAAAGAAAAATGGGTAAAATGACAATTATTGTGAGACGGAGGGAGTAGCTTGTAATACTTACATGTCATATCATATTTAGTATTTACTCCGTCTTTTCAAGCTGGTTGACATGTATCGTGACCGTGTGGATTGTATCCCATTATTGTTATTATGGGATTCTGCTCAATCTCACTGTTTCTTTGACTCATATATCTTCATCAGATTCCATACTTGTCTGAGTTTATGAATCAAGGACGGATCTCTTGAGGGCTGTAATTATTGGAGCAGATGGAACTCCTTATCATGGTGGTCTTTTCTTTTTTGATTTCTTGGCAGCTAGTCTAGGTGTTTGCAAAATCAGAGTTTATTTACTTCCGGCAAAGTATGCCTTAATCTATTAAACACCTATAGTGGCAGTGGGAGCTAGCTTTGGCGTCCATACGTTTCAGCAATTCTACAGGTTTTAGTCTCTATACAAGGTTTAGTCTTGAATTTGTTAGTATAGTTTGTTTACCTCTCGTCAAGTTTAAAGTGGACTAAGTCGTTATTCCACATTTATGTATGAGTGAAAGTGATACATAATTTATCTTGCATGTAATTAATGAATGCCTCGCTACAGAGCAGGTGTGTATCTTCTTAACTTGTATTTATGTTTTATAAGATTTCAGTGTTTTTGTGTGTTATATATGAACCGATCTTGGATTTATTGTATAGGATAGGCATTTCTTATCATATTATATCATGTAAATAGGGGTTAAGATATCATGTAAAATTATTTATCGATTTTTTTAAGCCTATATATTGAGATCATGTTGTGTAGTTGAGATACCCATTATTCGACGTATGTCTCTATTTTCTTCTCTCAAAAGTAACATTTGGTACCATGTGAAATTTCCTTAGCAAATTTGATGTGATTTTTTTAAGCCTGCATATAAGATCATTGGAAGATGTGAATCATTTGATGTGGATGAAGACTATGGAAAGTGCTGTAATATGCAATACTTTAAAGCAAATTTGACTTAAATTGTGTTGATTCCTTTTCTGTGGTTTAATATTTAACTGTTTTACGAACTTTTTTTTGCTTCAGAATTTCAAAGACTTCGTTGTGGGGCATTTCATCAGCCATGTTCATTATATTATGGTGGCAGGCAATGCATACATTGAAGGTGCTCAAGTGGGATGTTTGGTCAAAGGTGGGGTTCAAGATGTTGACGACGGTGACAAAAGCAGCTCGAGGCAGTTTAAGAATTCTTTAGCAGGACATATCAATGTGGCTGCCCTAAATTTTACAGGAATTGGATCTATGTTGGTTCAAGCATCGGACCAAAACATCAGAGTTTATTGGCTGAACGTTTGCAAGCGCTTGTCAAAGAGTTTATAAGACTTGGAGCTAAGGAGTGTGAGAAATTCCTTTATGGAGCAACAGGAAACGTGAACAAAAGAACATTTTCTATGACAACCTAATTTTGTTTGGGATTTGGCTTCTCTTTGGTATGTAGCTGAGAATAATTATCCTTCCTAGTCTTTCCACTCTTAAGAGGTCGTTATAGCTTGTTACTTTTTCTTAACAGGCCAAGAACAATGTCAAGACTTAAATTGCTTGTGTTTTCATACCCGATTGCTTCTTAGCATAAATATTTGCACTGTGCTTGTTGTCGGATTATCAGATGTATAAAGATAGTATTAAATAAAAATTATCAGTATTAGTATAATGTTTCTATTAAATATTTTTTCTTTTATACGTAAAAATCCGTTAAATATTTCAATAGTAATAAATATCTTATTGGAAAAAACATTTTAATAGTTGCAAGACAATTATAAAGTTTTTCACTGATGTTTCATGTTTTAGACTTTGGTACCCCAATCCTAATATTATACAACAAAATATGTGATCATACGCATATTGTGGGAGAGTAAGAATGACTTCAAGTTTAGTGGAACTCGACAATTTAACATTTCTACTGTGTTGATGTTTCTATCAACCAAAGCAACTATTGGTACGGAGGCACGTTATGAATGGACGCATGGATAGGAAAAACAAAAACTGTTGCATAGCAGGGAAGATAAGCCAAACATGAGACGTTATGTATGCCTAACAACAAGAAGAAACACATTATCCGTGTAGGCTACTACATTGTTTTGGCCAGTAGGACTAGTATATTTGTCTATAAATACCATATGAGAAATGTTAGGAATATTCTATTTTAACAAGATGTCTAAACGTATGTGAGTCTCACCACTTTATATGACATTCATTTTCAAAATGTAGAATTCACGTGAGTTTGACCCAATAAAAGAGTTAGTGTTTGAGTGGTAGAAAAAAGATTGTCCACAACACTCCCTATACCATATTTATATATTTTTCAAGACCCAGAACAAATCGATCAAACTGAAACTTCGTACTAAACATCCTTTGGAGGAGTTAACGAACACATAGCTTATGTAATGAGTTCCTTCCTCAACGTAATCCTTTGAAGTGAAGGGAATCATAATTGAGTGTGTCGATACCTCAACTAACTTTCAAGTTCGACAATTAGGATCAAAGAGATGAAGAAGATTCATCTCACATAAAATGAGTTTGAGAGCTTGATAGAGAGAAAAATCCCGTAGAATTCATATTGATTGATAAAAAGATGAGTACGTGATATTATTGACTGATTAATCAATAACATAAATTTTGAGAACAGGGACTAATTTCCTGGATGAAAATTTTTGGAGGGACCAAAAGCCTAAGAAATATTTTAGGGGGACTAAAATCTAATAAAGATCTCACATCACATGAAACCTAGCTAGCTGTAGAGAACAAACATTTTTTTGAATTTATTGGTTCTCAACGCATGCATATGCATATGATTATACCTACTGTACATACATATGAATATATATGCATATAGCCTGTGTATCCTTAATAATTATTGAAACACACTATCTTGTTGTATAGTTGTATATTTTCAACAAATTATATATCCAAAGTGGAGTAATTAAACCTGAATGTGTACTCCTGGGTGTACACATAAACAGGAAATTGGACATTGGACAAGCTCACAAACAATTATACTCCAGGGTGTTGCTTTAGCTTCAAATTGAGTTTATCAAATTAAATTTTTGTCCTTGTTGTTTGTGCATCTCTTTCATTAGTTAAATTAAATTTGGTTACTGAAACAGTTTAAAAACTGTTGAATTTTCAGGCCTAGCTTTGCAGTAATGCATTCATTAACTTAATTACATTCTACTTTTATAGTTAAGCAACTAACTTAATTACATTCTTCGGTACTGGTATTGTTTTTATAGCCAAATCACAAATGGAACATAACAGCAATTAAGGACAGTACATGCAGATGTTTCTAGCATGTTTTCCTTAAAGAAGTAAACCTGAGACCTGAGTCGCTTCTTCTGTTTCAACTGATTGTACCTTCTTCTCTTACTGCAGAGACAACAGAGAAACAATCCCTGTGGAATGGACTGTGGTTGATTTGTTGTTTGAACATAACGGATTCTCTCTGGCACTTACTACTTGACAGTTACCACATTTTATTCATATATATCTCCCCCACGGACAAAGCAAAACATTTGTATTATTTGTTATATTATGATAGTATAATCTTGGAATTTGCTTTACCTTCAACAATTTTTGTACACTAATGATTATACCAACAACAGAAATACTAATATTTTGTGCAAAACTACAATTTTAGTTGAATTTGTGACATAGATAAATATAATATTTGTGTGTGTAACGAGTGTATTTTTAGTTTATGAATGAGAATTCCTTTTTTTTTTTTTTTAGTCTTTCAACATCAACCAAAAGCTTTGCCTATAAGTAAATACATTCAAAGGCAAACTCAAATAAATTAAGATTAACAAAAAAGATATTAATTTCTATGCACGGCGTAAAACTTTTTTACACATATATTCAATCAAATCACGTTATAATACAACTTTTTATAGATTAGCTCTTAAAATATTTTCACAAACATTGACACGTATAATTTTGTTTGGATGCATGTGTAAAAAACTACCGCCTAAAACAAAATTTTACACTTTCCACCATATAAATTAAATCCTAACAAGATTAAACTTCCTTTGAATTAAATTTACCGAAATTAATATTCACAATAGTTAAACTAAATGGAGTCAACAAAAACAAAACAAAGTCAATAAACACAACACAATATTGACTTGACCATTATTCTACCACCTCCTTCCTCATTCAGTTCCTCGTACTTGCTTACTTTTCTCTGTCAAACTGCTAGCAGTACTTCTCTTTTTTCCTTCTCTCCAACATTGGAAACGTTTCTTTCCTTTCTTTGTATCCATTTCCTTCAAACCCTAACCCATCTTTCCTCTAGCTCAGTTTCCCTTGTTTCAAGATTTAGATGACTCTTTTGTTCAATTAATTTGGTTCAAAATCTCATCTTTCATTGCTTCTGTGCATAAATTCTCTATCTTTTGGGGTACCCACATGTAGATTTTGCGCTTTCAAATCTTTGATTTCGGTGTTCTATAATCTAGAGGGTGTTGAACTTTTTGTCATTTCATTTTATGTAGATTTTGTCTTCTTATGTCCCAAAATTTTCAGCTGCTACAACCAAAAACTGGGGTCATAGGTGTTTAGATTAATTTGGTGTTTTGTTTGAGTTGCAAAGTTGTAATCTTTTTGGTAATTTATTATGTCACAGCAACAACAAAACCTACCTACGGTTCTACAACAAACGGGTTCGGAAGCAGATGATAAACCCTTCTCATTCTCAATAAGGTACCATTTCCAACATGCTTTAAAATTAATGTTACTATAAATATATATAGACTTATGTTTTTCAAATTATAACAAGGTTTTGTTGTTATTTTATTTTCACTTTCAAATTATGTCATTATTGCATGTTCTATATTTGGATATATCTCTTGATTTAATGTATCTCGCATTTCTAAGATATTTAGTGCCTTATCTACAATTTTTGAACGCAAATTAGGATTATTATTTTTTGTTCAATTCCCTTTGTTTAATTCTTTCTTTGCATTTAATTTCAATATTATGAATTTTATTAAACTATTTAGATTTTTGGAAAGGATTGTTATTTATAAATAAATGAATATACTTATCACACCTTCTCACTTTACTACACTTTTTGTGCTTCAATTTTCTCACAATCTATTTCTTGTTTCATATCTCTCCTTTTCAATGGTGTGTCAAACAATTCTTATTCATGTTGAATTTTTGTTAGGATTTTTCACTTTATCACAATTAATTACTGACATGTGAAGAGTTATAATATTGCAGACGTTATGTTCTTGCTTCTCGTCACAAAAGTATCTTTCATAGCTGGCCATTTCCTGAGAAATATCTGAAAATATGTCTGAACCATGGTCTCAAAGATATATTGCCACCATTTGAATCACTGAAAGGTTGTTCCAACTTGTTGCAACATTCACGAAATGATCATGATACTAAAGATTTAACTGAGTTTTTCAAAACTAAATTAGTTCAACAACATGTCATTAAGCAGAACCAACACAATATTAAAAATGAATGTGATTTGTTGTCTCATGGAGGAGAAGGATCATACAAATCAGTCACTAAGGAATCTAACTACTGCAGTGATTATGCTAAATTGTCTGGATCAGCTGATCAAACGTTCACCCTTCCAAGTTCATCAATTCATAGTCGCAAAAGGCTTCCATCATTGGTGTCATCCAAGGCAATGAAGGATAAATGCAGAAAGCGTAAAGGGAGATGTAAGAAACGATCAATGGTGGATATTTTAGCTGTAGCAAGGCATTGTACTTTAGAGGAGATTCATAGGATCAACAAGTTTTGTTAACTGTGAGTGAAGCATCTAATATTGATATCAAAGGAAAAGGGAGATTGTTGGTCAAGTTCAAGCTCAATGCATGTAATGTAAATCGGGACATAAATTGATTTCCTTCAAAAAGTTATTGAAAGTTTAAGCATAGTAAATTTAACACCTAGTGTCAACAATGCTTCAGACTCATTTATATATTATATATATGTTCAAAGTTTTCTTCAACAACTTTTTTTATCTGTGGTCAACTAGCAGAACGATTTATATGTGTTAGCAAAAATATGAGTCAAAACTTCAAATTATTAACACACGTGGAGTTTTATTGGCCAATTTCAGTTACCTGTACTCACAACTTAGGGGATATTAAGGATACTTGATTGTTTAAGTATACGAATATGTATCCAGGGAGATGGTCTGAGTAATGAGACAGATTGAGTCGGGAGAAATTCGTTAGTATTTTCCAAAAATAAATAATGTTTCACTTAAATTTGATCTTAATCGTTAATCTATTTCTATGTTATATATGGTGAAGATTTTTTTCTTTATGAAACATACTTTTTTTTTTAAAATGTTTTTTTCTTGTCTCTAATTAGTAGCTGTATGCATTTGTAGTTATAGGAGGTGTTCAACCATTGTAAAGTAGATTAATTTCATAAAATTCAACAAGTTTTGCATAACGCGTACAATTTAGTAGCTGTATGCATTTGTAGTTATAGGAGAAAATTGCCCCATGAGAATGAGATACAAAATAATCGAGCCTTGAATGATTTTCTTCATTTTATAGAGTACTTTTTCTTTTCCCTCTACATTCTATGATGTAGTTATTGACAAACAAAACCATGCTAGTAGCACGGTATGCAAGATATATTCTTTAGGCAAAATTACGCCTGCGGTCTTTAAGTTTAACACTTTTTTTTTTCTCTCCTCAAATTGGTCCTTTAGATTACATTTTGTTTGTATGGTTACTCTTCTATCTCACTTTCAACCACAATCGGTGCAATTGGAAGCATCAAGACCTTAGGGTGTATCTCCACTGCAACAAGAATATGCCCTTGGAAAGCATCCATCAAACTTTATGAACAGTCTACTATTCTTGAAGCTCTCTACAACCACCATGGGATTCATGGTGCATGTTCGACCTCTGAAATTATATTTGAGTTATATTTTCAAACGATAACTTCTAACTAAAAGTCTAATGGCCTACAAAACCGTGGTTTTCATTGCTTTCAAAATAAATCAGGTCCCTTAGAATATAGTGATGAGGATGAATGGTTACGCAAAATTAGTTAATACTTGCGAAATCATAGTTTAGGCACAAATTTATTGCAAGATTTTTGAGGCAGCACTTGCATTTACCGTTGGCAAAACAATATATTTATTAGGGTTAAATATGTTTGATCCCGTAAATATATCAAACTTTTTGTAATATATATTATTAGGTCTTGTTAATTAGTTTTGTGATAATAGTTAGATTGAAAAATAGAAACAATCGATAACTTTCATGTAAAAATGTTTTTTAATGTTTCAATTTGTTGGATACACAGATCATAAGATAAAAATTTTATTTTAAAACTTGTCAAGGACTCTTGTTAACATTTTTCTATATTATTAGCTAGTTCATGAGCTCAAAATGAAGTTGTGGCTATCGAAAACAGTAATACTTGAGTTGAGACTTGAGTGACTTGGCTTGAGTTGCTCAATAGTCTCAGTATCTTTGTTATGCATGGGACAAATGGTGTGTCGTAGAAGTTGGCTTTTGTCTGGTAAGGAATGCATTGTGACATCCAAAAGAACGGCTGCATTCGCTTTGATGAAATGTTCAATGATTGACAGGTACCATAAACTCTTACGTTAAATGTGTTTTTGGTCCATATAAATATACCAACCTTTTGTTTTAGTCCCTCTAAAATTTTCCTTCAACTTTTTTTAGTCCCTTAAAATTTTTCCAGAAACATATTTACAGGGACCAAAAACATATTTAACTCTAAACTCTTTCGTATCAAATAAGTCCCTGTGGCTATCTTTTGAACCATAGAGAAGGAAACAAAGTGGTCCATGTACTGCAGTGGGAAGCTTCCTTTGAATTTGCCAGGCCAGTATAGTCAAGTCTTCCTTCACAGACGACAAGACAGTTTAGAACAATTTTGCACTGTGTTGGGGTCAGCCTTTTCTATCTTTGAGACTCTGATGCTCATGCATACTTTGCAGCTTTATGATGGTATTTTCTGGCTTCTTGGAGTTTTCTTGCATCTTTCCTTCCCATAAACAAATATTAAACTGAAAATATGAGGGGAGGGGGACAAGACTTGAAAAGCAAGAGGAGAGAAAAATATAAGAAAAATAACTACTATTAGCATATTTGTGCAAAATACAGAGTACTATGCTTTATTTCACATTATATACTTCTTTCATTCTCAACGCAAAATCCTTATTGGCTTTAAAGGCCATTTGAAAAAACAATTACAATGAATATATCAAATCAACCAAACAAAACATGATAAGAAAAATGTAGTCATGCAAGATCTGAACCCATGATAAATGTCAAACAACGTCGTATGAAGGAGCAGGCAAAAACGGGAAAGGTGCAATGGAAGCATATGCTACAGGTGGACGTGCTCGGGTCCCTTGTCTGCCCTTGATCTTTTGGTTACCATTATTATCATCCATCTCTGAATTTTCCACAGACGATGAGGATTTCATAAAACCCTCTGCATTGACTTCTAAGAAGTGTTGGTTATCCGTGCGGCGATGAATTAGAAGCCCGGCCATAAAAACGGGGAGATAAAGAAGACTAGCGTGAAACATTCTCCGAGCTCTTTCCTTAGTACGGTCTCTATAGAACGAAAACGCTGCGGCGCTTATTGCTAGTGTAAGTGCAGTGGATTCAAGACAAAACCATCCCGAAGTCACACCCCCTGTTTACATGGGCAGAAACATGAGTCTCAAAACATTGTGATCAAAACATTCATTTTTTGTTCATATTAAATAAAAACTGAAACGTTCTAGTATTTCAATCGACCGCTTAAAGAAATCCAATTCAAATGGTGATTGTATATCCCTGTTTCAGAGTCTTGTAAACAACCTTTTTCATATATAAGTTCAAAGGTTCTGTGTATAATAAATGTCTTTAAGAACAAACTAACATTATTACAAAATTAAACACACAGGATTCAATTTTCATTGTTGTCTTGTCTCTATCTAATCTCACGGCCATGGCCCATGAGCAAAAAGGCTTGAAATTCAAAAAGGAAGCTATCCTTTTGATTTGATTGAAGTTAAAAACATTTTAATATTATAATTTTTTTAATTTAAAATCCATACAGCTCCATAAATTTCATAGGCCATAATCTTAAATAGGATAGATTTCTTCATGGGATTTTGAATTTAAAATCATATTGATGTAATCAATACTTGCACCAGATAACTGAGATAAAAGAAACTTAAGATAAAATGTTCATCAAGACATTTCTAGTAGAAGAAAACATGTACTCACAATCATATGCCAAGAAACCCAAAGGGATTAGATATATGGAGTTCCTCATAGCCACCAATGCTGTTTTCCGCCCAGATGGATCAGCAAGAGAGTACATCTTAAACCTAAATTTGCAATGCACCAAACATGTGAATAGGTAAAGGACTGTATAGTTTGGACCATCACTAAATGAATGAAAAATATTGTGGTGTAGAGTGTAGACCATAAGCCAAATGCAGCAACCAGTGCAACATCATTCATTTTTAATCAGTATAAAAAGTAGTGCTACCCAAAAAAATGTTATTCGTGCGCCAACTAATAACATGAATTCAGTTAAACTAAACTGTAGGTTTCTATATTTGGAAATTTGGTGCCCTTGTTCAAACTGGATTCGGGTCCTTATAATTTCAAAATAATTTGCATGAAACAAAACTTCATCACTATATAAACAAAGATATATGAGCATACCCTCCCGCAGCATAGTCTTCGCGACACATATAAGCAAGGGCCATAAAATGTGGTATCTGCCAAAAATACAAAGCAGCTGGAAGAATCAAACTATTTAGTGAAATATCACCAGAAGCTGCAGCCCATCTGAAAATAACCCACAAAAAAGGTGAGGGACAGCTCAAATGTACATGCATGTGCCCATACATGGGAAAAACAGACTGGGATTCAGCTCATCTAAAGTGAGTTGAGACGAAGTAAATAAGCTCAACTGTAGATGAATAACTTAATGGTAGATATTACATGCAAATGCATAGCAATCAAATTATATTTGAATATTAACCGTTGATTTTCATATCAATACTTGAATTATCTTAGTTTACCATGAAAAGCAAGCTCTCACTTCAGAGGAGCCAAATGCTCATTTTCAGGATGTTCAGTGTTGAGTTATATATCCTTCCACATTCAGCATACAGCACATTAATCTGGCTACAGCCATCCTAAAGTGGTGGACAAGATCTAAAATAAATCTTTGACCAATTGTCTAATACTAAAAGTAATAACACTTTGAGAAAGAAAAGTTCAATAAATCAGCAAAATAAAATTCTTCTTAAGCAACAGAAACTCGAACAAAGATTATAAGAATGAAAAATTGGAGTATCCATACCACAGGAAGAAATGTATAAGATATATATTCGACATCAAGCAGTCAAAATATATATAAACATACTCAATCATGACAGAGTAGTACGTAGGTTTTGGATATGCGCACAAGCAGAAAGGAGTCTGTAACATAAGATGATACTGACACAAGAAGATGACTCCTCCCATATTGATTCAGGGTTTAAAGTAGAGGTTTTACCCCTTTAGCTGCCTGGCTTTTGGGAGTGCGCTCTCTTCTTCATCAGATAAGTGAGATGAAACAAGAGGCTTCCATATCACTAACTATACATTAGAAAAACAAAATATCCATGTACCTTTTCGTTAATTTCCTTTTACATGTATAGAAAACGAGAAACTACAGTAACAGAACAAGGATAGGTAAATATTTCCAATTTGTGTGCTTTGATGAACTTTTGAAAGGGACCTATTATTATTTTAAGGTTCCAAAACCCCCTACTCTCAACAACCATTTAGGGCGGAACGGCTTAATTTCAAAGGGAATTTAGTTTTTAGATATCACATGGTTCAAAGATTAAATCACTCAAGAACTCTGACATTTGCAATGCATAAGAAAGAGACAAAAGGAAATTTGTACACAATTACCCCAAAAGTGGTGGAATAGCACCGACTACAGCCCCCACCCATGTATTTACGGGATGAATCTGCTTCAATGGCGTATATACAAATGAATACAGAATCAGGTTGGAAGCAGCAAGCCCAGCAGCTAACATATTAGTCTGGAACAACCTTGTCATAAAGCTACAATGTTAGTTCCACATCTCAAAGCACATAAAGCATTTTGTAAGAAAAACATTTGAGGTTTACGGTTTAAACAAGAAAAACATACAATCAATGAAGTAAGCAAATTCACTACCTGCGTTGCTAGTAGGGCTGTGCCAGCCAAACCAACAGAGGATGCCCAGCCAACTGCATGAGGTACTGTTATGCGTCCCGAGGGCAATGGTCTTTGACTCGTTCTCCTCATTATGGCATCATTCTTGATCTCAAACACCTAAAATAGGCACAACCATTTAATAGATCTAATTATGTTGAAATGTTGATAAAAAAATTTAAGGTTTTGTTTGAGAATTTGGAGGGATGAGAAAAAAGGAAGGGGAAGGGACTAAGTGAGAGTACTTTATTTTCCTTCATTGGACTAAAACCCTCCAGGGGAACTCAATGGGGGAGGATTTGGGAGAGTTTTGAATAAATATACAAATCATTTTCATCTCTTTATAATAAAATTCTCAAAACAAAGAAAATACTACTCATAAGTATTCTCCTCTCCTCTCCCCTCCAAAGATACTCACCTAAACAAAGTCAGGGATTATCCTCCCTTTCCATTCCTCTGTCTTTCCTAATTCATATACAAACAAAACATCAACCACAACCAAGCATCATCCCATTAAGTAGGGTCAGCTACAAGGATCAAACGCTGCCATAATGTTCTACCATATATCATATACCTATCCAACTCATTAATCTAGGTCTTCCTCTATCTCTAGTGATTTAACTACTCTCCTTACTACAGAATCCACAAGTCATCTCTCTACATGCTCAAACCACCTCAGCTGAACTTCAACCAACATTTCTACAATAGTTACAAATCACAAAGCCAGAAATGAGTAACAGTGATCAATTTACTACCATTTTATTTCCTCATACATACATATTTCAGTCCCCTATTTAGTATATTTCATTGAATCATTCCAGAATTAAGTTCACAGATGCCGTATTAAAACATATGATGGATAAGTATATAGTAAGTGAAGTCCATGTTGTCATAAAAATCTAACCTGATTTAAAGTGCTAGCAGATGCAGCAACCATCATGGTACCTAAGCAAGTATAGGAAAGCATGGAGAAATCGACGGCACCCCCACTCCCCAACACAAATCCAGTCCCAGATGTTGCAACCACGAGCAAACTACAATTTAGTTTCAAAACAATTAGTAAAAATGAATTACTATGAAATGCAATAAATAAAAGTGAAAGGTTCACCTGAGACGAGCTTTGGAGAGTTCGGAATAGCAGTTTCCATAGTGGCGAGCGAGAGAGATGAGATCAGTGGATTTAGAGGCGGCAACAGAAGGAGAGAGATGAAGATTGGAAGAAGATGAAGAAGAAGAAGAAGAAGAGAAGGTGGAACGAATATGAGTGAAGTTGTGAAGAGACGAAGAAGAGGAATTGACGAGTCTGGAATATAACGTAGCGCAATTCCAATTCCTCTTAAACATGGTGGTGCCGATCATCGCAATTTTGGGGTTGGTTAGAGAAACAGCTTCAGACCAAAGCAGAAGAAGAGAACACAAAATCTACACGAACACGATGATGACTTCTATTGGGCTCGGATCCACGATTCATACTGTATTTGGATGACAATTGCTTTTTAGACACCTGCTGATTGCTCTCAGACACTCGCCCTTTTTTTTTTCTTTTTCTGGTAGATAGACGAAATGGCAAAGCCATTATAAACTCACACACACAAGTGGAGGTACCGGGGTTCGAACCCCGGTCATGGCATCCGGCCTAACAATTTCGGCATTTTTCCAGTTGAGCTAGGACTTCTAGATGACACTCGCCCGTTTTAAAAGTGTTTTTAAATAGTAGTTACCTATTAAGGATTAATGATATGAAAAACGTGTGTGTTTAGTCAACAATTGAGATGGAAGACATGCTAAGAATAATATAATATAAATTTTAGATACTTACACTATTCTAAATATGATAACTTTTTTATTAATTTTTATTTTAGTTTTTAAGAGTCTGACAGTGAAATAAACACATTTTAAATGTTGAGAAATGGAGAATAACGGGTTCAAACTTGTCAATACTCTACGATTGTTGTTTTAGTTGTACTTATAGAATATGTTGTATTTGTACTTGTAGAATATGTTGTATTAATATATACTTGTTCTTTTTTGTTATATTTTTTTTGTTAACTCTATTATTAATTATAGTTTACCATTTATTTTATTGGGTTAATACCTCCTTTAGTCTCTTGAAGGGAATACAATCTTTGTGCTAATTGATTGACCAATTTTAGTCTATCTCTAGATTCTTTAAGTTGTACTATTGTGGAGACTATACTTGGTGAGTTTCATAAATTACTTTTTGATGATACTTTTAGGGTTTGTATACTCGAAATGTTTAAATAGTTTCTTTTTTGAAGAAACTAGATATTTAAGTAGTTTCTTAATTTTTCTTTTGCGTCTTGGACCCTCTTTTATACCAAACAAAAATTAATAAATAAAATACCTATTTTAGTCTCTGGATTGTTGCTCGAACTCAATTTTGGTCCAAATTATAAAAAAAAAACCATCCATGACATGTTAGATTCTTTACTTTTGATCTTTCATTTAACATGTGTCATAGAATATGTCTATGTGGCATGTTGATTTAGTTGTTTTCATATTTATCAAATCCATGTGGGTTTTATTATTTTTGTTTATTTAAAAAAAACAAAAAAATAACAATAACAACACATTAAAACAGATTCAAAACGTAAACAATACATGTTCATCTAATGTTCAAGCAGAAATATGTACTTGGTCACAGGTCTATATAAAATGGATTTTGGAACACACATAAGCGGGTGAATAAATTGAATTGAATAATAAGTATTTTTTTAAATAATCAAATAATATGTATTTTGATGTGTGTGCTTAAAAAAAATATTTTAACTTGTAACCAAGCAAGTGATACTTGTTGTTCATGTGTTCTTCTAGTTCTTCTCTCTTATCCTTTCTGTCATCATCCCCCATCTCATCACATTCATCCAAAGCCAGAAAAAACAAGGTCAAAAATACCCGTAATAAATATTCAACAAGGTAACTCACTTTTCTTATCTAGGTGATTGTTTTTTGGCGTATTTGGTCGGGTCAGATATTTCTTTTCTTTTCAAGAAGGCGCATTATATCATAATTCGATAATATCTCAAATTGAATTGGTGTCTTGGAGCTAGTTTGTTGATAGGGCCGATAGGAAGTCTTCAATGGTGCATTTTGATTGGTTTAATTGTTTATTGAGATGTTTAACTAGTTGTTAGTTTATATTTTAAGAAAATGTGTTGTATGATCGTATGATTACTTTGGGGCGGTGTATCCTTTATACTCCTAAGTTAATAAAATTTCTCTTTTGATTATATGAAATAATATATGTTAGATGAGACAAAATTATATATCTTTCAAAAAAATATATGTTAAATCAGACAGAGTTTAAATAACAATTTGTTACACTGTGCTAGTCTAACTCTCTTATGCTAGAATCAAGTTTGATTAGTCTATAAATAAACAACACTTTATTAATTAAAATTTAATACAAGGATGTCGATATTTTTCAACTTCTCATAGATTATTTCCCAAAAAAATAATCATACTTAAATAATTCAAAGTTGAATTTGTCATATTCAAGAGTAAATAGGCAATTACCCCCCTGAAATTGTAAGTTTCGTTAATTACCCCCTGAAATTAACAAAACTTCAATCACCCCCCTGAAATTTCACAACGTTAATCAATTTACCCCTCCGTCAAATTTTTCTGTTAGTAAACGTGATGTTTTGCAAATATCCCCCTGAAGTTTTGCACTTATGCGCAAAATGCCCCCAAACTTAAAAATTTACATTATTTTTTTCTTAAAGGCAAACAATTAACAGTTAAATATTAAAGCTAACTATTAATTTTGGAGTTTGGGAAAACTACATGCATATATACATCAAAATAGGCTTGTACATGTTTGCTTTTTTCATAGTTTTTTTTTTTTAATTGGGGAAGGGAAAAATGTGTATTTTTTAAAGTGACAATAATGATTATTTTTACAACGGTCCTGAGAGAATTCACACTCATCAATTTGAGTTTACCAGGCTTAGGCTTAGCATGAGTAGCAATAAGGAGAAAGAAAGTCACAATTAAGGAGTGAGCTCCACCTTCACAAGACAAGAACAAGATTTGTACATAATTAGATGTGAACTAATTTTCTTGTATAAAGCATGACATAGAGCCTTTTTTCATTTTGATACTAAAACAAGCCAAGAACCTTGGAGCATAACTCACAATTCATAGAATAATATAAAGGCTTTCCATTTCTCAAATAATTCACATAGTCTAAGATTTAAGGTCTATGCATTTTCCTCTAATATGACATGCAATGTGAAAAAGAAAAGACCAAACCCTAGATTAGTTCATATTTTTAAGATGGTATCATTCATTCACTTCTCCATATTAAATTTAATAAATCAACCATCAAGAAAATCACTATGTTACCTTTCTATCCTATTTCCCCCTAAATAAATAAATAAAAAAGAACAACAATAGTTCTCATTACACATAAAAAAAAATATAATTTTTCAAGTTCCAGGGGCATTTTGTACATAAGTGCAAAACTTTGGGGGGGTATTTGCAAAACGACATGTTCACTAACAGAAAAATTTGACGGAGGGGGTAAATTGATTAACGTTGTGCAATTTCAGGGGGGTAATTGACGAAACTTACAATTTCAGGGGGGTAATTGCCTATTTACTCGAAAGATAACATATTAAATTTACAAGTGTGTGCAAAAAATATGAATTTATTAGTGGATTAAAATGAGGGTATAATAGGAAGATATTGTGCAAAAATACACATCACTATTATTGTGTTAATTTTCTAAAAAGACACTTAAAAAGGAACAGTTGGAGTATTGGTGAAGTGGCAGAATTTAATGCTACTATTTATAGCTGTACAAACTAGGGTTTGCAGGTATGCAGGTGAGGTGTCCCTGTTCGATTGGACCAAATGACCCTTGCAGCTGAATGGAGGACCAATAGAAGCTTGCCACCTGGACTAAAAGGACTAAAGACTCTTGGACCAAAATGATTAAAAAGACTTAAAAAAATAATAATAAAATAAAATAACTTAAATAATAAAAGGATAAAAACGAAAGTTAAAAGAAAAAAAATGATAAAAAAAAAAAAGAAACATGAATTAATTAAAAAAAGGAAATGAATAGAAGAAAATAATAATAATAAAAATAAAAAAAAGTAATTAAAACTGTCCCTTTCGGTAACCAAATGAGGTATTTTAAAATACCCCTCTGCCGAAATTTCGTCTGAGACGACAAAATCACTCGGCTTTTAAAATATGAATAAAAACTTTTTTAACTGATTAAAATACTAATAAATTTTTTAAAATTACAAACAAACAGGTTTCAGATATACGAATGAGAATATTTTCACTAACTAAAATACGATTAAAATACGAAAATAACAGTTTTAACTAACTAAAATACGAAAAGAAACTTTCAACTTTCTAAAATACGAATAAAAATGTTTTAACTAACTAGAATACGAATGAAAAATTTTAACCATCTAAAATACAAACAAAAATGTTTTAATTATCTAACAACGAACAAAAAAGGTTTTAACTGCCTACGATACGAATAAAAATATCTTAACTATCTACAGTACGAGTAAAACGTTTAACTTCTTCAAAAACGAATAAAAGGACGTGTAACTTATTTAAAAACAAAGCAAAGATTTTAACTGTTTGAACTACGAATGAAATGGGTTTTTTTTAATTGATTAAAGCGCGAATAAAAATATTAATTGGTCAAAAATCAGGGTATGACAATGTGTTTTATTTTCTTAATACAATATTAATTAATTTATTTTAATTTTGCCCCCAAATGAATACTATTGTGTGCATCACTTTCAAACTATTATATACTTCATCAGTCTTATTATAAATGTCTCATTATAATTAAGTTGTGTTGATTTTAATGATAAAACGAGTTTCTAAAACAACTTTATTAATAGCGGTCACTAGGGTAATTGATAGTGTGTTAGAGATACAATGATAGTATTATTGGAAAAAAGTAAATAATGTTTCGTTGTTAATATAAAGAAATAAATAATATGAGACAAGTAAATATAACAAACGAGACATATAATATATAATATAAGACGGATGGAGTATCACTTTGCATGTGTTAATATTCAATAGTTAATCGCAACAGTTTTGTAAAATGGTTACGTGCATCCATTCATTTATTGTTTTTTATTGGTTTATGTGAAAGAACTTTAAACACTTATTTAAAAGTGAATTAATTGTTTGCACTTGCAAATTCTATTCTTGCTTCCTTAAAATAGGTGCATGGAAAGATAGCCAAATGAGGCACTTGTAGTTGTTCAATCCATTGGGAAAGGTTTTCTAAGTTTATCACGAAAGAAAGCTCATGCAGATAATGTGTTTCCACAAGAGTGTCTGTTTTATAGGTATCACCATACATTTTCTCATTGATATGAAACCAACTTCAATTGGTTCAAAACTGAACCAATTTGTCTGGAATCTTTAGACTAGATACTGCATACCTAATTGAAGTCCCATGTGGAGCAAACAAATACAAGTAAAATGATATATATATATATAGCCATAAAAAAGGTTGCATTGCGGCGCCTATTTATCGTAGCTGGAGGTGGGGGAAATCGATCGATTCACCAATTAAACCAAAAATGTTGGCCTAATCTTATGAGCAAAAGGTCTTACTAGCTTGTTTGCATGTTCATATCACACGTTAGTATATAAAGATGTTGACGTTCTCACAAAATCATCCTAAGTGGGACTTGTAACTTTTGAAATATCTCTAAATACACCAAAAATACAACAATTATAACCTTAGGAAGTGTGATTGACATCAAAATTGTGCTTGAACTATTTTCTTGCAAATGTAATAATTTCTCAATTGGAATAGTAGCTTTTACATTGTCATCCTAACATCATAATTGTTCAAATTGAAATAAATATGCTAGATAATATATATTCTCATCACAAAGGAACCATAAATCCATGCAGCTAAATATCATGAAGTAACTCATTTCCATGCATGTTATATGGTACCGTTTAGACATACAATGAAATCATTTGATCACATCTTATTATGTAATCACACTATTAGAAAGAAGAAAAATACATTATTAAATAGCAATTTAGAATGAGATCAAAAGTGTTTTTAGAAGAAGTCCTTGATTTTTTTATCAAGTACAAGTGAACTAAGCACATTGTAAGCTTTCTCTGTAGGATGATAACTGTCCCAAAATACGTAATCTGAAGGATTTGAACATGTGTTTATGCTGAAAGGGTTGCACAAAATTCCAACTTCTAAATTCCCTGTACCACAGCATCCTCTCTCTGTCTCATTAAAACCTAATTATTAACCACCAAATTTACAAACCAATCAGTCAATTATAAATATGAGAATGATTCAAAAGTTCTAGATAAAATTATAATAATTTAAGACATGTTTTGATTTTTTTTTTAATCATTTCTCAAGAAATGAAAAAAGTGTATGATATCATTATATATTGATAATCTATTAGATACCAAATGCTAATAAAGTTGAAAAGGTAGAAGAATAGGAAAAAAAATTGATGTTGTAATTTAAGTGCACCTCAAATTGTAAAAAGTTGCGGAGAAATATGAGTGTCGGGGTGCATGTTCAAACACACAATACTCTTTTTTTTTTCTTTTTCATTTAGTGTATGCGAGTTTCGTTGTTAGGCTCTTTGAAACCAAAAAAATAAAGTAAAAAGAGTTAGACGTTGAGGGCTTTCGTGTGCTAATTTATATGTCCCATGGGAAGTGCTTGAAGAAACGATTGAGGTAAACATATACATCAAGTTTTTTTGTTTTGTTTTGAAACCTACATTTATATGAACATGTATATGTATTTCATGCCTCTATGGTATGTGACTTTGTGGGCACATGATATTGGCATCAAATTGGTGATTATATGTGGCCTAGTAAAAAATGTGTGTGACTAATTAGTAGTTGAGATTACTAACGGCACACTACATTTACAGCATAAAATTGTGTTACATGTTTGTCAATTATGAATCATATCTTATCATTAGGTCGTGTTAAAGTGTTAATTCCTAAAATACCTTTACAAATATCTACATAATAAGATATGATTGAATGTATGTGTATAACTCTTGTACTTAATTTCCTTATATAGTAATTAAACCTTAGTATTTACCGTATTTAGAAGGATTTTGAATGATGTCCATGAACGGATAGTAAGATTCAAGAGTGACAAATCTAGCATCTGAGTACTTTTTTCCAAGTGTCCTCATTTCTTTGAAAAGCTTAGAATTGAAGAGCATTGCTGCTTGATTAGAAGAATTTGAACATTCTCTAAATATGCCTCCACCAAGTGTTCTTTGTGAGGGCACACACCCTATAACTGGTACATCAAATACTCCAATCCTTCTACCTCCTAGTCTGTATAGTTCCTGCATCCCAATCCTTTTTAAGTTATCACTCAAAAAGACTAGAGATTAATCTATAAAATATAATAAAGTATGTGAAAAGAAAATTCAAAAATCAAAAGTGCATTCCAAATCAAATTAAATTGTTCTTGTTTGGTATATGGTTTATCAAGAAGTTGAAAATTTGAAATAGTACATTCATGTTTCATATTCTTAGTGTATAGTATACATTTATATTTGACAGTCCAAATTAATCCACCCCTCGTTGAAGAAGTTGATGTTTGGCTATGAACAGAGAATGTTAGCTGTAAATAGCAATATAATCACAAGATTTCAGTTATTTGTCTAAGGCTACCATACTGCTCTACCTAAAATTGACTATAGTATAAGGGGTAACATGTTAACATGTCCTATAATTGAAAATTTAACATTTATCCCATTATTCCAAATTGCTATGTGCAACCACAATTGCGCCGCAATATAATGATTTTAGAGATCTCTGCAATGGCATCACAACTGCAATTATGACTACAATGACCGTATTTTACCGCAATGTTATGGTTCATATGTGTATTCCAAAGACATACCTGCAAGAATTTTGAGGCTTCAGAAGCCATGAAATCTGTGTATGATTGAATATCATACTGAAAACGCCTAAATGGTGTTTGAGCATAAGTATTAGCAATGTCATCACTTCCTATGCAGACTATGTATATGCTCTTTGATACTATCAATGCCCTTTCCTCTCTTCCAACTGCTTCATCTATCTTCTTCATGTATTCCTTGAACATGTCCAACTGATCTGATAATGTCTTCACACTCTTATCACACAAAAAAACATGAAATTGGAATTAGCTTTAATTAAGATATAAGGTATATAATCGATCAGCTCCTTTTTAGTTATCGTTTTAAGGTTATTTACACATACTGAGAAAATCAATAAATTTTGTTACTTTTGACGTAATTATGTCTTTTTCCTAAGATAATCTTAATCATATGTTATCTCATTCAACTTATTTCTCTCTATAATAAATAGTTAATGTTGACAAAACAATTGTTTACTATGTTGCATTGAACTTTGAAACTGATGAATAAATAAGAAAATTTCTCTACAAAATTGACAGTTAAAAAAATTGAGTGTGTAATTAAGGTTGCTGAAATAATTAGTAATTACCGTTAGTTGTGCGGTTAGAGGATCATATCCAGAACCACCTGAGGCAAAGCTTACACCAGTGAGGAGATCAGGAAGTTGTATATTAGGATCAAGATAAGCAGGTAAAAATTTCTTGACTCCAAATTTTTCAGCTGCAAAATGAAGCAAAAAAAAGTTCGTAAGAAATTAAACAAAGAACATTATAATAACAAGTTTATTATGTTCTCTTATCTATATTATAGTGGAAGAGAATGAAATTCTGTACCAACAAGGTCTGATGGGACTAAACCATTGCTGAACCTGCCAGTTGGAATTCCTCCATCAAAATCTCTACCATATGGTGGAAAATTACATTTGATAATAGTGCTGATATAGTTGTTATTTCCTGGATCAACGATAGAGTCACCAAATACAAAAACTGCTGGCACTGTTTCATTGTTTGGTAGAGGTAGACTCACAGAAGAAACATGTTGTAAGATGATGGCTATGGTAGAACACCAACAAATTACTTGAGGCCATAGAGAAAAAAGCATTTGAATGAGTGACTTCATTTTTTATGACCAAGGTATTCAACTTATCTTTGGTAAGAAGTTAATGACATTTTCAGCTTGGCGCACACAATTTATAGGGCAGGGGAGAGGGTTCTGTTCTCTCAAATTATGTGATTCTTATGTTGTAGAGCTAACTATAGGTAATAGTATTTTTTTTTTAGGAATTATAGGTAATGGTATTATTAATTGTTACATTGCAATATTATACAAATTCACTTAGTAGTATTAACTAGTAAGGCACTGTAATTTTCTTTTGTTGATATATTTAATACCTTTTAAATAACACATTTGCAATTCATTCTCAACATGGTGTTTTTTTTAATCAATTTTTTTGCCAAATATTTTAGGGATACTTCAAAGTTATATTACATTGATTCAAGTAGAATTAAACTTGGATCACTTAAGATATTGGATTCGAGCTTTGTAGATAAAAAAAATATGATTACGTGAGAAGACTTCATTAAAGTTATATTACCAAAGTTTTAGGGATACTTTACCAAAGTTATATTACATTGGTTTGAGTGAAACTGAACTCAGATCTCTTAAGTAAGATCTCGGATTAGAGCTTTGTAGATTAAAAAAATATGATTACGTGAGAAGACTGCATTAAAGTTATATAACCAAAGATTTAGGAATACTTTACCAAAATTATATTACATTGGTTTGAATGAAACTTAACTCGGATCCCTTAAGTAAGATCTCGAATTCGAACTTCGTCGATAAAAAAATATGATTATGTGAGAAGACTTCATTAAAGTTATACTCCATCCGTTTCAAAATGAGTGTCGTTTTTGCCAAAAAAATTGTTCCAAAATGAATGTCACTTTCAGTTTTCAATGCAATAATAATTTTTTCTTTTCAATTGTACCATTCAATTAATATTATACACACTACTTCCAAAATATTATTTTTTCTTTAATGAAAAATAAACCAATGGTTAATTTGGTAAAATAACATCTCTCTTTCTTTTAATTAATGAATTTCTTAATATGTGTGTAAAAACTTTAAACGACATTCATTTTGAAACGGATGGAGTATAACCAAAGTTTTAGGAATACTTTACCAAAGTTATATTACATTGGTTCGAGTGAAAGTGGACTCAAATCACTTAACGTAAGGTCTCATATCCGAGCTTTGTAGATAAAAAAAGTATGATTACGTGAGAAAACTTCATTAAAGTTATATAACAAAAATTTTAGAGATACTTTACCAAAGTTATATTAAATTGATTCGAGTGAAACTAAACTTAAATCACTTGAATAAGATATTGGATTGGAGCTTTGTGGATGGGAAAAATATGATTACTTGAAAAACTTCATTAAAGACGATCAGCAGAATTCTCGGACAAAAATTAGCCATGGACAAAATTATTGGATACGTAAAAAAACATTTTAAAAATGATCTACCTTCTTCATTGCAAGTAATAATAGCATCAAAATAACGTGCCCATTGTTATTATAAAATAATAAATCAAAACTAGATTGCAAGTCACATGGCGAGTGGCTTTGTCATAAGATTTTCATGGACCATCCATTATTTCGTGATTGAACCTTCTAATTGCCTACTTGAATTCTTATTAAAAAAAACCTACTTGAATTAGATAAAAAAAAAAAAAAAAACGTTGCAAGAATTGTTCTATTGAGCAATCGAACTAGCAATTAAAATTAATTGATTTGTTGTACCCAAAAATAAAATTAATTGATCTCAAATATAAATGGATGAAGGTGTGGAAATACTCCATTGTTGAAGTTTAAACTCCAACCAAGAAATCCCTAGGTAAGGGGTCAAAAAAAGAAAATTCTATTACATAGGCTTTGGATGTGTAAATGTGTCATTAAGTTACGATATAATTAAACTTTTATACGCTCCAAAATTTTGTGATAGTGTAAATATATTTTTTGAAATAGAGAATATATCTCCATTTTTTTTTATAGTAGGTTCTTTCACTTAACATAATTTTATTCGAGCCATTGTTGGACATGTGGACACCCCTGAATCCTTAAATTCATGCATCATAGATCTTTTTTTTGAAAAATAAAAAATAAAAAAATTGTGCATGTTTTATGGGAGTTCTTCATTTACTTAAGTTGCTATACCTAGTACTAGTATCATTTCAACCACTTATTTGCACATTCATGAGATGAGACTCGTGCGTTATTACTTCTTTTAAAAATGTCATCTCTACTCTATATTAGTGGCATTTCGAGCCATCCCTTCCCATACTAATAAGAGGACTTTTGGTTCTTTTGCAGCATCTTACATGTTTGCTTGCATGCTTCAAATTCATCTCTCATATAACATGTCTGGTTTCAATTTTCTTCATCATGATTATACATTTTTGCTGAAAACAGCATATGACTAACTAACTAATTGAATGCACGTATCCATATGCTAATGCCCAATAGCTATGCTAAAATATTGTTGCTTCACACTTATTTTCTTTGATAAATTCAAATGTTGTGTGACTTGTGTCACGCTTTGCCCTTTGGCCTTGCCTAGAGAATGAAATTCGTATGAGCATATGTATGCGTCATCAAACAATCTCACCAACACGTCTGTGAATATGCAATTGAATTGTAAAAAAAAATAAAAAATAAATGCAATTGACATTGAAATTTTGATTTGCCTTTCTCGTCACTTCAATTAAACCATGATATAATCTTTTGGATAATCATACATCCAGCGAAATCAAATTTCACGACAGTTCACGAACAATGTAATTTGGTCACTTAACACCACCACAATCATGATTTCCTTGAATTACGGAATTAAATAAAACTCATGTTTTTATAATCAATTCGATCCCCCGATTGGATCGGGGACAAACTCCTACGAAAAGATTTTTGCCACATTTTGCCTATATTTAAGGCTTCTTGAAGAGTTCGGGACAAATTATTTCGCTGCATATAGCAGCATATTGAGTCTATGAATGAATATTTTAGGGTTTAATTGTTTGTATAATACTCCATCTAGTCCTATTTACAAGAGAGTTTTGGGTCAACAAAAGTTAATGTACTTGGTCCAAATTTTTAACCAGATACAATACATTTTTTTGACCTAAATGTTTCTTATAAATAGGACAAGAGGGAGTAATATCGATTAAAAATTGTCTCATTTGATAAAAATTTGTTGTATAATAATTTATAATATTAAAAATCAAAGCTTGGTCATTTTTAAAAGGCTAAAATATGGTTTTGGTCCCTGCAAATATGTCTCGTTTTGGTTTTAGTCCCTGTCAAAAAAATTTGTAGTTTTCGGTCCCTGCAAATATTCCTCGTCTTGTTTTTGGTCCCTGGCCCCACTTTTGTGATCATTTTCACACGTGGCACATGATGACTGAACCTATTTTGTAGAAAAATAGTCCCTGCAAAATATTTTTGTTTTTGGAAATAGTCCCTGGACCAAATACTACAAATTTTTGTTACAGAGACTAAAAGCAAAACGAGCCATATTTGCAGGGACTAAAACCATATTTTAGCCTTTTTAAAACATGTTGCAAACAGTTTAAAACTTTTACCAAAAATGATAATAATTACGATCTTGGTATTGAATTACGATTATGATGAATTAAAATCCATTAAAAGTGTTTTAAAGTTGTAAAAAAAATTATAAGAAAATGTTAGTTGTGTTTAGGAGTCTATTTGTTCGTGGATCAAATTCGCCATTTTCTCTTTAAATTTCATTCAACGTCCCTCAACTCATCAACCAAACAACCTAAACGAGGCTTTTAAGTTGCAGTGGCCGAATAGAATTGAGTTTGAAGTAAAAAAAGTGTTTGTAGAGCTTGATTCAAGTTCGCGAACAACCCAATTTAACTTTTTAGATTAAATCACATACCTAATTAAAAAAATTAGAATTTTTAACCTTTTAAATTAATAGTCCCTCAACAAAAGAGAATCGTCAACATATAAATTTAGTTAAGATAAAAATTCAACTAACAATCCAAAACTAACTCAACATAATTTTTTTAAATATATAAATTAATTATAATAAATTTAAAAATAAATATCTTTTTAAGTATACATATATACAATTGAGTCGAATTATATAAAGTTTATGTTTGCCTCATATAATAAACAAACTTAATTTTCAGTTCAAGTTCAACACAAAAAAAACATTTATCAAAGTGTTAAATTATTTCGAATTGATTTGGTTCATTTGGAGCTTATAAACACGATAATTTTAGTTAACATTAATTTCATAGGACTGGAGTGTTTTTCTAAATGATAAGATTGTAGTTAGTCTATTATTTCTCCTATATTTTACGTCCAAATAAACCAATTTCCTTCTTTTGGTTCATAACTAAATAACATCGAGGAGTTGGGTTTGAAAGAAAAAACTCCAAAACTCAAACAACAACTACAAATACAATCATCTTATTACTAACTAGTCAGAAGAATATGGTCACTTTTGTTTTAGATTTAAAAAAAAATAGTTTTTTCTTTGTATTTTTAAATTAAATTTTTTAAAACTTTACTCAAAAATAGTAGAAGTTATTTCGAACTCATTTAACATAAGTTATAAATGAGATTATGACATTCACTAACTTAGATATTCATTATTAGAGATTTTACATAGTAAAAATCACATATTTTTTCAAAGTGACATCTTTTAAATATGATTTTTATGAAAAGCTATTTGAAATAGCTTTTTTTTTAGAGATTTTTTCAAAATTTCAGTATCCAAAAAAATTATAACAAAATGATGAAATACTAAAAATTACATTTTAAGATAAACTATTCAAATCGATTTTTCATTCAAAATTTTCTTTAAAAATTTCTTTATAATAAAGCTGCAGCAAAAATATATTACACTATAAAAATCTATTTTAAAAAAAGCAAAACAAACGGACCCTATATCTTACTGATTGAATCAATTTATGTTATCAACAAAACAATGTTCTATATATCTTATTCTTTTGAATGAAGTCTCAAGTTGGTTGCTCACAATTTTTTCTTGACCAAAATTTAATTATGACAAAAAAACTCAAATTAATCTCAATTATTTTTATACTAGCGATAAATTAATCACACTATTATAATAAATTAGAGTCCACTACCAAAAATTAAAAAACCGAGTCTAAGTTATCCCACATACAAAAATGAGTAAATTGGATCAAAAGAATACATGAAATGAGTAAATTGGGTCTCCTTACAAATTATAAATAAACACTATTTATTTTGTTATCATATTATGAGTACGAAGTTTTCATCATCCTTTAAGCAATGATTAATCTTCATCAAATAATCTGGACAACACATAAAATGAACTCTTCTATCCCACTAAAAAAAATCATACATAGAAGTCATAGATTTTATCTCTACTGTTGTCTAAAAAACCTACTTCATTTACCACCGGGACCGATTCATTATTGGTAAGTAGACACTTATTTAAAGTTAGTAGTAGTATAGTTAAATAAAAAAATATGTTGCCTAAAAGAGAAACAAAAACAAAAAAAAATGGTAGTATTTGTGATTGTGATTGAGTCACAGTCACGATCCGAATAATTTTGAGTTTGAAACCGAGCTTCATTGCGATTAACGCGTAATGTAATGTAATAAACTTTCCCATCCCAATAAAAAAAGAAAACACACACAACACAATTGTTCAAAAGGGACAAAAAAACAATAATTGCAAAAAATAAAAAAAATAAAAAAAGAACAACTCAGAGAAAGAAAACAAGAGAAGAATGAATAAATAGTAAGAACTGAATCATAGTGATTTGTTTAACGAAAGAACGCTTCAACGGCAAAATTTCCCGGGTTCTTTGTCTCTCTTTCATGCGTGACAATTCTCATTTTCTCACGCTCCTAAAGGGTTAGTTTGTTTGTTAGGGTTTCACATTTTTCCATTTTTTATTTTCTGCATTGATGGAAATTTTGATTTTAGATGCGTAATTGAAGCGAATAATTGGAGGAGTGAGTGATTTGGGGTTATAAGGTGAAAGATCTGGATAGGGTTTGAAAGAAGATGAGCGCTTCTAGGTTCATCAAGTGTGTTACTGTTGGGGATGGAGCTGTTGGTAAAACTTGTTTGTTAATTTCATACACCAGCAATACCTTCCCCACTGTGAGCTTTTCATTTCCCCTTATGTTTATGTGTTTTCAAATTAATGATATAATCCTTTTCTTTATCTATTTTGTAATTCAAATTGAAATTTCAGTAATTTGGATTTAATTTTTTATGTTGTTATTTTTATGGTGTTATGATTGTTGGATTCTAGCTATGAGAAATTTAGTTATAAATGTTGACGTATGGTCAATGATGTTTGCGGAAATTTTAGTTGGTTTTCATTTTGTCTTAAATAAACTTACATTTTGAGATGTAACAATTGACTTAATTTATTTGGAATCTTTGTATGGTAAAACTGGCTAGAAATTCACCTATTATGGTGAATAAGTGGGGAATCCGGAGTTTGAACCCCGACAGCGTCCCTGCCAATTAAGCTATGCTCATGGGACTGGTTTATCCTTTTATTTTTTGGGGTTAAACATATTTGTAGAACGTTTCAGGCTTTTAGATTGGATAATTTGTTTCCTTTGAAGTTTTTGCGCTAAAAGATTAGGATATCAGTGTTTTTGGTGCTTTGATTTGATTCACATGCATGCAGTGTTGTGATCTTCCCTTTTTTATTTGTTTTTGTTTAAATAAATTCTTCAATTTTTTTGTATGTTATTTAAGAGTATGAAAATTACGATGAATGATGTGGGTAATAATAAAAAATTGTGACAAAGGAAATAATTAGATTCTGGCATTGTGGTCCAATGCCTTATTATCATATATGTGCACTTGTTGAAAAAGATATATGATTGTTATTTTTGCATCTTTTCACTTTGTTTGGAAACAGGATTATGTGCCAACTGTCTTCGACAATTTCAGTGCAAATGTGGTTGTGAATGGAAGCACTGTGAATCTGGGTTTGTGGGACACTGCAGGTATTGTTATAGAATTTTTTTTTTCTTTTTTAAGTATACAATGTAGAGAGTGCTTTCTGGATTTTTTATTGTTTTTCTTGTGAAACAGGACAAGAGGATTATAACAGATTAAGACCTTTGAGTTATCGTGGTGCCGACGTTTTCATTCTCGCTTTCTCCCTCATAAGCAAGGCCAGTTATGAAAATGTTTCCAAAAAGGTACTCATCCCACTGTGTTTCAAATTTACGCTCCTTGTGACCCATGATTTTAAAATTCATTTTTGCATATTCCCTTTTATATGAATGTGTGGTTTCTTTATAAACTGGAATGATGATCAATTTCATATGTGCTGTCTCATTTCCAGTGGATTCCAGAGTTGAAGCATTATGCACCTGGTGTTCCCATTATTCTGGTTGGCACAAAGCTTGGTATGTCTATTTTTGGCCAATGTAACATCTGATATTGTAAATTCATGCATTAGTCAGTTGCTTCCTTCTAGTGTAGAAATATTTCTTTTTTTCAACACAAAACTCCTCTTCTATTTCTTTTTTTAATTCCTTAACAAGTGTTTTAAGGGTGCATGTAAGCAAGACCTGATTTATGATATTAAGCACATTTTGTGCTATGAAATCATATGATCTTAAATATATGAAGTCCATGACCCATGATTGATAATTCTTTT
>Ga0315913_1000181_pt1 | contig 44923 bp, 19 predicted proteins | sample MpolsnodulesMG_FD_207736 | JGI IMG/M metagenome (GOLD analysis project Ga0315913, IMG submission 207736) | Medicago polymorpha root nodule microbial communities from Los Angeles, California, United States - small nodules | ecosystem: Host-associated > Plants > Roots > Nodule | place: USA...
CTCCCAATAGGTATCACTTCTTTCTTCATTACTTGGCTCACAAACTTCAAACTTCTCCTTTTCACCTTTGATTTGGGTCCTCTCTCTTCCAACCCAAAAATCTCTCTTCCTCTCTTTCTCACCTTTGCTTGTCTCCCAATTAGAATCACACAAAAACAAAAACACCCATCAAAATTCAATGTTTTGCTACCAATCAAAGCCTTGCTTTTTTGTCTTTTCCTTATAAGCCTAAATGACCAAAAACAAAAGCAAAAGATGTACCCATCGATTATTATTATGGGTCTCTATTGCAGCCTCATATATTTATTATTAGATCTTGTTTTGGGATTTTTCAACATTTTGATTAATTTTGTATTTGGGATTGAGCTTGAATTACCATCTAATGAACCTTATTTGTCATCTTCATTGGGTGATTTTTGGGGGAAAAGATGGAACCTCATGGTAACATATATACTGAGACACACCGTATACACTCCCATGAGAACATTAATGTCTAAAACTATGCTAGGCCCTCAATGGGCTCCAATGCCTGGAATTATGGCAACTTTCTTGGTGTCTGGATTAATGCATGAGCTTCTATTTTACCATGTCACACATGTTACACCCACGTGGGAAGTAACATGCTTCTTTGTGCTTCATGGGGTGTGTGTAGTTGTGGAGATTGGTGTGAAGAAGTGGTTGGGTCATAAATGGAGAGTACATTGGGCCATATCTGGGCCTATTACTGTAGTGTTTGTGGTGTCCACTGCTGCATGGCTATTCTTTCCACCGTTGTTACGTGATGGTGCTGATCAGAGAAGCATTGAAGAGTTCAAAATTTTGGTTGATTGTGTAATGAGAAAGTTTTAGGTTGCGATTTTCTCCACCACATTGGTCTGCAGGTCCAAATATTTATGTGATTGTAGTATTTATATGATATGATTGTTGGCTTGAGTTAACAGAAATAGTTTTCACATTTTATCATTCTTGTTGGCATGTCTCAACTCAATTAACCTGCCTGAGTATATAAAGTATACTATATGGTTGTAGACTTGAATCTAATCGGGATTATTGGAATAACAGACAATTTGTCTATTTTCTGTGCTTCCTGCATTTGTTTGAGCTGTATAAGGAAATTGGAGGCCTAACTCTTATCAAGAGTCTTATCAATCCGATGTGGGACATGAGTTTTTCCCAATACACCCCCGTCACGCCCAGCACTCTTTGGGCTTGGTGCGTGAATCGGTAGGTGGCCCTTGAAATCGACAGGCTCTGATACCATAAGGAAATTGGAGGCCTAACTCATCCTTAAAAACCAGTTCATAAGGTGAGGATTGCCTCCTCTATATAAACTCTTATCAAGAGTCTTATCAATCCGATGTGGGACATGAGTTTTTCCCAATACTGTATATGCTTTTACAATCTGTTGGTGCTCAATTTTCAGTCTTTAGTGATCAGTTTAGAGGGTCTGGGAACCTAAGTTTTGGGAATTTTTTTCCTAACTCTGTGTTAGATTTGACACATGCTAACTGTTCTAATCTGAAGTTAGTATCTGGCAGTACACTGAACCAATTGAGCTTGTTTTGGAGTCTTTAGAGAAGGCAGGGTCTTCTTTTTTGGATATCTGTTGTTGTCTCACTGGAGCAATTTAAGACTGCAGAAGCTGTTGATTTTTCAGAGGCATTTTTCTGGTTCTGTTGTTTCTCTGAGATGCTTCAGTCTCACCATCTTGTTCAGGATGCATTCTCTGATAAGTTCTATTGCTGTTCTGCCACATGGTGGAAATTTCCCCAATTTATGCCCTTTGGAGGATTCTTTTCCTAATGTATCCTGTTAATATGGGGTGGATTTAGGATCGTTGCTGTTGTTACTTTGGTAACATCAGTAATTAATTCTGATGGAGCATTTTGACTGCTGTGGTTGCTATCATATATTGGTATTTAGAGTTGCAGCCCAATTTGGCTTTATGGGATCTCTAATTTGGCTTTTGAGTACAACCTGCACATTGTGGACTTCATGTAGGTTTGGTTGCCATAGCAGTAGTTTGGTTTTAGTTTTGTTTGTCTCAGAAGTGGTCTTTATACCACATGTGACTTTCTTTGCCAGTTATTAACAAGGTTTTGGCTTAGTCCTCCAATTTTGTACTTTAGTTTTTTCTTGTATTCTTTTTGGCTTATATCAGAAAGGGAAAAAAAAAATCCAATTTTTTAAGAGAAGCAAAAAGAAGAAAGATTTTTAGTTTTTCTTCCTAAGTTAAGCATAGTAGTTTAAAAAGTTATCATAAAATTGTATCACACGATACAACCACTTCCTCTCTTTAAAGTTTAGGGTTAGGATTCTTATAACATGATCGTGTTTCCCTCAAAAACAGCATGAAGAGAAAAAACTTAGCATATGTTCTTGTGCCAAACATCACCATCATCAACAACAAAATGATCCATGTCATACTAATGAGAAGAGCTTAGCTCAACCTTTTTTTGTAGAATCATAAAAATAAGAACAAGATTTACCAACTTATTTTCTTCATATATAGTACAAAAACCAAATAACCCACTTTCATCAACTTATTTCCCTTAAATACATACTCCCACTATTTACCAACTTCTGAAATGAATGGGGCTTAAATACATCGATTATAACATAAGTAATGTAAGAAAATTCAATCGAAACGCCACTATCCAACGATAAATACATCTATCCATAGAAAATATTGTATTCAGGAGAGCCAAGTCATATTCTCTCAAGCAGATGATCGGTGATTTGTACTTGTATTGAATTTCATTAGTTTACGCAGAACTTTATTCGCCATCACTCAAGATGGGAACTATGAGTGGGTTCATTTGTGCCAGATATACAATCGCCCACCTGATAAAACAAATCAACCACCAAGGTAAGCTTAACGGGGGAGAAGAAAAGAGTAAGGTTATGCACGACAAAACAGGACATGACTATTCACAAGCTAGAACTACTACCGGAACCAAAAGGAAATGTACTATCACATACATAAAATAAAAATAAAAAATGAATACAAGTTTATCAACACAAGACAGACATATTTAGAAACTAAATCACTATGATGTTAAAATGAGTGCTATGGATATAGACGATTATTAAATATCCCCTCCACCCAAAGCAATGTGTTTGTATCATACCATCTAAAGCCCAATTTTCTCCCTACCTTGATTATACTGGACAAGACTTTGTTATAAAATATACCCCAAAAACACTACTTGCATGTTTGGAAAGTGACAAAATCACGTTAACATTGTGCTTTCACCAAGAAGCTACGAATTGAAAAAGTGAACTGCCGCATTCTCAGCAGCATACTAATGTAATGTCTTTCCAAATACTGAAATTCAAATAAGCAATGTCTTTGTATCATTCCATCTAAAGTCCCTTTCTCCCTCCCTTGATTGTATTTGACTTAATGTCTGACAGCATATACTCCTTGGGGTGAGGAAGAAAACATCCACTCCACGTGTGTTTGTTCAATTTTATCACAAGTTCCTTACTAGAACTCAAATAAATAAGTACCTAACTTGTTTACAATTTCCTCATGGAAAACATAGTGCAGATGGCTAGTAACAATGATAGCAAGTTAATTTACAGATATTAATGCAAAGCACTTATTGATTCATAGTCCACTCACAGTTTGAAGATTTCCATTTACTAACACACTACAAATATATTACAGTTAACTTACACATCAAGAACAAGTTAAAGTTTCCTCCTCTAAGAAAAACAAGATAAAGTTTCCCATCACATTCTTTTGTCTACTTGTGACATTTGGTGGAAAATTCCCTACTTGCCCAGGCATGACTATCTAAACAAATTCCATTTTCACAGTTTGTTTGTGCCTATTCAATTACTTTTACTTAGTGCTGCTAAAAAGGATACGATATTTGACTTGTGCAGCAGTATCATGGTTTTGGTCAGAGTAAAAGAGCAAGTATTAGAACAAACAATTTCAAGGGAATCAATTATGAAGTGAATATATTAAGCTTGGGGAGTAAAGAGCCATGAAGCGTTTACACAGACAAGGACATCAGACACGACACCGATAATGACACATGGACATTAGTAATGATAAAAATGGAAGTGAGTGAATGTAACCACATGTGTCAAACTGTCAGTATCGTAACTTGTACGAGTGTTAGACACTCGGACACATCTTCGACCTGAAATGTTGGTGCTACACATGTGAGGAGTTTTACAATACTACTTTTTCAAGTGACCAATACCTTGCCAAGGAAGTAAGCCTAGTTGTGAAACTTTTCAGTATTGCAATGTCTATTCAAACATTAACCAAGCTAAGAATGTTAAATCAAACACGGACTTACATCATCCAGCAGCATATTGTTGATGTAAGGACCAATGTTAGGTGAAATCTGCAACAAAATAATAAGATATTAGAGGACAGAACTTTGAGAGTGAACGGAGACAGAGTGACATTTTCATAAACAATTCATAACAAATAAGGTACTAAACCACACAACCTGCCCAGAAAGATGTCGATAAAATCTACTCTGCAAAAATTGAATAACATGACACAAACCAATTCACAATTTCCCAAGATCTATCAGTTATGTCAATAATGAATGCCCATATTTTGATTCTCTCAAAGATATTGTTAAATATAATGTGATCTATGGAATCATTTCCTTCTATGAGGTGTAACTAAAGTCTGTAGACAACATTTGAAAAGAGTTATCTTATCAATTATCATCAATTAGTCCAATCCTTTTTGTCTTAGACCCTATTGGAGTAAACAACTTATTTTCCAACTTTTAGCATACTTATCATACAAGAGCTTATGAATAAGCTATTTCCATAACTCAAGATAAAATAAAATTGTAACCTGTTTTCATATTTTCTTGAGAGCTTATGAAAATAAGCGGAAAACAGATTACGAACATGTCAGAAGCTATTTTCATAAGTTCTGCCAGACAATGTCACAAGTGCTTATGCAAGTAGATAAGCTCAAATAAGTCAATCTAAACAGGCCCCTTAGTTTTGGCACTGGAAAAATGGAAATACATAAATTCAAACAAAAAAAAGTAAAGATGAAATTTTTGATAGAAAATAAAACCATTATAAGATAATCCAATCCAACCATCCACATAAAATGGAATTATATAAGAATTTACCATAGCCAATAATTATTTGGTTACTTCAATTAAAATAAAATAAAATTGTGGGTTGCTCCAATTTAGTGCATAATTGACATGAAGAATCAAAATAAATGAAGAAATTAAGAAGGGTTAATGGATAAGATTAGTACTAAATAACAATAAATTGAATTTTGGTGGAAGAGTAAGCGTACAGATTAGCAGAAGGTCCTTTGTTGAAGCAAATTCTTGTAGAAAGGCATGCGATGATTCCGATTAATAGGAAGATTAGCGAGGTAACAACGAAACCCATTTCGATTTCGATCTGCTTAATTACACAGATTCAAACAAAGTGTTCATAATAATTCAGATTGTATGAATGAATGAACGTGCAGCTACAGCTACAGTTACATTACACGTGGAAGGTCGTGTTTCTTTTTATCTGGACCGTCCAAATATCTAATTTTTTTTAGGGCAAAGGGCAAGTTTATTTTTGCTAAAAAAAGGGGTAAGTTTATTTAAAATGTATTTTTAACTAAATAAAAAAGACCGTCTTTCAGTCCTCACAAGATTAACTCAGTTGGTAGAGACAATGCATAAAATATGCAAGGTGTAGGTTCGAACCCCGACCACCACACAAAAAAAATCGTCTTTCAAGTATTCAATTTTTATTTTTTTAAAGATAAAAATTCAATCCTTAAAAAAAGGATAGTAATTCAATGTATTTCATTTAAAATCAAGTGGGAAATACAAATAATTGAGATTAGTTGTAAATTTTGGCACCTTTGCTAAAGAACAGGCTATCATTTACTAACCGCCTAACGGATCTAATAACTTAAGGTGAGTTATCTAAACATAAAACGTACTTCATACTTGTTGGGTCCTTCAATGCATTTCAATCAATTTTTCTATAAAAAAAAATGTCAAATGTTGAAAGCTAATTAGAAATTTTTAGAAAAACGAAATGCAAGTTTAATCATCTAAAATTAGCAAATGCAAAAAATCTAGAACTAAATTAAACATTTTTAAAGGAACAAATTGATTAATACCATATTTATTATGACCAACGATTTGATTAAATCAACCAGAAAATGTTGACAATGAAAACACTTAAAACACTCACACATTCAATCATTTTAATGAGAGAGATAATCTTTTGTACAAGGACTTAATGAAATTCATGTTGTTTGTCTATCAAAAGACCATGACAAATGTCTTATAATAACCTTTTAACTAAGCAAAATATAAAACAAGCAAGAGTATTAATTTATTGGAAGAAAATGTAAGTCCTTTTTTTTTTCTTCCTTCTAGTAGTCTAGTGGCTGGAGCTCACACAATTAAATATGGAGAAACAATAAAACGTGAAGAAGTGAGGTGTCTAAGATTTAAACCACGACCCCAGCATAAAATATGCAAATGCCCCTACCAACTGAGCTAAGCTCACGGAGACAATGTAAGTCATTTTTACGTTTGTTTGACATCACACACGTATATTTTATAATTTCTTAATTTTCTTATAAGTTGTGCATATGAAAATTTATTTATTTTTTCTTCACGTAAGAGCACCCATGTCTATACCATCTATATAAGTGGTATAAATGAGTCTCACATAATACATTATATTACTTCACACTTCTCAATTATTTAAACCACTCCCCTAAAAGTAATTATTTAAACCACTCAATTTTATTTTTTAAATATTCATATCACTCCTCCAAAACTCTAAAATGGGTTCCACTTATCTTACAATATTCTTTAAATTATATTTTAGAAAGAAAAAAAAACTAAAAAGTAATACAAAGTTTGACAAGTACGGAAAAGAACCGTGACAATGTATTGCAACTATGGATAGTTTAACTACTCATATCCATTATCCAATGCAATTATCCAAGATACTATGACACAAAAACACTGGTTAATGTGTTACCACCCATTTTGACGGGCGATGTGCATGCTCTAATTATACTTTTAAGTTTGTTCACTATAAATTCAATTCCAAGTTCCGTCTCTACTCACACGATTAACCAATGACTTTGATGTATTTCATTTATGCATAGTTATACTAGAAAACATAGTAATTCTGATTTTCTTTGGATAACAGTTATTTATTATTTATTTTTTTTGTCAAGATTTTAATCTTTCATTTTAAAGGAAGTTATTTTTAAAATTTGTTTAGTAATAAAAAATGGAAAATAAGCGAAACGACGTCGTTGGATTATTGAATGACTACTACGAACCGTCACCTTCATCTTGTTTCAATCCAAAAGACACCAACCAAATTGAAAAAAGCTTAAAATTTTCAGCTTAAGCTATTAAGCTAAAACCCTAGCAAAAAAGCAAAAAAGAAAACCCTTTTTCAAGATAACAAAAATGGTTACTACACTTCTCCCTTCTTCTCTCACAAACCCAAACAAGCTTTTCTCACATTCTTCCCTCTTCCACAATTCATCACTATCCACTTCACATTCAGTTCCACTTTACCCCAAAACGCAACGTTTCACTCGTCGTTTTGGGTCTGTTAAATGCTCTTTAGCTTATGTTGATAACGCGAAGATTAAGGTCGTTGGAATTGGGGGTGGTGGTAACAATGCCGTTAATCGCATGATTGGTAGTGGTTTGCAGGTGGGGTTTTCATTCCCTTTATATTTCTTCCATAAAGTTTTCATTTTTACCTTTCCTTTCACTTGTTTTAGAACCCAATTTAAAGCATTGCTAATGGGTTATTTTCATTTTTTATGTTTAAACTCTATGTTGCTGTAAATGTGATAACTTTGGTGCTATTCTATTTTTAATTATTTGTTGTTGTTGACTGGTTCATTCTAGTGGCACTTCATATAGCATAGTTTTATTCAGAAATTTGGACTGTCTATGTTGTATGGAACAGAGTGTTGGGCGGTGGAGAGCCAAAACGAGAATATAATAAGCGTAGCAGAGATGAAAATGTTGTGCTAGATGTGTAGTGATACTAGATGGGATATGATTAGAATTGACAACACTAGAGAGAGAGAGTTGGCGTAGCACCTATGGTAAAAAAGATGGTGGAAACTAGCCTTAGGTGGTTTGAACATGTAGAGAGAAAACCTATAGATTTTGTAGTAAGGATAGTAGATCAAATGGAGGATAGTTAATTCACTGGAGGTAGAGGATGACCTAGAAAAACTATAAGAGAAACTATTAAGAAAGATTTAGAGTTTAATGAGTTGGATCGAAATCTGGTTTATGATAGAACATTATGGCGTAATTTGATCCATGTAGCTGACCCTACTTAGTGTGGGATAAGGTTTGGTGGTTGTTGTTGTATTTGATAACCTTTCATTCTAGTGGCACTATTCATTAAGGTAACCTTTTTATTTTGTGTTGTCCTGCAATGCTATGCAACCATGCGAACAAAGCTAAAATTGCTGCCAACCGTGATATATTGTGGAAATTTTGATCAAATACAGCTAATGCGCTCAGAATTGCTGTTGCAGATAGTTAGTTTCTTAAAACCTTGCTTGTGAATGCTAATGTTGTTTTCTTCTGCTTATATTTGTATTCAGGGTGTAGACTTCTATGCAATAAACACTGATGCTCAAGCACTACTGCATTCAGCTGCCGAGAACCCTATTAAAATCGGAGAGCTTCTGACTCGTGGATTAGGTCAAGCAATCTCCTCGCACATGTTTTCACTCCTATAGCCTTCCTAGTTTTATTAAGAAATTGATTGGTGGTTGGCCTTTTGATTCAAATTGTTTGATGATGATGCAGGTACCGGTGGGAATCCACTTTTGGGCGAACAAGCTGCGGAGGAATCAAAAGAAGCTATTGCTGATGCCCTTAAAGGATCGGATTTGGTGTTCATAACAGCTGGGATGGGTGGGGGTACAGGGTCCGGTGCTGCCCCAGTTGTGGCCCAAATATCAAAAGAGGCAGGCTACTTGACTGTAGGTGTTGTTACATATCCTTTCAGTTTTGAAGGACGTAAAAGATCCTTGCAGGCAGGTGTCCCTCCTTTCCTTGTTTGAGAGTTGTTTGAAAACAGTCATTACTCATTACTGAGTTATTTTCTACTCTGTCTTAATACTATTGTTAAATAAAATGGTATTCATTTGATATTTTGTTCAGGCACTTGAAGCCATTGAAAAGCTTCAGAGAAATGTTGATACACTTATTGTAATTCCAAATGATCGTCTGCTTGACATAGCTGATGAGCAGATGCCCCTCCAGGATGCTTTTCGTCTTGCAGATGATGTTTTACGCCAAGGAGTTCAGGGAATTTCAGACATTATAACAGTGAGTTGATTTGCAAACAATGTATTCTATTTTTCTTTTTCATGGTCATTAGAGCATGATTTAAGTCCCTAGTTGGTCCCGCTAGACTTGAAATGATTCTTTTGAGTTGCCACTCTTCATAATTGAACTTGAACTTATGTCAAGGGATATCGTGTAGTCTTTTTGCCTAAATCATGTGACCTGTTGTGTGCAAGCTTGTTAAAATCGCGAGTTAACTTGTGGAATTGTTCGATTCCTCGAGTTTATTTAGCAATTTCGAGTCAATTCGCTTGCTAACTCAAAATCTAATAAAATCGGAATTTGCTTGTTAACTTGTGCTCGAATCGCAAGTCAACTTGTTGAACTCGTACACAATCGTACGTATTCATAGGGTATGGGAAGCAAAGGTTTATATTTTGAAACAGCGCACTAATTTTTCCCTGGTCAAATGAACTTCACACTGCCATTTTATACAGTCCTCCTCCCTATTACTTACCAAATTTTCGATGTGGGACAATTTAACATTAGTGTAATTTTTCCCTCGTACAATGAACTTACACAACTAGGGGGACTACTTAAATTACTTACAAGCTTTCCGCTGTGGGAATTTAACGTTAGTGCAATAGCTTAAACTAGAGGACTACTTATATGCTGTCAATTTTCAATATGCGACTATTCTTATTTTTATTTATTTTTTTTAAAATGGGATTATTCCGATATTACTATTGTTAGGTGTTGGGCCAGTTTCTTTTTAATTTAGGATGACACTTTATTATGGTGGTTCAATGTATTTTTTCTTTAGAATTAAGTTAAAAATTTAAATGATTGATGCATAATGCATTTAGGGTATTATGTAAAAATATATGTCGTGTAGAATAATGCTAGGAACCAATGTAGTCAGGTTCGTGTTTTTAAGTAGGATCGATAGGCTGGTGAAAGATTGTAAACACAAGGGCCATAAGATGATTCGTAAGTAGTAGGTTGTTGATAGAGTTGAGAGAAAAAAACAGAGAAAATAGAGGAAAAACAGAGGAACCGAGCAAAAAAGCAGAGAAATTAGAGGAAAAACAGAGGAACCGAGCAAAAAAACAGAGAGATTAGAGGAACCATAAGAAAAACAGAGCAAAAACGAACCTGAGTAAAGTCGAAGACGATTGAGGTGCCGTGTGACGGTAGGATAGGATCTTTCAATCCTACAGACCAGCACTTGATCCCGACTACAATGTTAGGAACACACTCTCGAACACACATCCCAACACACTCTCTTTTATTGGTTAAAATTCATATCGGTCCCACCAAATTATGTGGGTCCCACATAAACTTAGTTGAACTCATGAATTTTAAACAATAGGAAAAAGTGTGTTGGGATGTGTGTTAGAGAGTGTGATGCTAGAATTCCTCATGTCATGTATATATTATTGAGGAATGAGGTAAACTGGTCGATTTCACCTATGCACAACGAGTTAACTTAACTCTCGAGTTTGACAACCCTGGTTGTTGTGTGTTCTTTCAGATACCTGGACTTGTGAATGTGGATTTTGCTGATGTAAAAGCTGTGATGAAAGACTCTGGTACTGCAATGCTCGGAGTAGGTGTTTCCTCTGGTAAAAACCGAGCTGAAGAAGCAGCAGAACAGGCTACTTTGGCTCCTTTAATTGGATCATCTATTCAATCAGCCACTGGGGTAGTGTATAATATTACTGGAGGAAAGGACATTACCCTGCAGGAAGTCAACAGGGTATCTCAGGTATATGAATTTTTACTTGTTAAAGAAAAATCTTGTTATGACTTATTCCTTTTACACTTTGATTCTGTGAATTTGTTGCTAAAGTGACATATATTGTTTGAATACTAATCTTCGAATATTACTTGATTTAGTATTAATGACTTCAGGCAGAGTGCTGTAGTATTTTATTGATATTCATTTCAGTTAACTTGTAAAATTGTTAATTATTCTTCTATCTAATCAAAATGACGCAAGCCTCCAATTATTTTCCTGAAGAGAAAAGGAATATATGTATACCATCCCTAAAGGATTTTTTTTCTTCTTCTTGATTTTGTGCTTCATATTACTCTATTATTATACTTTATTTTCCATTTTGCTTTTGAAAGACTACATCCAGTTATCATTGGCTTTGTATCTGCATTTTCTGGCCTTTCTCTTTATTATGTCAAGTTCTCAATGCGTGTAATTTTTACAGGTTGTGACTAGTTTGGCTGATCCTTCTGCCAATATTATATTTGGAGCTGTTGTTGATGATCGTTACACTGGGGAGATTCATGTGACTATCATCGCCACTGGCTTTTCACAGTCTTTTCAGAAGAAGCTGCTAACAGATCCAAGGGCTGCTAAGCTTCTTGACAAAGTGGCCGAGGGAAAAGAAAGCAAGACAGTGCCCGCTCCCCTCAAGTCCTCAAACTTATCTTCCAAAGTTGAATCTAGAGCACCGCCCCCACGAAAGCTCTTTTTTTAGTTGCATAGTTCAATTTTATTTTTATTTTTTAATTAACATTTTATTGTAGTCATTCAGCTGTTTGATGATGTTGAAGCTTATTTGATTTGTTGAGATGCCTTTCTTCATATGGTTTATGTAACCATGTGCTTAAGTGTATGTAGCTCACAAACAATTTTTGTTTATGAAATGGATATATAATGTTTGAGCTTATTTTTAAGCGAGCAAGTGAATATATTTATCATTTAATGAGTTGATACCACAATATAGCTATTGGAGTGAGAATGAATATGTTCTCTTATTTGCTCGCTACCATATATTACATGTTAATCAACAATAATGAAAGAGTTGTGTTGTTTCAAAGTGCTGCAATTGTTCTGGAATTATCAAAGTCCAACTTATCTAAGCATAAACTAATAAATAAGTCCCCAAGTTAGTAAATCTTTAAGAGACATTCCATCGCATTCTTCAAGTCTTTATGAGATTCATCTCTACAAAACATAAAAAATTCAACACATAAAAGGGGTCAGAAAATAGTTCATAAACCAATAGAAAAGAAATAGATGAAAACACGCAATAAAATCATGGCATAATACAACTCAAGCACATATGATTCATGTTTTTTTTTTTAATAAGCAAAACGTATTAAATAAACACTAAACCACGCACAAGATCTCTTGTGCAAGGAATAGATTAAGTATTACTAAACCTCACATCTCACAAATACTTCATCTCTTGAGATGTCATATCCTACTGCGTCAAGAATCCTGTCAATGGTCTGAAAAATTCTCTTTCACCATAAAAAGTTCTAGTTTCTCTGCATGTTCAGCAGACAATTCCCTATTCACTAAAGGGAAAGGAAGTCATTTGGTGGTGTTGCTAGTTTATGTTGACAACATCAGCATAGAAGTCCTAATTCTGACCTCATCAAGCAAACACAACAGATGTTGGAAGCCAAATTCAAACCGAAAGTACTTGGTGATCTGAAATATTTCCTTATCCTACAGATAGCAAAGTCTAAGCAAGGTATTCACTTATGCCAACACAAGTATACTATGGAATTCTTAACTCTCACAAGATTCCTCGCAGCCAAGCCTAAAGTTGTTCCCATTGATCATCAGATTCGGCTTAATGATACCAATGGTGAAGAACTGTCGGAAGACTCATTGGAAGGCTTATGTATCTCACAATTTCTTGACCGGATATAACCTTCGCAGTCAATCGGCTTAGCCAATTCATGGCTCATCCTAGGACCTCTCATCTACAAGCTGTCCACCATCTGTTGCAATACCTGAAAGGTACTCCCGGCCAAGGCATTTTTTTTTTCCAGCTACCCAATCTCTCAAAGTTACCGTCTATGTGGACGCGGATTGGGTTAGCTGCCATGTTTCTCGATAGTCCACAATCGGTTATTACATGACTCCATGATATCTTGGAAATCCAAGAAGCAAGCTATTGATGCTCTCTCTTCCGCAGAGGCTGAATACAAGGCCATTACTCAGAGGTAGCATCCAACTTGCAAACAACGCTCCAAACATATCAACGCCGATTGTCATTTTATCTGGGAATGTGTTTGTTCTAGTTTCCTCAAACTTGTTCACAACCACACCAGCTCCAAACATCAACTAGCTGACCCATTGACAAAAGCACTACCTAAGATTCCTATTCAGTATCTCATTTCCAAGTTGGGGATTTCAAACATATACCTTCCAACTTGAGAGAGGGGGATATTGAATATAACAAATTTGTTGCATTTATGTTATTACTGTTTTATCGTTAGTTTAATTTAGGTTCACCTTGTTACATGAGATATACTTCAATACGAAGAAAACTCTATTTTAACTTTTTTCATGGCTCTCTCTCTATATAGGGCTAAATTATAATTCAAAAACATATCTATATCTTTAAAATAAGACACAAGCTAACAAATCCTATAAAGTACTCCAACAAATATTCAAATTTAAATCTTAATGATATCTTTAGGGATTTAATTTTAATACATTGACGGTGGGAAACATTTTTACACATACATCTAATCAAATCACACTATGATACAAATATTTTACCTGCGGTGCATAGAAATTAATCTCTATCTATAAGGATATTTTATTATAAATCTAAACCTAAACCTAAAAATTGTATCTAGGCATAATATTCTCAACACTTCTTTGCAACCAAGTGATTACATGAAATGTATCAATCATCATTTTCTCTATGTGTGTGTTCTAAGTTGATAATATTGATTAAATAGAATCAACAACATACGAAAAAAACAAATACGAGTGACTAGACAGGGAAGGAGGAGGAAGAAAGTAGCTACCATGGATGGTATCTTCTTCTTCATCGGCTAGCTTCAAACTGGAACCATCTGGGCCTCATTAACTGGCTCAGGTGCCACTGTTGCCAGTGAGGGTGAACTCCACCGCTGGTGGCACGTCCGGATTATCCAGCAGATGAGTTCAAAAACTATGACAAAGAGAGCGTATAATGTCAAAAGCATGAAGAAGTTGCGAAAGGAATCGAATGGGGGCGACATTGTTGGATTTCTGTTTGAAAAATGAATGAAGAAAATTTGATGACTAAGAGAATGAGTGAATATACGTTTTTCTCATTCATCTTCTTCTTTTCCATTTTAAGAAAGAAAAGAGTTTTTGCAGAAAATAAAGCGAAGACGCGGGAGATGATTATGCAGTACTAATGTGCTGCTAGTTTCCTAACAATAAAATTAAATAAAACAAAAATATATGTTTTTATCTCCATAAGCATTAATAATAATTTTTTTAATCCTTATAAAATAAAATTACATTTTTTAGTCTTTGTAATATTTTCCTTTAATATTTACAGGGACAAAAAATGCTGACGAAATTTTTTATAGAACTAAAAATAATAACTAATTTTCTTACAAAAACTAAAAATATTGACGGAAAATTTTACATAACTAAAAAATGCATTTTTATTTTATTGGAATTAAAAACAAATTTCTAAATATTTATAGAGACCATGTTTCAAAAAAAAAATATTTACAGGGACCAAATCATATTTATCCCATAAAACAAACATTCCTTCCAATACTTTTTTTTGTCATATCATCACATTCATTCTTCTAAAATTATTAGCTAATGGTTAATAAAGGGACCAAATCAAATTTCTAAATATTTATAGAGACCATGTTTCTCTAAAAAAATATTATTTTTTTCCTCTCAAAAAAAAAGTTTTTTTTTCCTGTTCATAAAAGATAATAATAAGTTGGAATGCTTTGGCTCGACCCCACCTCCCGTTAGTCCGCGATTAAACGAGCTGATCCGCCAACCATAACATAAGAAATAAAAGAAAATTACATTTTTTAAAAACTAAAAGAGCTATTATTATTCATAATTTTATGTTGTAGCAACAAATAAAAATATGTTGTACATGATACTTATAAATAACAACAATAGCCCAATTATGGTGCAGTTAATGTTTAAAAATAAAAGTTACACAATTTGAAGACTAACTCTGCAAACTTAAACTACATAATCTACTATCTAAATAGTCCAACCTATATGAAGCTAAAGATTTATTTCAAAGCCAATGAGGGCTGTGGTGAAATAGGTTGGTCACAGATTTTGATTGTATACTCAATTCAACTATAACGTGCAAAGATCTTTGAACTCAAAGAGTGTTTACAAAATAATTTATATTTACCTTCCTCTAGGAGCACTAACAAATTTTCAATCTTGATTTTGAACAAGTTAGCCGCATCAAATATTGATTCTAACTTTCCCAGCTGGGGATTTATGTTGCAATTAGACGCCAATTTCCAACCTTGCCAAATCATGTAATTTCTTGGCTGCCATATTATAAAATTGATCACATTTAATTGGTCACATTTCAAATGCACACTAAAATCAATTTTCGTACCAAATCCGCCATATTCATGGCGTTTTGTACGTCAACCAACAGCCTTTCATGTTGCCAGCAAGATTTTGTTTATGAAATGGATATATATGTTTGAGCTTATTTTTAACTTAGAAACTGAATATAACTAGAGTTGATACCACGACATAGCTATTAGAGTAAGGATGAATATGTTCTCTTATTTGCTTGCTACCTTTATATTACATATTAATCAACATTCAACCATAATGGAATTCCAACGTATAAAACTCATATCTAATCATGTTTGGATCAACTATTTTATGTTATTTGAACTTCAAAATATAGAACCGTATTATGAACAACATATATGTTTATCTCTATATCACTGTTAATTTTTATCTATTACAACTTATAAACATTTCATAGATACACATAAAATCAAAGGACGTTGTATTTGATATTAAAATTTTGATGTCAAAATTCAATTTCTTTGATTAAGAAATGAACCATATTGGCATTTATTTATTATCTTTTACAATTTACATACATTATATACACATAAAAATTAAAAATCAAAAGACATTATATTTGATATAAAAAACATGCATATCAAAATAGCATTTCTTTAATTAAGTTCACCACGTTGCGCTTCCAGATTCAAAAATTTTCCTACTCCTAGGGATCCAGTATAAATGGATTCATCTTTTTTCTTAATGTGTTGTCATCCACTTTTTCATTAGTGTCTGCATATTGGAAAATAACTTGTTATCCTAAAGGAAATTAACAACAATGTTACCTACTTTGAAATTTAAGTCAAATTAGTACAATGTTTTCTTAATTTTAAAGCTAATATATTTGGATTTAATCATGGAAAAAGGCTAGGGAAAAATAAATATTCCCACACCTTGTAAGTTTGTTATGCAAAATGGGATCTATGATTAGTCATAGAATCTATTATTTAGTAGTAGCGTGTTAACTAAATACAAAAATTGCGTCTCGTGAAAAGTTTTTCAATGAAAAAATCATCTATAAAGGAGAAACTATTCGAATTTTACCGTAAAAGTTTTGATTCTTAGTTACTGCCCAATCTGTTGTCTTTTGCCAAATTATTCTTATTTATTTGTCATTACAAAAATTCAGTGTTGTATTTATGGATCAAATAAGGATGTTTTAGAATTGAATTAGAAAACTTCACCAAATAACGATTTTTTAGGTGATGAAAAAAAATAATGCGTTAAATAAGATTTTTGGGGACAACAAACTCAATCTTTAGAACTAGTAATATATACTGTGAGGTTAAATAACCAATGTCTTACATTAATCCTCTAAAAATGTCAATATTAAAGTTCATCTTATTTAAGCACAAACTAATAAGTAAGTCTCTAGCTTATAATCTCTAAAGGAAGGCGCCTAGTAATCTTCATGAAATTCTTCTGCATAAACATAAAAATTCAAGAAAAGAATAGACACACAAAAGGAGTCAGTACACATACATGTATGTGGCGTATATACAATAGAAGTATATGAAAATATAGAATCAATTAAAGAACATATCTCATTTTCTTAATAAGCAAAACATCAAGCACAAGATCTCTTGTGCAAGGAATATATCAAAGTATACAAGCAAGACAGCCAATTGTCCTTGCTTGACAGAAAGAGAAACACTACACTTCTAAACAAGTAAAAATCAGAAAATAGTTCATAAACCAATACAGTTCCAAAACCAAATCTTCTACGCCTCGACAAAAAATTCTCATTCTTGCACATTGAGGTCCCATGAATCATGCAGCTCCAATTCTAATAAACATATTACTAACCTCGAATAAATTATTTCTACCAATCCTAAGCAAGACAATATGACATAACTAAGGTCTCAATTGCCATATTATACACAGCAAGCTACCATGGATAACGAAAGACCAATTTAAAGGTAGTTTCAACATGATGCATGAGTGTAGAACCATTTTGGTAAGGGATATGCTATGATTTTGATTGGTTAAAATGCCATTTCCTATCAAGAAACTACATCAGACCCCAAAATGATATAAAATAGAAGCAGCTGCCTCATATTTGCAGATTATACAAAATAAATAACCTAGAATTAACAGAAGCTGCCTCAATTTATGCAGATTACACACATCCGCACGCCTACCCCAAACTAGCATAATACTGTGAATTGGCACAAGAAAGAGACTCCACAAATATTCTTGGCACCATGATATCCTCTGAATAACGCTTCATTGGAACCATCTACCTGCTCGCAATCACTTGACTAAAGAATGAAATGCAGACTGCTACAGATTACAAGCCTCACATAAATGCTACTTCTTGAAAAAATTTAAGCCTGCACAATACAATTCTAAGACCGGTCCCCATCAGCTCCAGATTGAACATGGAATCTCGGTGCTCATTATTCTCTTCTGCTACTGCGTCAAAAACAGAAGCTGCATTGTGACACCGCAGCAGTGTCCCCTGCAGAATGCAAAACACTTCATGTCCACATCGGACTGAGCAAAACTCTGTTGTGGAAAGGAAGCATTGACATCTTCTACATGTATCTAGATCTCTCATTTTCTAGGCCAATATGCCACCACAATATTGGAGCGAATCTTTCTTAACTGGCACTTTCTTTATAAACGAAGCACCATCACCGATATTGCCATAGATCCCCTTTTGAACTGCTGTTTGATAAGTCACCTATAGTGGCGGCCTTCACATATTTGGTTGCTTATGTTATGTTTCCACTATTCTCTTTCACCATAAAAAGTTCTAGTTTCTCTGCATGTTCAGCAGACAATTCCCAATTCACTAAAGGGGAAGGAAGTCATTTGGTGGTGTTGCTAGTCTATGTTGATGACATCAAAATAGACAGTCCTAATTCTGACTTCATTAAACAAACACAACAGATGTTGGAAGCCAAATTCAAACTGAAAGTACTTGGTGATCTCAGATACTTCCTTGGCCTACAGATAGCTAATTCTAAGCACGGTATTCACTTATGACAACACAAATATTCAATGAAATTGTTAACTCACACATGATTCCTCGCAGCCAAACCTAAAGTTGTTCCCATTGATCATCAGATTCGGCTTAATGATACAAGTGGTGAAGAACTGTCGTAGCCATCAATTTATCGGCGACTCATTGGAAGGATTATGTATCTCACAATTTCTAGACTGAATTAACCTTCATAGTTAACCGGCTTAGCCAATTCATGGCTCATCCTTGGACCTCTCATTTACAAGCTGTCCACCATCAGTTACAACAATACCTAAAAGGTACTCCCAGTCAAGTCATTCTTTTTCCAGCTTCCCAATTTCTTATAGTTACCGCCTATGTGGACACTGATCGGGGAAGCTGCCAAGTTTCTTAAAAATCCACAACCACTTATTGGATATTTCTTGATAGCTTGGAAACCGAAGAAGTAAACTATTGTTGCTCGCTCTTCTGCAGAGGCTGAATACAGGGCCATTGCTGCTCTCACATCTGAGTTACTGTGGCTTAAACAATTACTCAAAGATTTTGATGTTATTGTTGATTCGAGCATTGTATTTTGTGATAGTCAAAGTGGCATCCAACTTGCAACTAAGCCCATTTGCCAAGAACGTTCCAAACATATCAACTTCGATAGTGATTTTATCCGGGAATATGTTTGTTCTAGTTTCCTCAAACTTGTTCACAATCATATCAGCTCCAAACATCAACTAGCTGACCTATTGAAAGAAGCACTACCTAAAATCCTTTTTCAGCATCTCATTTCCAAGTTGGAGATATTGAACATATACCTTCCAATTTGAGAGGGGGATATTGAATATAACAAATTTGTTGCATTTATGTTGTTACTGTTTTATAGTTAGTTTAATTTTGGTTCTCCTTGTTACATGAGATTTACTTCAATAATAGAAAACTCTATTTTAACCTTTTTATTCATGGCTCTATCTCTCTACCTATGAAACATGGATACGGACACGGACACCACGCAAGACATAGACGGACACTAACACGCCGACATTGCTAATAATTTGAGAAAATCACACAATTCAATGTAATTATGTGTTAGTGTCGTGTCGATGTCGGACACGACACATGTCCAACACATATCTTTATCTTTAAAATAAGAAAAAAAAACTAACAAATCATAAAAATACTCTTAACAAATATTCAAATTTAAATCTTACTGATAGATATCTTTAAGGATTTAATTAATTTTTATAAACTGATGGTGTAAAACTTTTTTACACATACATCTAATCAAATCACACTATGATGCCACCTTTTATTCAGTTGATAATATTGATAAAATAGAATCAGCAACATATGAAACAACAGATTCAAGTGAAAGTAGCTACCTGAATGGTGTCTTCTTCTTCCTCGGCTTCAAACTGGAAGCATCTGGACCTCATTGACTGGCTGAGGTGCCACTACCGCCGGTGAAGGTGAACGCCACCACTTGACAAAGATTTTGTAGCACTTGGGGACTATGAAGCAGATGAGTTCTACAGCCATGAAACCGAGAGCCAATGACATAAGAAACACGAAGATGATGCGAAAGATATCCCATGTGGACGACATTGTTGGATTTCTTTGGAAAATGAAGAAAACTTGGTGATTAAGTAGTTTGTTTGTTTATAAAAATGAGAAGGAACCAATATATAAATTTTATTTTCCATTTTTTATGGATTGATTTGAAGAAAGAGAAGAGAAGAGAAATCAAGAGTTTTTAGCCAAAAAAAGCAAAAACGCGGAAGATGATGATCAATATTATTGCACTGCCACTCGGTAGTTGTAGTTGCAGTAGAGTAGCTAGCAAGTAGTCTTCCAAGAATAAGATAAAACAAACATCCATTCCAATTACTACTTTCACATTAATTTTTCTAAAATTATATTAAATAATGGATACTAATATTATTTTTAATTTTTTTCTATCAATAAGAGAAGTATTGCTCCTTCTAAGGATGTATCCGGGGTTCGATTCCTAGGGGGAACAATGCTTGGGCAGTGCGCATGCCTCTACGCATGAGCCGGATTAGTCGTCTACCATTGGTGGGTCGGAAACCGGTGCGAAAGCCAAAAACAAAAAAAAAATACATATTAATTTTTCTATGAATTGAGATGCGTTGACTCGAGTCATCTCTGTGTTAGTATAAAGTTAAGGGATTGTTCGACCGACCATTAAAAAAAATTAAAAAAAAACTAAAAATTAGTATTTTGAAAATTCAATTTTCTTTTTAACTTGTAAGTACGAAGTAAAAACATGTCACATATCATATTTAAAAATAACTTGTAAGTTGTAAAATACACACACTCTTTCTCACGGCTCGACAATAATATCGTTGTCACCAATGTAACTTTTTATTTTCCATTGTTAAGATAAATTTACATTTACATAGAACATTTCCATTTTCACACATATTTAAGATGCACATGTTCATAATAGTCGAGTCAATTGTCTACAAACACCATTCTAAAAAAGAATATATATATATAAACAAAAGGGTTGTTTGTTAGTTCAATTGATTTGAACTAAGTGTTAAAAAGAGTTTAAGGTATTGAGTTAAAACCCAAGTGAAGGAGAAAAATCTAATCTAACAATTAATTAAAAAAACACAAACAAAATAAGAGTTCATCAAGCAAAAACGCAAATTTATTTGTGATAAAGATTTTTGACATTATTTTAAATTATGACATCATATATTCATTTGCACTTACAGTAGATAAATATACTCCTATAAGTCAATTCTACAAATAAAGATATATAATATAAAAGGGTCGTGCTAACATGTTCCCTTAAAACACATGTTAAGGTTTCAATAAAAAAAATGAAGAAAATTAAATTTTTTAATTGTTTGTTAATTAAATTGGCACAATTTCCAATATACAATTTCTATTTTTGTATCTTAACATGTGTCTTTATAAAAAATATTATGTGATGTCAAATTGCTAATGTCATAAACTAATCTTATAAATAAGAAAACAAACTAAAGTCCAAATTTTCTAAAGATAAACTAGTAATATAGTCCAACCTTGCCGAGTTGTAGGAGCTCTTTGTAACTAGTAACCTGTTCCACATACGGATATTAACAACACCGTTATCTACTTTGAAATTTAAGTCAAATTAGTACAATGTTTTCTTAATTTTAAAGCTAATATATTTGGATTAAATCATTGATGATTTTGACAACTCTACCAACGTATTTGAGGAAGCAAGATGTTTGAGGTTTGAAAGTGCAATTGATCTGTTTTTGTTTCTGTCACATTTGTTTGGTGGATTTTGGAAAACGGCTAGGGAAAAATAAATATTCCCACACCTTGTAAGTTTGTTATGCAAAATGGAATCTATGATTAGCCATAGAATCTATTATTTAGTAGTAGCATGTTAACTAAATACAAAAATTGCGTCTTATGGAAAAGTTTTTCATTGAAAAAATCATATCTATAAAGGAGAAACTATTCGAATATTACCGTAAAAGTTTTGATTTGTTGTCTTTTGCCAAATTATTCTTATTTATCTGTCATTACAAAAATTCAGTGTTGTATTTATAGATCAAATAAGGATGTATCAAATTAAAACGGTCCAAAAATCTTTTGAATTGATTTAGAAAACTTCACCGAATAACGATTTTTTAGGTGATTAAAGAAAATAATGTGCTAAATAGATTTTTGGGAACAACAATTTCAATATTTAGAACTAGTAATATAATGTTAAATAACCAATGTCATACATTAATCCTCTAAAAATGTCAAATATTAAAGTTCAACTTATTTAAGCACAAACTAATAATTAAGTCTCTAGCTTATAGCGAATCTCTAAAGGGCGACGGCTCCTAGTAATCTTCATGAAATTCTTCTGCATAAACATAAAAAATTCAAGAAAAGAATAGACACACAAAAGGGGTCAGTACACATACATGTATGTGGCGTATATACAATAGAAGTATATGAAAATATAGAATCAATTAAAGAACATATCTCATTTTCTTAATAAGCAAAACATAGTAAATAAACACTAAATCAAGCACAAGATCTCTTGTGCAAGGAATATATCAAAGTATACAAGCAAGACAGCCAATTGTCCCTTGCTTGACAGAAAGAGAAACACTACACTTCTAAACAAGTAAAAATCAGAAAATAGTTCATAAATCAATACAGTTCCAAAACCAAATCTTCTACGCCTCAACAAAAAATTCTCATTCTTGCAAATTGAGGTCCCATGAATCATGCAGCTCCAATTCTAATAAGCATATTACTAACTTACAATCACTTATTTCTACCAACCCTAAGCAAAGAAATATGCCACAACTAAGGTCTTCCTTGCCTTATTATGCACAGAAAGCCCCTATAGATAACGAAAGACCAATTTAAAGGTGGTTTCAACATTATGCATGAGTAGAGCCATATTGGTAAGGGATAAGCTATGATTTTGATTCGTTAAAATGCCATTTCCTGTCAAGAGACCACATCAGTGTCCCCTGCAGAATGCAAAACGCTTCATGTCCACATTGACCTAAGCAAAACTCTATTGTGGAAAGGAAGCATTAACATCTTCTACATGTATCTAGATCTCTCATGTTCTAGGCCAATATGCCACCAGAATATTGGAGTAAATCTGTCTTAACTGACACTTTCTTTATAAACAAAACATCATCACTTATATTGCAAAATAGAACCCCTTTTGAACTGATGTTTGATAAGTCACCTAATTATAGTGGCCTTCGCATATTTGGTTGCTTATGTTATGTTTCCACTATTCCATCTTAAAGGAACAAGTTCTTACCTAGGGCCTCTTCATGTGTGTTTTTGGGATATCCTATTAGTTTTAAGGGATAAAAATTGCTAGACCTCACATCTCACAAATACTTCATCTCTCGAGATGTCGTATCCTACTTTCAAGAATCCTGTCAATGGTTTGAAAAGTTCTCTTTCACAATAAAAAGTTCTAGTTTCTCTGAATGTTCAGCAGACAACTCCCTATTCACTAAAGGGGAAGGAAGTCATTTGATGGTGTTGCTAGTCTATGTCGACGACATCAACATAGACAGACCTAATTCTGACTTCATCAAGCAAGCACAACAGGTGTTGGAAGCGAAATTCAAACTGAAAGTACTTGGTGATCTCGAATACTTTCTTGGCCTACAGATAGCTTAGTCTAATCAAGGTATTCACTTGTATGCCAACACAAATATACTATGAAATTGTTAACTCACACATGGTGAAGAACTGTCGAGCCATCTCTTTATCGAAGATTCATTGGAAGGCTTATCTATCTCACAATTTCTTGACCGGATATAACCTTTGCAGCCAACTGGCTTAGCCAATTCATGCCTCATCCTTGGACCTCTCATTTACAACCTGTCCAGCAACTTGCTGAGGTGCCACTGCCGCCGGTGAAGGTGAACGCCACCATTTAATGAAGATTTTGTAGCACATCCTGATTATGCTGTAGATGAGTTCTAAAACCATGGCAACGAAAACGCATAACATAAAAATCGTGAAGATTTTGCGAAAGATATCCCATGTGGACGACATTGTTGGATTTCTTTGGAAAATGAAGAAAACTTGTGACTAAGTAGTTTCTTTGGTAAAAGACAAGAGAAGTAATGAATGAATATACATTTTTCTCCTTCTTCTTCTTCATTTCCATTTGAAGAAAGAAAAGAGAAATGAAGAGTTTTAACCAAAAAAAGCAAAAACGCGGAAGATGATAATCAAGTACTATTGCATTGCCACTCGGTGGTTGTAGTAGAGTAGCTAGCAAGTAGTCTCCCAAGAATAAGATAAAACAAACATCCATTCCAATTACTACTTTTACATTACTTTTTATAAAATTATATTAAATAATGGTTAATAAGCTACTAATATTTATTGCCCCCTCCAAGTAGACTTTTCTTTACAATTTTGATTGGTTTAAATGAAGGAGAGTAAATACTACTATTTTTTAACAAAATTTTTCTTTTACTTACAAAATTTATATGGTCAATAATATTATTTTTAAAAAAATTAGAGGGAGGTGATGATGTTTTAGAACAAGTCATAAAAGACCTTAAAACTTAAATATAACTTAGAAAAGCATTTACATTTATCTATCTCTAAAGACAAGGACGAGGCTCAGACACGAAATCTCAATGTTTAAGACATATTTTCAGCTAGATCAAACTTTTTATAGTTATTTGCACGATACATGTAAAGTTGGTATTTGAACTAGTCCACCATATTTAACCAACTTTGCATAAATGCGGACATTAAACGGACCAAGTTAGACCGTTTGTGAAAGACAACGAGTTAGGATGTGTTGACTCGAGTCCTCTCCATGTTAGTATGTGGTTAAGTGGGTTGTTCCATCGGCCATAAAAAAAACTAAAAGTTGGTATTATGAAAATCCAATTTTTGTTGTAACTTGTAAGTACGAAGTAAAAACATGTCACAAATCATATTTAAAAATAACTTTAATATTCAAAAATAACTTGTAAGTTGTGAACTACACACTCTTTTAGCTCGACAAAAATAAAGCCGATTCAAAAAGAGAATATTATAAACAAAAGGGTTGTTTGTTAGCTCAATCGATTTGAACTAAAGGTTAAAAGGAGTTTGAGGTATCGAGTTCAAACTCGGGTAAAGGAGAAAAAACTAATCTAACAATTAATTAAAAAAAAAATCTACAAACAAAATAAGAGTTCATCAAGCAAAAACACAAATTTATTTGTAATTAATATTTTTGACATTATTTTAAATTATAGCATCATATATATTCATTTGCCCTTACAATAGATCAAAATACTCCTATAAATCGATACTGCAAATAAGAAATATATAATATAAAAAAACATTATGTGATGTCAAAGTAGCCAATGTCATATACTAATCCTATAATAAGAAAACAAACTAAAGTCCAAATTTACTAAACATAAACTAATAATATAGTCCTAGCTTGCGAATCTCTACAAATAGAGATGTCAAAATACCCATTGTTATACATTAATCCTATAAATAAGAAATCAATATGAAAGTCTATTTTTCTAAGCATAAACTAATAATATAAAGCTCCTAGCTTTAGAAAATCTGTACGAGATGGTTCCTTCACTCTTCATGAGATTCAACTGCATACACACAAAAAGTTAAAAAAAAATAAAAAAAAATCAAATAAGACAAATATAAAAGGAGTCAGAACATATTACATTTATGTGGTATAAACAAATGAACAATTAAAGCATATTATTATACAATTCAAGCACATATCTTATGTTATATGAATGACAGGCCCTGCAGGCTGCAATGCAATAGCAAGCACCATCCAATGCAACAATACAACACCTATGAAGCCAAATCAAGGAATACAACTAAGGATACTAAGCACTAAAAAAGAGATTGTGAACCAAGTATCTTTGTCGGGGATAAAATAACGCTGCCTATGATACTGATATAATAAAATCACAGTTTCACAAATCAGCATTTGCTAGGCATTTGTATGATTTTCTTTGTTAACAATACAGGAAAATAAAGGTGGAGTGGTAACACTTATAGAGTGTTGAAATAAACAACCTAATTAAGTACTTATTCGTAAATTAACTTTTTGTGTTTACTCTTTTTTTCCTAATAATTAGAGAATTTTTATTGATAAAAGTGTTTGATGCAACATCAACGTAGACGGATTCTTCCTACTTTTTATCAGGTGTTGGACAATCAGACAATACAAAATAAAATTTACAATAAATCTCAAAATGTCAAAACTAAGCACACACCACCAGAATACCAACTATTGGACCTAACTCCTAACAAGACTTAAGCTGATACTGAAACTACTGACTAGAATAAAGAAAAAAGGCTAGCACCCCAACTAAACAAAATACATACATAAGTATTCCAGCACTTACACCAGACCCTTACGATGGTCCAAAAAGGAACCAGGAGAACTCTAATACATTAGCATCATCACCTCTATCATGAATTCACGGGAATAGGTACCTCACTCATGTATACCCAAAAAACAACCAATCATCAGAGTACCTATTCACAGGAATAGGTACTCTACTGCAAGCACCTCAGAGAATACCATCATCATATTAACTTCCAGAGTCCCAATCCTCCAAGTTAAATCAACTAGGAACAACTCTCGTTTACAAAATCAGCAACATGGCACACGAAACAGCAGTACTCCAGTCAATGACATAAACTTGCCATTAGATCCACAATCATCATTGTTTCAGTTTAGTGACAACAAACATTCTGCTATTTCCAGCCAAAACCATGTCATAAATGATCTGACACACCAGAGATACAAAACAGTTTCGCACCTTAGACACATATAAATTCTGAACAAGCAGAAGAACAGGTGAAGCTTATGAATCTGGTGACTATTGGTATGTTTAGTTAGGTGGCAACCGTTAGGTCACCTGACACTTTTAGCAATCCCTCGCCACTAGGAAAGACTCATAAATTAAAAACTTATGAGATAAGATAAGTCTAGATAAACTCTAAATAAGCTTTTTAAAAATATGGAAACACAACATTTCACGCTGGTCGATGTGTGTAGGTTGCTCAACAAAATATTTTGTCGCAGTCAATAGACAATTCTCAGGGCCAAGTCTGTTTGCAAAAGAGCATGGCACTATAATAGTAAGGGTCACTAACCATGTTAAACAGAATGCTACAATTCACTGGTTAAAATTTTTCTTTCTGAATCTTAATATCAGGCACGGAATCAAACAGCTTAGGACTTGTTGGTCTGATGCACATATTACTTGGGCGAGGCATTTTTTTCTATTTACAATTCAAGAATTTCCTAATTAAAATAAGGTCATAATTTCTGAAATCACACAACAAAGTCAAAACCAGTAAAAAAAAATTAAGGAAGAAAGTAGGTAGGTACCTTCAAACAGGAAGCATTTCCATTTCCGCCTGATTGACTGGCGGAGGTATGACTTCCGCTAAATGACACCATTCCTTACAAATGAAGAAGATTAGTAAAAATATTAGAGTCACAGGAATAGTGAAAATGTACAATACTATTCTAACGTCAAACATATTTCTATCTATTCAATTCTGAGAAGGAACGAATTTAATAATACTTTTTTATTTTTCTTATTTTCCATTTTCATCGGTTTCAATTAAGAGGAAGATGACCGAGTTTTTTTTGCCGGAAAAAGGAAATTAGTTAGGGTTATTAAGAAAAACACAATCATGTGTTGTGTTAGATCACATTTATTAATTTCTCTATTTTTTTATGGAATAATTTCTATAAAATTATTAAATAATATATACTTATATATTAAGGAGATACATGATTTAAGTTGACATTTTATCTTTGTCAAAAAAAATGTTGAATTTTTAACTTTTATTTAAACTATTTTTTGTATTATATTATTTACAATCAAATACGATAAAATAACATACAAGTACACACAATAGACTATAAAATAACATGCAAATACATACAATAGAAAAGTGAAAAAGAAAATTAATATTCTCCCCGTCCGTCATTATAAGCGTCCATTAGAAGAAAAAATAATTATCACGAAATATAAGTTCTCTATTTCCTAGATGCGCATGCACTTATTAGATTTAATTAATACAAAAAGTTGCAACATATATAGAGATCAAAAATATATTTAACCCTAACGATTAAGTTGAGGGCCATTTTATCCTCATTTTGGCCAATACTATGTATGCCCTTTTGGCAATATGTATATGAACGATGCTGAAGAATTCTTCTGTGTATCATCCTATATAAGGATGACCATTGTACATTACTCAATAATGAAATCATAAGTATTATTCAGTTAAAATGAAGAACTCTTTGTCAAGGTTCAATATGCCATCATACTTGCCGGCACCAGCCTCTTTTCAGGTCTGTCTGCATATGCCTTGGCATTTATGCATGTCAATAACTAGAGTGTAAAATATTATTATATCCTAAGTGTTATGTTTTCAACATATAGACTCTAAATAAACATGTAATTAAGGCCATGTAAATAAGAGAAAAAACATAATCGTTGCATATACATGCTGATTTTCTAATTCCTAGATGGGTGATATGTTTCCGGCTCTTGTGAAAAGAAAAAACATTATTTCTAGTATGGCGTGGTGGAAGAGAAAATAAAGGTTTTTCCCATTTTGGTATAAAATGTAAGGGAGATGAGACAACATAAAGCTATGTTGATGGAAACTGCTGGTTTTACTGTGAAGGAAGATTAGGATCTTACCTTAGTTCACTTTGCTTGTTCACCGCATGCCTTAGATGATAATAATAGCTTTACTCTCAAGCAACTCAATTTCTTGCATATAATAAAGCACAGTATTTTTTTTAACAACTTAAGCACAATATTTATTACCATAGAACAGCACCTTACACTCCAGCCAGTAGTTCTCAGCATTCACATGCAAATTACAATACAAGTACACCTTTCAAATACAGCTATTGCGGTCACTCTTCCTTCATAATTGGGCTTGTATTTGTGTCAAGGGTTTATCTATTGTATTCTTTTGTCTAGATCTTAATATTAACTGTTGTGTGTTCTTCCAGATACCTGGACTTGTAGATGTGGATTTTGTTGATGTAAAAGCTGAGAAGAAAGACTCTAGTAATGCTCGGAGTAGGTGTTTCCTCCGGTAAAAATTGAGCAGAAGAAGTAGCAGAACAGGCTACTTTGGCTCCTTTAATTGAATCATCTATTCAGTAGTGTATAACATTACTGGAGGGAAGAACATTATCCTGCAGGAAGTCAACAAGGTCTCTCAGGTATATGAAAATTTTATCAACCCTTGTTTAAGAAAAATCTAAAAAAGCAACCGATGATATATTTCGTTTGAAAACTACTCTTCGAAGGTTAGTTGATTTAGTATCAATGACTCCAAGCAGAGGGCTGTAGTATATTCTATTGTGTTGATATTCATTTTAGTTATGTTGTAAAATTGTTAATTATTCTTTCCATCTAATCAAGTATAGGCTAGCCTGTGAATACGGCGTCGCAAGGATTTTTTTCTTTTCTTTTGAGTTTGTGCTTCATATTACTCTATTATTGTGTTTATATTTTCCATTTTGCTTTTGTAAGACTATATCCAATTATTATAATTGGTTTTGTTTCTGCAATTTTTGGCGTTTCTCTTTATACATGTATTGTCTTTAATGTGAGTAATTTTTACAGGTTGTGACTAGTTTGGCTGATCCTTCTGCCGATATTATATTTGACGATTTGGAGGTGTTGCTGATCATTGTTACACCATGGAGATTACTGTTGACTATCATCGCTACAGGTTTTTCGCAGTCCTTTCAGAAGAAGCTGCTAACAGATCCAAGGGCTGCAAAGCTTCTTGACAAATTGGCCACTGGAAAAGAAAGCAAGACACTGCCTCCTCCCCCTCAAGTCCTCAAACTTACCTTACAAAGTTTAATCTAGAGCACCACCCCCACGAAATCTCTTTTTTTAGTTACATAGTTCTTTTTCCCTTTTCAATCTTTGTTTATGAAATGGATATATAAGTTTGAGCTTATTTTCAAGTGAGCAAGTGAATATATTTATCAAGTACTGAGTTAAAACCACAATATAGCTATTGGAGTGAGAATGAAACGCAAACTGCCACCATGATATCCTCTGAATAACCATCTCCTTGCTCACAATCAATTGACTAAAGAATGAAACGCAAACTGCTACGAATTACAAGCCACACAAAAATGCTACTTCTTGAAAAAATTTAAGCATGTACAATGCAAATCTAAGACCGGTCCCCTTCAGCTCCGGATTCAGCATGGAGGATCGGTGCTCATTATTCTCTTCTACTACTGCTTCAAAAACAGAAGCTGCATTCTGACGCCGCAGCAGTGTCCCCTGCAGAATGCAAAACACAACATGTCCACATCGACCTGAGAAAAACTCTTGTGGAAAGGAAGCATTAACATCTTCTAGATGTATCTAGATCTCTCATGTTCTAGGCCAATATGCCACCACAATATGGAACGAATCTGTCTTAAACTGACACTTTCTTTTTAAACGGAACACCATCGTATATTTGGTTGCTTATGTTATGCTTCCAATATTCCATCCCTAAGGAAAAAGTTCTTACCTTTGGCCTCTCCATGTGTGTTTTTGGGATATCCTACTGGTTACAAGGGATACAAATTGCTAGACCTCACATCTCACAAATACTTCATCTCTTGAGATGCCATACCCTACTACGTCAAGAATACTGTCAATGGTTTGAAAAATTCTCTTTCATCATAAAATGTTCTAGTTCTCAGCATGCTCAGCACACAATTCCCTATTCACTAAAGGGAAAGGAAGTCATTTGGTGGTGTTGCTAGTCTATATATGTTGACGACATCAACATAGACAGTCCTAATTCTGACCTCATCAAGCAAACACAACTGATGTTGGAAGCCAAATTCAAACTGGAAGTACTTGGTGATCTCAAATATTTCCTTGGCCTAGAGATGGCCAGGTCTAAGCAAGGTATTCACTTATGCCAACGCAAAAATACTATGAAATTGTTAACTCACAGGATTCCTCGCAGAAACTTGGTCCCATATCAGATTCAGCATAATGATACAAATGGCAAAGAAATGTCGGAGCCATCTCTTTATCGAAGACTCATTGGAAGGCTTATGTATCTCACAATTTCTAGACCGGATATAACCTTCATAGTCAACCGGCATAGCAAATTCATGGCTCATCCTAGGACCTCTCATTTACAAGCTGTCCACCATCTGTTAGAATACCTGAAAGGTACTCCCGGTCAAGGCATTCTTTTTCCAACTGCCCAATCTCTCAAAGTTAACGTCTATGTGCACACGGATTGGGGCAGCTGACAAGTTACCTCGATAATCCACAACCAGTTATTGCATGACTTCATGAGAGCTTGGAAATCCAAGAAGCAAGCTCCTGATGCTCTCTCCTCCGCAGAGGCTGAATACAGGGCCATTGCTGCCCTCACATCTGAGTTATTGTGACATAGACAATTACTCAGAGCTTTATATGTTATTGCTGATTCATGCATTGTATTTGTGATAGTGAAAGTGTCATCGAACTTGCAAATAACTCCTCTTTCCAAGAATGTTCCAAACATATCGACATCGATTGTCATTTTATCCGGAAATATGTTTGTTCTAGTTTCCTCAAACTTGTTCACAATCACATCAGCTCCAAACACCAACTAGCTGACCCATTGACAAAAGCACTACCTAAAATCCCTTTTCAGCATCTCATTTCAAAGTTGAGGATATTGAACATATACCTTCCAACTTGAGAGGGGATATTGAATATAACAAATTTGTTGCATTCATGTTATAACTGTTTTATATGGTTAGTTTAATTTCAGTTTCAGGTTCTCCTTGTCATATAAAAGAAACCTATAGACCTCTTGATGTTTTTTTATTGTATTGCGAAAATAATGAGATATATTTATCACTAAAATAAGAAACAAACAATGAAGTGATTGGACTCAAGTGGTTAATGAGCTCCACCAAAAAAACGAATCGCTTAGAAGAACTAAATTCAATTCCTGGGAGAAACAATTACTGGTCGGACTTTACTTACTTCGTGGCTAATTGGAGGGTTAACACAAAATTAAATAAGAAACAAACTAACAAATCCTAAAAATACTCTAACAAACATTCAAATTTAAATCTTAATGATATCTTTAAACATTTAATTTATACACATTGACAGTGTGAAACGTTTTTACACGTACATCTAATCAAATCACACTATGATGTCACCTTTTTAGGTTAGTTCCTAAAAATGATTTTATGGGATGCAAAAAAATTTACACCATGAGTGCATAGAAATTAATCTCTATCTATAATGATATCTTATTTTAAATCTAAACCTAAACCTAAAAAACGATATCTAGGCATAATATTCTCAACACTTCTTTGCAACCAAGTGATTACATGAAATGTATCAATCATGATTTTCTCTATGTGTTCCCAATTCATAGTATTGATAGAATGGAATGAACAACATACGAAACAACCTACCTGGATGATGTCTTCAAACTGGAACCATCTCGACCTCATTACCGGTCTCAGGCGCCACTGTCGCCGGTGAGGGTGAACGCCACCACTTGATGAAGATTTCGTAGCACATCCGGATTGTCAAGTAGATGAAATCTATAACCAAGGCAGTGATAATGGATAACATAAAAACCTGGAAGATTGTGCGAAAGTTATCTGACCAGGACGACATTGTTGGATTTCTGTTTGGAAAATGAATGAAGAATACTTGGTGACAAAGTAGTTTGTTTGTTTGTTTATAAAATAGAGTGAGTTTGATAAAAGAAAAGAGAAGTAAATGAATATACATTTTTCAGTCTTGGTTTTGAACTAGTTAGCCCCATCAATATTGATTTTAACTTTCCCAACTGGGGATTTATGTTGCAATTAGACGCCAATTTCCAATCTTGCCAATTTGTAGGAGCTCTTGTAACTAGTAAACTTTTCTACATACTCGGTGGTTTTATTCTCCCAAATCATGGAATTTCTTTGTTGCCATATGCTCCATAAAAACATTATAAAATAGATCACATTTCCTATGCACACTGAAAACAATTTGTTGTACCAAATGTGCCATATGCATGGCATTTTGTACGTCAACAAGTTTTGCTATTAATTTGAGAAATAAAAAAATACTAGGTGCCAAGAACTTTTAGGAGTAGAGCCACATCACGCACAAAAAGAATCCCATTGAATACTTTTTTCTTGTGTTCCCCATCATGACATAAAAAGAGAGAGAGAGATTTTAAAACTAATTTACAATTTTATCTTTATGATCTGACCTAATAACAATTTTTTTCTTCGTGATTAAAGGAAATAATACTTTAAATATATTTTTTGAGAACAGCAAATTAAATCTTTGGAACAAATAATAATAATATATCATGTGATGTTCAAAGTAACCAATGTCGTACATCAATCCTATACAAAAATCAATATTAAAATCAAACTTTTCTAAGCATAAACTAATAGGATAAAGTCCTAGCTTAATGAATCTCTAAGAGATGGCCCCTCACAATCTTCATGAGATTCAACTGCACACTCATAAAAAGTTCAAAAAAATAGAAGACATGCATAAAAGGGGTCAGTATACATCCATGAAAACATAGAATCAATTAAAGCATAGCATAATACAATATAGGCACACATCTCATGATTCTGCATACAAAACCTATTAAGTAAAACCAGAAATACAACTAAGGAATACTAAACACTAAAAGATATTGTCACCAGAGCAGCTAAATGGAATTATAATCCATTATGACTCACTTCTTGTTGGTGGCATCTCATGAAGATGTTTTTAGCTTATTTTAATGAAAAATGCAATTGGCAATAAGAAAAACAAGTATTTGTAGCTGAGTGGTATTTTCTTTAACTCACCTAAGGGTTTCTGTCAGATGAAAATAGTAGCAATAGTTTACATCAAACATGATTGATAAGGACTACATTGTGTAGCATTCAAGAAACGTTGCTATAATTTTACAGTCACAGTCAATCGACAATTCTCAGGGCCAACTCTCTATGCAAGAGAGGACGACACTGTAATAGTAAGGATCACTAACCATGTTAAACAAAATGAGTGTGAGAGAGTTGGGTTCTCCTCCTGCGACACAGCCTGCCAAATATGAAAGATCATTGAGGTCAAATATGCAAATCTATCTCGGACTCATTTGATGTCCCTAAAAAATCTACTGTAGAGAAGTCATAAGGGCTCTCAAAATGTCATACTCAACATCGCTCTTTCTATCAAAGATCGAGACATTACAACTCTCAATCAAACCGTCCACTGCCAACTGTGACTTTCCAGGACATTACAAAATATTGGTTCCAGTCACCATGTTGCTACAGATTTGAGCAATTTAAGTCTTCACTTTGACTATGAAGGTCTTGTTTGGATTATAGAATAACGGGACAAAGGATCATAAGAAACTAACTTAAAGCAAAAATAACCTAACTAAACAATTAACTAACTAACTAACTAAACTAATTACTTTAACAACTCATAACTACTCTAATTTTTCTTTATTCTATATCCTAACAGGTCTGGACTCTGTTACCATTGAAGACGGCTCCGGTTTAGTCAGAACACACTGGTTCCACTCACCTCTGTACCCCATATACTTATCTCGCTGTTAATAATGCTTTGTGTATCCAAAGCAAGCCATAACTTAATCTCAAATTTTGGCAGCAGAATATTGTGTGTTGAATTTTACCCATTTTCTTTTCTGAGAATGATCTCAAAACGGGGTGCAATGTTGATGCACGGTCCAAGTAATGGTGACCTCTATATCATTCAACCCTTAAATTCCTACTTTCGAATCGGTTTCCAAGCCTCACAAACCAATTGTTAAGATAAAAGTTACAATTACATAGAGCATTTCCTCACAATCCTTATATTTTTTCCAATTGTTAAGGTAAATGTGCACTCACATAGAGCATTTCCATTTTCACACATTTAAAATACACAAGTTCATATTCGGCCGAGTCAATTTTCTACAAACACCGTTCAAAACAAAAATCTACAAACAAAGGGGTTGTTTGTTTGCTAAATTGATTTGAACTAAATGTTAAAAAGAGTTGAAAGTCTACGATTCAAACTTGGGTGAAGAAGAAAAAAAAAATATTACGATTAATTCAAATAAAAAAATCCACAAACAAAATAAGAGTTCATCAAGCAAAAATACAAATTTATTTGTAACAAATATTTTTGACATTATTTTAAATTATAGCATCAAAGCTTCATTTGCACTTACAATAGATCAAAATAATGATACTCCTATAAACCAATACTACAATGAGAAATATGTAGTATAAAAAATATTGTGTTGTGTCAAAGTAACCAATGTCATATACTAATCCTATAAATAAGAAATCAAACTAAAGTCCAAATTTTCTAAACATAAGATAGTAATATAGTCCTAGCTTAGCGAATCTCTACAAATACAGATGTCAAAGTAGCCATTGTTATACATTAATCCTATATAAATAAGAAATCAATATGAAAGTCCGTCTTTTCTAAGCATAAACTAATAGTATAAAGCTCCTGGCTTGCGAATTTGTACCATATGGCTCCTCTCACTCTTCATGAGATTCAACTGCATAGACATAAAAAGTTCAAGAAAAAGATAAGACAGACATAAAAGGTGTCAGAACATATTACATGATGTGATACAAACGAACGAACGATTAAAGCATATTATTATACAATTTAAGCACATATCTTATATTATATGAGTCATGAATGGCACACCCTGCAATTCATTTGCTAGAGCATTTGTAAGATTTTCTTTGTTAACAAAAAGTACAGGAAAATAAATTTGAACGGGTGACACTTGGAGAGTGTTGAAATAAACAACTTAATTAAGTACTTGATCACAAATTAACTTTGTGCTCACTCCTTTTTTTTCCTGATAATTAGAGATATTTTATTAGTAGAAGCGTTGGATGTATAATCAACGCAAGCAGACTCTACCCACCTTCTGTTAAGGGTTGCAGTCTTGCAGACGACCTACTCTATCATGTGTTAGACAACCGGATAATCACAAAATACAGTTACTGCAGATCTCAATGTCAAAACTAAGCACACACCACCAGAAATCCAGAATACCAACTAATACTATTGGACCTAACTCCTAACAAGACTCAAGCTGATACTGAAACTAAGAATGAGACTAACTATCATAAAGAAACACAGGCTAGCACCCCATCTAAACAAAATACACACATAAGTATTCCACCACTTACACCAGACCCTTACGATAGTCCAAAAGGAACCAGAAGAACTCTGATACACTAGCATCACCTCCATCGTGAATTCAAAGGAATAGGTACCTCATTCATGTATATACTCCAAAAAACAACCACTCAATAACCGGATACCAATCAAATTTGCCTTCATGGTACCAATAACCTTTGTTACTCCTTGAAAGTAGTAACACAGACATACTTAAAAACCACCAAATAATCCAAGCATAAAGCTCTTGTTAAATATAATTCATACTACAATGAGCACTCTTCACTAGCACACCAATCACTCCAAGTATTTGCATTCAAACTACTACTAAACTGTGTCAACACTACTGGAAAATCAGAATATGTACTCTACTGCAAGCACCTCAGAGAATACTATCACCATATTAACTTCCAGAGTCCTGATCCTCGAAGGTATATCAACTAGGAACAGCCTGTTTACAAAATCAGCAACATGGCACAAAACACAGCAGTATTCCAGAGCAGAAAACTTTCAATGACATATAAACTCACCATTAGATCCACAATCATCATTGTTTCAGTTTAGTGACAACAAACATTCTGCTATTTCCAGCCAAAACCATGTCATAAATGATCTGACACACCAGAGATACAAAACAGTTTCTCACCTTTCATACAGATAAATTCTGATCAACCAGAAGAACAGGTGAAGCTATTGACAATTTGCAATCCCACACCACTAGGAAAGACTCAAACTAAAACCGTCTTAATGAGATATCATAAGTTATTTTATAAGTGTATTCTTTAGTTAATTTGGATACATATGTGATAAGATAAGTCTACATAAACTCTAAATAAGCTTTTTCAAAATATGGAAACACAACATTTCATGCTGGTCAACGTGTATAGGTGGTATTCAAGAATACAAGAAAATGTTGCTCAACACAACCTTTGGTCGCATGATAGACAATTCTCAGGGTCAACTCTATATGCAAGAGGGGATGACACTGTAATAGTAAAGTCACTAACCATGTTCAACACAATGCTACAATTCACTAGTGAAAATTTCATTTTCTTAATCTTAAGTGAGAAAATCATTGGCAGTGAAGTATTTTGACTGTGAATGTCAGGCATGAAATCAAACAGCATAGGACTTCCTACTATTACTTGGGAGCTAAGGGCCACAATGCATGGCGCCATTGTAACTTGGGACTCATCTATGTCCGAAATGTGACAAAGAAAATACAATAATTCTAGGCAAGTTTTTTACTATTTATAATTCAACCATTTCCTAATTAAAATAAGATCATAATTTCTCAAATCACACATCAAAGTCAAAACCAGATTATGCAGCTAATAAAAATCAGGAAGGACAACCGGCACCAAGTATCTTTGTCAAGGATAAAGATAATCATCCTTTCTCGCTCTTTCTATCAAATATTGGGACATTACAACTTCTTTTTTTTTTTAAACAGCAGGACATTACAACTCTCAATATCACTACTAGAAAAAGCAAAATTAGTGATGGAAATTAGTGATAAAAAAAATGAAATCCCTCATTAATCTTTTAAACCTATGACCTAGTGATACAAACATGAACATCGAAAAACGCCACTGATATGTCAACACAAGTAAAATAATGTAAGAAAATAAATCTGTGACAGAAAAAATTAAATCTCTCACAATTCTACTTATTTCACTCTTAAATCTTAATGATGTTTTATGTGTATCCAAAGCAAGCTATGATAAACTTTTAAACATATGACCTAGGGACACAAACATGTACACCAAAAAACGCCACTGACATGTCGCGCAAATAAAATAATGTGAGAAAATAAATGAATTTGATGACATCACACTCAATATCACTCTTTCTATCAAATATCGGGATATTACAACTCTCAATGTCACCAATGGAAAAGTAAAAATTAGCGATGAATATTTATGATTGAAAAAATCAAATCTCTCACTAATCTACTTATTTCACTCTTAAGCAAGCCATGACTTAAAACTTCTAAGCGTATGACCTAGGACACAAGTAATGATTTGAGAAGGATGATGATCTATGAAGTACGGACGCTTCTTAGATTAGGCGTGTCCGGTGTTGGACACGTATCATGTCTGACACCGACACGACACCGACACGTATAATTACAATAATTCTAAAAATTATTTGCTACCTGAATGGTGTCTTCTTCTTCCTTCGGCTGGCTTCAGACCGGAGGCATCTCTACCTCATTGACAGGCGGAGGTGGCACTTCCGCTAAATGACACAATTCCATGTAAATCAAGACGATCATTGAAAAAACTAGAGACACAGGAATAGTGTAAATAAACATTAGTATTATTTTAAAGTCAAACATTATTCGGATTTCTGTTCCACTGCTGATTCAAGTGCAAACCTTGGTTACCGAGTAGATTAGATTACACTAATTAATTAATTCCTCTAACAAAAATGGAGGGATAATTTTTCTAAAATTATTAGGGTTTATAGTGATTTATCCCTATAATATAGACCATTTTCGGATTTGGACCTTTATGGTAAATTTCACCCTTTGTAATTTCAGAAAATTTTAATTTACCCCTGTAATTTAAGCAAATTTCGATTTACCCCTGATAAAACACTATTAACCTTATTTATTATTATTATTATTTTCAAACATAACCTTCCCCTCAGCAACAAAAAATGAATGTACATAGAACATTTACTTTGATGCGAGTTTATGACAAGTTTGAATCTTCATGTCAATATAATTCTAAAAAAACAAAATTTAAAGTAACTTGGATATTTTTATATCGGAGACAAATACAAGAGTTAAAGATTAATTTGTCTTTGATATAAGAAAGTTAGAGACTATTTTGGTTTGAGATCAAAATTAACCTGCATGGAAATAGTGTAGGAAAATGAATGTTCCTCATTTTTTAACCATTGTCCCGGATACAGGTTAGCAAGATCCAATTTTCTTGGTCCTTGTCTCTTGACAAACTTTACATCATAGTTTGGATTATGGAACAATATATTCCTACAACTTAGGATGATAGCCCCAAATCTAGTTACATTATTCAAGTGTTTAATTTTTGGAGGAACATCAAAATTTCCACAAAACCTTCCAATTGATGTGTCGTTCATCATGCTTTTTTTTTTGTTTTGGTAATAGCATCTTTTTAGTGAATGTAACAGTTCTTGTTAAAAATAAATGGCCTCACCCCAAAAAAATGACCATTTTGTTTACATACTCGCCTCCTTCCCTCTCATTCACCTGATACGACCTCCCCTCCCGTCCCTTCACACAAAACAACTCACTTAACCTCCACTTAATCTCACATTCATAGTAGTCAGAAGAGAGTGCTATATGCGGTCACTAGTCTTAAACCACTTTCTATAAAATGGAAATGTTCATAAATGGAAAGTATCTTAACCCTTAGTTGTAAGCCAGTGCATGCCTACGACTAATATTATGTGAATTGCTAGAGTTGTGATCATCTTTATTTATATCAAATCAATAGTGCATTTTAAAACTCTCGTAAGCTTACGTTTTTGAAATAGTCCAATAGTTTTTTCTTTTTGAATTCCTAGACACCTTAGAGTTTGGTTGGGTATCGGTACCATCTGGATAAAATTTAGGTTTAATAGCAGTTTTAGTCCCCTAACTTTTTCAAAGTTGCGATTTTGGTCCTTTAAGAAAAAAACTACAAAACTGCCCTCTAAGTTTTGCACTTGTAGCAGTTTTGACCCCCAAGGTCAATTTTGACTCAGTCTACACTGACGTGACACCCTAAGAGAGGTGCCACGTTTTTTTTTTTTGCCTTGGGGGGCCAAAACTGCTACAGTTGCAAAATTTAGGGGGCGGTTTTGTAGTTTTTTCTTAGGGGGCCAAAATCGCAACTTCGTGAAAGTTAGAGGGTGAAAACTGCTATTAAGCCTAAAATTTATTTAAAATTGACTAGTTTAAAATAAATTAATCTTACCAAATACTACAGTTTTAATAAGCTAAGTTTTCAGCTTTTAAGTTAATTTGTCAACTATCAACTACTTTATAACTTTCGTAAAATAAAATAAAAACTACTTTATAACTATGTGATATCTATCTATTAGTATTATAATAATTTATTAAACCAGACCTCCAAACTGGTCTATTGGCACCTCATTATTTTTTGTGTCACCTAGTCAAATTTGTTCCACATCATTAAAAATAAGATGTCTCACCCTCAATAATCTTTCACCATTCCTACTTCTTATTATTCATTCATATATCCAGAACTCATTCCTCAAAACCAAATTTATCTTGAGTTACTGAACCCTCGGTAATGCTTCTAATTTTATTTTATTTTAATTTCTAAACCACTATCATAGTAACGGAAACGACCTTGGCCAGAGAAGAAGAAAACATACTAAAGGACCAAACTCTTTTAAAACTAACGATATATGCATAAACACGTAAGTTGTAGAATGATCAGGGACGTACCTACTACCTGCGAATTCACCTTTCACATTAGTTGGGAATGATCAGGAACACATAAGTTGTAGAATCAAGGTTAAATCATTTGGGATGGGTGCTTTAAAGCATGAATATTAATTAAGTGTCTCACTCTATGAGGTTCTTTGTGTAGTATAAACTATTCGTAAGAATTATCTCCGAATAATAATCAGCATATATGAGTTAAAGAGAGATCAATAAACTTATCTGTCCTCAAAATTGTGGTAATTTGAAGTCGGTAACGGCGAAGTAAACAAACACAAAATCATGAACTTACCTGCAAAATAGACACAAAATCATGAAATTACCTGTAAAATAGTAAACCATTATAAAACCAGACGTTACGAAGTTACTACCCGTTAAAGATTTATATGTCTCACGTTTCAGAATACAACATATTCTTTCCTAATATGAATCATATCACATCAAAGGTGACAGAACAAAATGAATCCAACAAACAGAGGAGATGCAACCCAAGAATAAAAATATTGAAAGAAAAGAAGTTGTTGTTTGCTTTTTTGTGGATCCATTTTTGTGTTGCACAAAGTAAGGTGCGCATAAGAGCCTTTGACTCAGCCAAGATAAAAAGACTCATGGTCATAGGAATAGGATGAGTATATAAGCCATCGAGAGATTTAAGGAATTTTAGTTAGCATAATGTGAGAATAACAAAAACTTGTGAAACCAATAATTTCAAATAGGTTTAACAAATCTAAAGTTATTTTATACAAAAATAATAATAATTAATGACTCATCAAAAGGTAGTGACACCTATTTAATAATAATGATAAAATAAATATTTCTCTATTAAAATATTCTTTCATATTTCTCATTTGAAGAAACAACAAATTTTGTACCAATAAAAAAAAAACAAATTAAACTTTTGAAATATTAATAAATTCGATGATACATAATTAATAGGATGAAGTATTAATAAACTGAGATTATGAGTTAACATTAATACAAACTTGCAATAAGAGTGATACATAATACTTATTTGGATTGAGTGGTTAAAAAGTTCACATTACCCTTTTTAATCATTAATAGATTCCCACATTAATAGATAAAAACCAACTGTCAAAATTAAGTTTACTATTAATCCATAAGAATTTATTTGCTTGAAAGTTATGAACTTGTATACTTGATAGCTGCGTAAGCCTATAAAAGACAATGACATCATGTACCCTATCAATTATAAATTATGGACAATAATGACCCTTTCATGTTACTAAAAGATCATGTAAAAATTGAGTGATGAGAGGGGGAGAGAGAGAGTACCGCGTTGGTCCACGGCACCGCCACGGGCCACCGCCGGAATTGAGGAGCATTGGGGGGGAGTGGGATTCCGGCAGGGTGCCATAAAGGGGTGGGGAAGATGGGGATTGGACTGAGGTGAGACCAAGACGTCGGAGAGCGCGGCGACAGGTTATTTTTGGTCAGGACTGGGTTCATGAAGGACAGCGGCTTCGGAATGGGGAGGGACTCAAACTCCGGCATGAGAGGGTTAGGTATTCATCGCGAGGGGACTGTTATGACGGGGACTTTGATACGAGTTCGGATTTTGCTGATTCAAGGACGGCTTGGAGGGACGACCGCGACGGTGGTTTTGGGATAGCAGCTGACGGTACCAGGCAGTCTGGAGGGGGGCGGCGCGGACTGGTGCGGTTTCCTCTGAGGCCTGGGTCTGTTATGCACGCGACAGGTCCACGCAGGCAGCAGCAGCGGGAGCATCTGTGCAGGAAGCCTGGGAGCGGTTCTGTTTGGACGGCGGCGGCAGGACCTGAACGGAACAACGAGGGTCTGCACAGGCGGCATCAGAGGGAGCATGTAGGTAGGCAGCTAGGGCGCGGTACTGATCGGAAAGCGGAGGTTCGGATACACCAGTTGCAGCAACCGAGGGAGGAGAATCTTGCTGGCAGCGACGTAGGATCCACCCTTAAACGGTACGTAACTTTCTATATTACACACTTCCCGCCACAAGCTTCGCTTTTCTTTTTGCGTAAGGGCTTCGAGGTATGCGGTATATTGGAGGATGTTTTCGTGGCTAACAATCGGAATAGGAATAGTGAAGTGTATAGGTTTGTCCGGTATGCGAAGGTGCGTGATGTCGGTAAACTACTGAAAGCTGTGAATAATGTATGCTTTGGTCAGTATTGTGTTCGCGCGGTGCTTGCCCGTTTCGATAGGAAGGGAGAGAGGAGGGGCGTTGAGATGAAGAGCGCAGCGGTTGAGGGCGAGAATAAGGAGGGAGGAGGAAGGAGGGATGGTGAAGATGACGGAGTAAGGGTGGGGTCGGTTACGGTTGGAGTAGGAGATAGGAAGGCGCAGGGAGAGGACGGTGATGGTGGCGAGACGGGGGATGCTCGATTAGGAGGGCCGGTGGTTAGACTTGCGACTACGAACAAATCGTCATTGCACACACGGTTGATACGGAAGTACAAATCTTGCGAGGTGGACTTCCAATAGGCAACACGAGGCTTGATTGGCACGGTTACTGATGGGACAGCCGTTCCGATTATTCAAAACAGAGTGGAGGACGCAGGATTTAAAGACATTGACATTATTCCTCTTGGAGCAGATAAGGTGTTTGTCCACTCGCTCTCGGGCGCCAACGTTGCGGAGGTTGTAAAGGAAGCGAGACCGTTCTTTGATTTGATTTTTTCAAGCGTGGTTCGATGGACCAAGGATGTAATGCCGTTTCAAAGGGGCGCTTGGATTCGCTTGTATGGAATTCCGATTCACGCGTGGAATGAGAGTTTCTTTAAACTGTGTGTTCTCGACTGTGGACGGTATTTGCGGACGGATAATTGTTCTTTAAACCGAGAACGGTTTGATTATGCGAGAGTATTGATTGCAACGACATCTATTGAGGTTGTAAATGTGTCTGAAAAATTAATTATTGATGGGGAGTTGGTATCCATCAAGATTACAGAAGAGTGGGGGTTTAATTTTGGTGATGATGTCTGTCTGTATGATGAGGAGGAAAACTCTGCCACTTCATCGCAAGGACATGTGGAGATTCCTGACGAGTTTGATTCTGATAACAATGTAGTCTTGGCGGTGGATAAAATAGTCAACGATCTAGTTTAGGCCGACGCTGATAGTCATAACGTTGTGGACGGGATGAAGAGGACCGAGGCTGAGCCTACGGTTTCTAAGGAAGTGCAACCTAATGTCGCTCTTTCGACGGGAGGATTTGGTAGTCCAGCAACCCATACTTCTATGGCACCGGTACTTGTGAATGATGAGTATGCGGGGTTAACCAAAGGCACTGAGATGGATATGGCTGGAGCTGCTCGGACGCGTAATCCTCTGGGAGGCTTCCTTGAGGTGGGAGAGGGATCCAAAGAGAATGAGGAGTCTGCGTTATGCAATGGCGAGGACGCGGTGGTCCGTAGCAAACTTAGACATGAGAGTTCTCTAGGGTCGGAGGCGGATAGATCGTCGCTACGCTCAGGTCCGTGGAGTGTGGACTGGATACAAAATATTCAACAAGGCGACATAGGTCTTATTTCATCGAAGCACAAACGGCTAAAGAGGGTGCGGAAGACCAAAGGAAGTGGAGATGCGGGTCCGCCGTCTGTGGTCAAAAGGAAAAAAGTGGGTGGTGTGCTTCGACATCCTTTGATGACTCTGAAGAAGGTGGCGCGTTTACCTAGTTCTGATAGAGAAGAGGTTATGAAGGTGTTGCAAGGATCCAAAAAGTTGAAAGCAATACACCAAAAAATCCGACAACGCCGTCGTCAGCGGGTACGAATTACACGGTCTTTAGAGATGCCTCCTCAGAGTACCAAGTCTCAATCACCTTCATCGGTTTCAGTTAATAATGACTGGACAAATTGGGTGGCTTTAAACGGCAACGATGAGTCAAAGGTGGCGGACATTCAGGCTATAGGTAAAACCATTGGCATATCGTTTAACGAAGCTACGCATAATACTTTTAGTGTCTTAGCTAGGCCCAGGGGCGGGTCAGCTGGGCCAGTTTCGTCGCCGGTAGAGGTCGAGGAGGGGGTGGACGATGGGAGAGTTTAGGTGGTGTTGGTTGGTAGAGGGGCGGCGCGGGTGGGTGTGTTTCTGATGAAGTTGGTTTCTTGGAATGTGCGG
>Ga0315913_1000184_pt1 | contig 44720 bp, 22 predicted proteins | sample MpolsnodulesMG_FD_207736 | JGI IMG/M metagenome (GOLD analysis project Ga0315913, IMG submission 207736) | Medicago polymorpha root nodule microbial communities from Los Angeles, California, United States - small nodules | ecosystem: Host-associated > Plants > Roots > Nodule | place: USA...
TTATCTTCTCATTTTTTTAAAAAAAATTATAAAGAAAAAAGATAAAAAGAATACAATATTATATTGTTGCACGGGTCAATTTTATTTATTACTTTTATAGTTAAACATAAAAAATTGACTTGTAATAGTTGTTTTAAATTTCCACTAACATGAAAAACAAAGTCACTTCAATTAATAGAATTTCTAAATTACATGTACAACTCTAAAAGAAATAATTACGCTTTGATATTTACTAAAAGTAATAATATATTTTTCCAACCAAATACATATCATATCTGCATATATCATAGAATTTAATAATAGAAGAGATCTTATACAATATATTAATTATTTTGAAGATGTGTGCTTGGTTGAAGAGCTGTGTATTTTCCAAAGGGTATAACAATAGATGTAATTTAATGCGGTTCATGGTTCCTAACAATTTTTTTTTGAATTTCAGATTGAAGAAGTGTTGGAAGGAAGTACATAATTAGGGTTAACACTTAGCAATTAATACAGATAATTTAGATGGAATTTTCTAGGTTTAGTTGTTGCAAACCTAATAAGATTAAAGAGTAAGGGATAAGTGTACAACAACTTGTCAAAAAAAAAAGTCTACAAAAACAATAGATATATACAAACGATGACACGACAGGACATGAATTGAAAACTTATCAGTGAGGAGAAATATTAGGGATTGTTGCATTTTAGAGGGAATTTGTTAGGTTAAATTGGTGTGCTGCATTTTAGATTGAATTTGTTAGGTTAAATTGTTGTTAACCTAATGCAGCATTTTAGAGGGAAATTATTATGTTAAGTTGATGCAGACCTAACAAAATTAATAAATAACTAGACTTTTGACCCGTGCGACGCACGGGTCTTGTCGACTATAATAGAAACCAATGAATAATCTTTAACCCGTAAGATCATTGGTCGATCAATAAACACAAATTAAATTATTAGAGATACAATATTACAATCAAATTTGTCATGTCACTTGAATCTTATCAAATTTTACATTTTAGTTTTTAAAAACTAATCAATTAAAGACCGTTATTTTATTTTATCAGAATATATTACTGGGGCATTATCTTCTCATTTTTTTTAAAAAAATTATAAAGAAAAAAGATAAAAAGAATACAATATTATATTGTTGCACGAGTCAATTTTATTTATTACTTTTATAGTTAAACATTAAAAATTGACTTGTAATAATTGTTTTAAATTTCTACTAACATGAAAAACAAAGTCACTTCAATTAATAGAAACACGGTTTAGGTTTTTTTGTTGTTGAGAGAAACACGGTTTAGGGTTTGCTATATATAGCCGAGTTTGCATGGAAATTAGGGTAGCTGAGTTTGCATGGAAATTAGGGTATTCTGTTTGTAAACCTATTAAATAAGTGTAATAAAAAATACAAAATTACTATCGAAACTAAAATGTGATAAACTAAGTGCTTCAACTTCACCTCTAAAAAAAATAAAATCGGTTCAACTTTATAATAAATGAAATTTAATTGATTGGATGTGTAACACGATAACTTGGAGAATAAGGTGAGAGCATCAAAAAAAGTGTACAAAATATGAATGAAATTGGTGCGATCCATTTTTTTAGTATTAAATAAGTGTACAAAATATTGTCAAAAAAAAAGGCATGAAATTAGTGCGATGAATTTTTCTGGTATTGTGTACAAAATATTGTCAAAAAAAAGAAGGCAAGAGGATAGCAAAAAAAAAGGCAAGAAGATATGAATGAAATTGGTGCGATGCATTTTTTTATATGGAATTGTTAGGTTAAATTACTGTTAACCTAATAGAGCAAATGAGCGGGAAAATATTAGGTTAAATTGCTTCAGACCTAACGAAATTAATAAATAAATAACAAAGCAAGAGGATAAGAATGAAATTGGTGCAAGGATTTTTTTAGATGGAATTTGTTAGGTTAAATTACTGCTAACCTAATATAGCAAATGAACGGGAAAATATTAAGTTAAATTGCTACAGACCTAACAAAATTAATAAATAAGGACGATGACACGAGAATGCAATATATATATATATATAAATATATATAATATCATCTTCTTAATCAATAATAATTTCTTTATCAAACTTTTTCTTTGCAAAATATTAAATCTTCATGCAATTGTTAACTATTATTATACATATACATAAAAATAATGTTTACAAAAATACTTTTAAAGGTCAAACATTTGCCTCATTAAAGCAAGAGTTTCTACCCACATTTAAAATGAAACTAAATTCTCACTCCATTTTAAAATGAATGTCGTTTAAGCGTTTTACACACATAAAAAATGCATTAATTGTTCCCGTAAGCTTAACTCAGTTGGTAGGGGCATTTACATATTTTATGCAGGGGCCGTGACTCGAACCCCGGACACCCCACTTCTCCACATTTAATTGTGTAAGCTCCAGCCACTAGACTACTAGACAAAAAAAATGCATTAATTAAAAGAAAGAGAAATAGTATTTTACTAAATTATCTTAATCAACCATTGGTTTGTTTTTCATTAAAGAAAAAATAATACTTTGGAAGTAGTGTATATAATATTAATTGAAGGGTGCAATTGAAAAGAAAAAGTTATTATTGCATTGGAAACTAAAAGTGACATTAATTTTGAAACAATTTTTTTCTTTCTAAAACGACACTAATTTTGAAACGGAGGGAGTACGTATCATTGAAGAAAATTGATTTTTGACCATTGTGATGTATGATTGAAAAGATTAAAAAACTTAATTGTATTTTCTCCTTTAAGTTGGTCCCTTTTGTTTTAAAAATTTTAAGTTGGTCAAAAATGTTATTCACGTTGAAATAAATTAGCCTCTTCCATCACTTGACCGTTTAAATTTGACATTCGGCTATGATATTGCATAGGTAAACAAACTTGGATGATTAAATATTAGAAAAACCACGTAATATTGAGTTTAATAAAACAAAAGAAAATGAAGAAAACTTCCCTCCCTAAAAAAATAAATAAAAAACTTAATAATTTTTTTTTTTACAAAGTTTCATATTCATCATTATCTTTTATCTTCAATATTTCACCATTAGCATCCTCACATAATGAGATGCATGGCAGCAACAACCTCATCATCATATTTGTAAATTTAACCCTCTTCTTTTATAATTGACTAACCCAAAAACCTCATCCTTCTTTAATCTTTTTTCCCTCTCCCATTCTCATTCTCATCAAACTTTTTCAATGTAGCAGGGATGAATTTATGGGTTATTTAGATGAAGGTATGATGAGTTACTTGGATGAGTTTGCAAATTGGAACCCTTATTTTGTAAAGTTTTCTAAAAATCAATTTGGATTTTTGGGTTATTAAAACCCATTGTTCTTGAAAGTTAATTTTTTAGTTATGAATTGGAATCCTTGTTATTCAACCCTATAAATTCAAACGACAAAATTCTGTATTTTTGGACATCATTTTGGATTCTCATGAGAGGACTCTAACCTCTTCATATTCTTTTCTCCATTTAAGGTTTCAAAATCCTCATTTTGTGTTCCCAATTTTCATTTTTTGTCTTTTTTAGGGTTGAAGATGAAGGAGATGAAATAGAGTATATTGGTGGTGGTTATGATGATGTGGATATTAGAAAGAAGAGGTTTTCGTTGGATTGAAAAATTATATACACTTTGTGAGAGATGAAATATTTATAAGAAGATATTATGAAAACTATGCAAGTCTTATTGAAATGGAGAAGTCAAGTTTACAAAGTGAATTAACCCTTTATATAAGAGAGGATTATGCTAAATTAACTATGGTTACTTAAGTGTCAAGAACCTATGATCAAGTAAACTCTAACTAACTTTTCCCAACTTATTAGCTAACTTGTAGCACAAGAAAGAAACAAACTATTCTACTTATTGTTTAAATTACAAAACTAACACTCCTTAATTCAAACTACCAAAATTCACCACTTTTGTCTCTCTTCTTAGCTTCAAAAACCGAGATCTCTTGACAACTTTTGTGAACAAGTCTGTCAATTGATCTTGTTGGACAATACTCAACACTACGCTTGTTCTTGTTGACTTGAAAGTGGAACCTTGTTTCTTTGTGTTTACTCTTTTCATGACATGTATATGTTGATTGCTGATTTGTTTACTCTTTTCTCCTTAATTCAGGAAAGCTGGTTTAACATCCAAATGAAATAAAGTTAATTACTTTATACGAGCCAAAGCAATAACTAACCTTATAGCCTCATGCCTATCCACTGGTGAGAATACCTCATATCAATCAATCATTTTTCACTACAAGAACTCCTTTGCCACAAACCTTACTTTGTGCTTCAAAAAAATTCCTTTAAGATTTTGCTTAAACTTGTATACCCACTTCACATCAATTGTTTTCTTATCTCCTAGTAATTTGGTAAGCTCCCATTTTTATTCTTCTCAATGGAACTTAATTCTTCAAGCATAGAATCTTTCCATACTTGTTTCTTCAATGCAACTTGAAAATTAACTAGTTCAATATCAATAAACATAGCATAATGAACTATTTCACCATGATCATCAATAGCATTGTCAAGTAGCATATCAAAATTAACCAATCTCCTTTGTTTCACCTTTGTTTTTCTGCTTGAATCAAAATCATAAAGAAGGCTTTGTTACATGACATATGATGTGGAGGCTCGTCATCTGAACTACTATGAATGATTACCTTATTATTATCAACTAGTTTCACCTTTGGTTTTCTGCTTGAATCAAAATCATAAAGAAGGTTTTTGTTACATGTCATGATTTGAGCACCCTGTGTCAAGATGCCAAGTCATACAATTAGTTGCTTCTTCCATGGTTGTTGCCATAAGCATCAAAGGCTCAAAGTCAGAACTCGAGGTTTTCTATGCAACCTTAGCTTCTTCTTGTTCAATGCTTTGTCTCTTCTTTCACTTTCATGACCAATATTCATGACCATAGTGACCAAATTTGCCACAATCATAGCACAAAATATTTATTTAATCAAAAGATTTATACTTTAACTTATTCTTTCCATTCCCTCTTTCCTTTCACTGAGGTTCGTCTACTTGTTTGGCGAAGAAGAAGAAGAAAAAGAAGAAGAAATGAAATTAAATGAGAGAGATGGAAGATGATGATGTTCATAGCTTTGGAGTATGAAATGTATGAGGCAGTTAGAAAGAAGAAAGAGTTTGTTGTAATCTAGTTATTCATTGATTGATGAAAAAGAGCATTGCAACTAGTTATATACTCTTGACTTGTGATGCAAGTTATTAGTAACTACTCATCAAAGTCCGAAAAATGGTTATGTTACTAACTACCCTGTGATTATGGACTAATATTCTAATATGATAGAGTCACTTAATTTCGGAGGGAACAAATCTATTTCTACCCTAATGAATACATAATATGTAATCATCATGAAAACAATTAATGATGCAAACAATTGCGAAAAATCGAAGAGCAAAAATGATCAAATCACTCAACAAACATGAAAGCACTAAATCCATAAATTTGTGAAATATGGTATTCATATGAGCAACAATTTGAAGTAACAACAAATCAATGAACACGAAGAGTGATAGAAATTCCTCAAATCGATTGAAATTATAGAATAGGTTTGAAGTGATGATTATAATTATGCAATTTCATAAACAAAAATGATAGGGAATGATGGATTTTATCGAATGAAGATCAAGAAATTGAAGAGAAATTGTGATGTATAAATCCTAGCATGAAGGTTTAGCACAATAACGATTGGAATGATGGATTTCATCAAACGAAGATCGTGAAATTGAAGCAAAATTGCGATGGATAGAATGAAGGTTTTGCTCAAATTTGTGATTATTCTAAATGAGTTTCATACATAATTCTTTCAACGTTACTAGTAGGAGTATATTATCCTATGAGAGCGGATGTGTTTTCAGTAAGCGTAGTTTTGTCGAAAGGAAATGAACTCCTTTGTCTGGAGTTTGAGTTTACAAATTATAGAGAAAATAAAATAAACTAACTACCACAATGCATCAATGGCAAGTGTCTTCTAAATTTGAATATTTGGCGCTTTGAATATTCGCTGACTTGGGGTTTCTTGAATTCTTTGAGTAGTTACGATGATTTACTTTAGTCTTCGAAGTTTCTTGGTCTTTGATTGCCTTTATTTGGTTCAAACACTAAGTGACCTTTTTCACTCGGAATATAATTGACTTGCTCGAAATATACGTTGAAATTTGCATTTAACGATATATGTGTAGTAACATATAAGTATTCGATAAAATATTTAAAAAAATAAAAAATAATTATGTTACTTTGTGTGTACGTAATTGTGAGTATCCGTGAAATATCGATATCTGATACAAATATGTCTTCAAGTTTGAAGCATTCAAAAACCTTAGGCTTTGTATAGATGTCAAAACAAAGTGGAAAGAAAGAAAGAAAATAGAAGGAATGAATGTTGAGGGAATGAAAGTCAATACCGAATAGAAAGTAAGATGATTTTAAAGATTGTTTGATAGGAATGAAATTAAAAGGAAAGAAAAGTTTATATATTTAGTAAATGACATAAATAACCTTAACTACAAAGGATACATATACTCTTTTTCTTTGAGAGGGGACACATATACTTATATTTATTTTCATTAAAAAATACTTATACGGTTACAAATACAAATTAAATAGTCTTTTCTACATTTTGGCTCCGTCATCTTTCCGTGCATGTGAGAGGGGATTGTTTTTTTGGGTGGAGGCCATCAATATTTTCTTTCCTTTCCACTGTTTAGCCAGTACCAAACAACAAAAAGTGATACTCTATCATACATTTCTTACCTTATTCTTTCTCTTCAACCAAACAACGTATTTATTTAGGTGAGCATAATTTCCCCAATTCCCCTATTCAAAATTTGAACCCCTCACCAAAATTTCACTTACCGCCAACGTGCTTTTCTACTTCAACTTCCACTTCGAATTATTGCAACTTAATCTAACCGTAGAGAAAATCGAAAAACAAAAAGATACACTTCTTCTTCACCTTCTTCTCGATCTGTGCCCTAAATTCCCAAACAAACCCTAACTCGTTCTAACTCAATGGAATCGCAACCCGAATCAGCTCGCGCACGGCCTAGGCTCTTCATCCAAGAAATGGTGATGCGGAACTTCAAATCTTACGCCGGCGAACAACGCGTTGGTCCCTTTCATAAGGTTTGATTTATATACTTCCAGTTTTTGAATTCAATTGGTTCAATTTTACTTGTGAAGTTGAAATTTGGTGAAATTTTGGTTTCAGAGTTTTTCGGCTGTGGTTGGACCGAATGGAAGTGGGAAGAGTAATGTTATTGATGCTATGTTGTTTGTGTTTGGGAAACGAGCCAAGCAGGTGCGTTTTTTAGAATGTTCTAGAAAGTAATTTGTGCTTGGAAAGTTTTTTTTTTTTTTTTTTTGTGAATTTTTTGTTTAATTGTTTGATTGGGAACTTGTGCTTGCAGATGCGTTTGAATAAAGTTTCGGAGCTTATACATAATTCTAGCAATCATCAGAATTTGGATAGTGCTGGGGTTTCTGTTCATTTTCAGGAGATTGTTGATTTGGTACCTTTTCTTATTTACTCTGATTTGTTGGTGCTATTTTGATTTTTATTGTTATTTTTGTTGAAGATGAGATATATATTGGGCAAGCAATAAATTCTTTAAATTTGATGTCCAATGTTTTTTTGTTGTTGTGAAGAACGAAAAGATTGTAGATTTTTTTTTGGTTTTCAATTTCATTTGATATATTATCACTATAGTCTGCGTTGTTATGATCTAGTGGTTTGGTTGTGAGGATATTTTATGTGTGCCTGGGTTCGATCTAGGGTCTCCACATTTCCCCTCTCGTGTGTATTTTATTTGAGTATGTGTTGTTGAAAACCAGGCCAATAGCAAAACAAAAAAAAAAAATATAGTTTCACTATTAATTCTAAAAATGGCATCGCTTCTCTTCACTTTATTTCATGATTTTTAGAATTTACAAAAGGGTAAATAAGAAAGGAAGTATAACCAGAATGTAAAACTAAAGAAGGAACAAAGCTGAAAAGAATTTGGGCTTTTGGGTATAACTCAACCCCATGAGGAATGAGGACTGTCCAAACTTTATAAGCACTACTTAAGCCATATCTCTAGGTGATGTGGGTTTAAACCTACTCCCTAACGCTATGTAAGCCAGTACAATGAAGGTCATGGAGGCTGCCATGAAAGCAGCCCTGTTCCGAAATTACGGTGGCTAGAGGTGTGTCGCAATTAAGGTGGAATTTCCAGCAGAAATTTAGTAGTAAAACTTATCAATGGAAAATCAAGGGGGAAAATGATAAGCGCCCTTAGTTTACACACCAGCCCCTTACTCTTAGCTTTTTAATTATGTTTTGTTTGCTTATTTTCCTTTTGGTTTGTTCTGTCACGAGCTTGTTTTTAAGTAGACCTTTATACCACACTGCCAGTGGTAAGAAGAGTTTTCAGATTTACAGTTTGATGACCCTTTTGTGTTTTTCATCTTTGATATTTAAAATTTTTCCTTCAGTTTGTTCTGGCACGAGCTTGTTTTTAAGGAGACCTTTATACCACACTGCCAGTGGCATAAAGAATTTTCAGACTTACAGTTTTAGACCCTTTTGTGTTTTTGATCTTTGATTTTTAAAAATTAGAATTGAATTTTGTATGGCTGCAGGAAGATGGAACATATGAGACTGTTCCTGGAACTGACTTTGTGATTACAAGGGTGGCTTTTCGGGACAACTCCTCTAAGTATTACATTAATAACCGTTCAAGTAACTTCACTGAAGTTACCAAGAAATTGAAGGGGAAAGGTGTTGACCTTGACAATAATAGGTTTCTGATCCTTCAGGTTGGTTATTTCATATAAGATGCTTTTAATTTATATTTTTTTGCAGGTGGTTGGTCCTATATATCTCTTTTGATGCTTGAACTGTTTCTTATCAGGGCGAAGTTGAGCAGATTTCACTTATGAAACCAAAATCTCAAGGACCTCATGATGAAGGCTTTCTAGAATATTTGGAAGATATCATTGGGACCAACAAATATGTAGAAAAAATTGATGAGTCATATAAACAGTGAGCACTCTTTCTCCATTTCAATTCGGGAATGCAAACTTCTTAATGAACATTAAAAAAGCATAGATACTGTTTGTTGTTGTTGCTGCCTAATTTGGTGTTATACAGCTATGATCACTTAACTGCCTAAGCTACTAGTTACAAAAGAAAGTATAAACTATATATACTCTATAATAAGGACCCGTTTTTCATACTTTATTGGCGACACACTGTTTAAATAATCACTTGGGTTTCAGTTATAGTATATAATTTCTAATGTCTGAAGTATTGTTGATGTTTTAGGTTAGAATCTCTAAATGAGAGAAGATCTGGTGTGGTGCAAATGGTCAAGCTATCTGAGAAAGAAAGAGACAGCTTGGAGGTATGTAAAATTGTGGTTATATGGATCACTTGATATTTGAACAACCCCTAACAGTTTTTTTGAAACAGGATGTGAAGAATGAAGCAGAAGCATACATGCTCAAAGAGTTATCTCTGTTGAAATGGCAAGAGAAGGCTACAACGCTAGCTGTTGATGATACAGGTGGAAAAATGGATGAGTTACAAGTGGGTGTTGCTAGCCTAGAAGAAAATCTTAAGGCAGAAAGGTAATTTTGAATTTCACCTATAGTTTCTCTGTCTCTCTCTCTCTCTCTCTCTATATATATATATATATATATATATCACTTTCCTAACTATTCCCCTTTCTTATTCTTGACTCATGAAGAACTTTGTGATATCTTATTCCAGGGATAAGATCCAAGAAAATAAACAGATTCTGAAAGAGCTTGAAACTAAGCACAACAAGTATATTCAAATACAAGAGGTTTGCACGACATGGGACTTGACTTGAACTTATCAGTTTGCATGATGACACGGCATGGCATTATATGCTTGGTGATAAGCTCATCAGGTAGTAACCAAGTTTTTTCTTCTGTTATTCATGTAATAGGAGCTAGATAATGATATGAGGAAGTGTAAGGAAGAATTCAAGGAGTTTGAGAGGCAGGATGTCAAGTTTCGAGAAGATTATAAGCACATGAATCAGAAGATCAAGAAGCTGGAGGATAAAGCGGAAAAGGTAATGGGAATACATGATTTATTGCACTTGAATATATGCATGAGAGATGTGCCTTATCCATTCATTCGTATTTCAGGATTCATCAAAAATCGAAGCTCTTGTGAAAGAGGGTGAAGACTCAAATGATATGATACCAAAACTTGAGGATAATATCCCTAAACTGCAAAAGTTGTTGACCGATGAGGAGAAGGTCTTGGAAGAAATCACAGAGAGTTCTAAAGGTAGACCCTTGTCTTAAGTACTGATATACTTGAAGTTGCCTTTAATTAAATTTGATTTGCTGAATGCCTTTCCATATGATGCTTTTAGTCATAACCTCATTAAAACTTTTCAGTTCTTAAAGATGCTTCCTTGCAACATTTGCCGTTTACCATATTGATTGTTAAACTTACAATGCTTGGCTTGGTTAGGTTCTCAATTCTGATACATAGCCGATTGTCCTGGATTTTAGCTTATCCAAATATAAATTGATAGATAATAATGATTTTAATATGTTTGATTGGTTCAATATAGTTGTGAACTGGTGCCAGACCCTCAGTACGGCTCAATCAACTATATGAATTTTTTTCTTCTTTCTATTGAACCAATTGTCAATCAGTTATTAAACTACCAAGGTATGAGCCAATGCATATTGGTTTAGTCTCTTCTTAAAAAATAGTAGGTTGCTTGATGGGAAAACTGAACCTCGCTTTTGGTATTTAATGCTAATTTTTAAATGTTTTAAATTGCACTTGAAAAGAGGATAAAAATCAATTGATTTCTCACTACTGTTACATGTTTATAGGTTCTCTACTGCATATCGTAATTAAAAAGTTACTACAGCATAAAATTAGAAAATAAAAACTGTGCCCAATCTATTGACTAATCAAACTGCTTGCATTAACAATACAATGCTTGACATGGGATAGATAAGTGGGCTTTCCCCATCCTTTTCCATCTGGTGATTATGCTCTATGGGAATACCGGTTGTTTTGCAACCCAGCTTGACTTCTTATGCCGTGGAAGTACTTCAACCTCCTGTGGTCTTTCATTTTGAACTAAGCTGCTAACTTATCTCTCAAAATCTGTTTTTCTGCTTCATTAGCCTGTCCAAATTATATTAAAATTAATTTTTCTGAGTTTTTCTTATTCTACGAGCAGTAGTGGAGATTCATTGTAGTTTTTCTTTGTTTGTCAAATTCAAATTAATTTTTTATTATTGGTAAACAGTTGAAACTGAGAAATTCCGCTCTGAGCTTGCTAAATTTCGTTCGGAGCTTGAACCTTGGGAAAAAGATTTGATCGAGCACAAGGGAAAGCTTGAGGTTGCATCTAGTGAGGCCAAGCTTCTAAATGAAAAGGTGATAACAATTTATCTTATTTTAAATACTTAGTCTCAGCTTGGAAGACAATGATTAGTCTTGTCTTGAAAATTTCTGGATATATTCTAATAACGCATGGTAATTGCAGAAGGACTAGTATCTTTCTCTTTGTCCAGGCTAACAAACGAAAGTGTTGTCAATGTCACTTTAATAATTCAACTCTTTTGGTCCACACTTTTGTTTTTGTACAGTTTTGCAGTATCTCTTTGATATTGCATGCTTATGTTTCTCTTCTCTAGGCACTCAAACAAAAAGTATTGTCACTTTTATAATTCAACTCTTACGATTAGCACCTTTTTGTTTGTACAGTTTTGTATTATGTCTTCAACATTGTATTTAACAAGACATGTGATAAATATTTTAATTGTGTTTCAAAGCAGGTAAAATCTTCTTGTTTTCTTAGTTGAGTGGTTGTAATAATTTTGATGCTGTTGAGGGACTACTGTCCGTGGCTTTGTGTTATTGAATCATTAATCATTTCTTGTGTTGGATTAGAATTTAGCTTTCATTGGTGTATTGAGATTCACCCAATTGTGTCCAAATATCGTTTATAATCTTGCTATGCATTTTATGGATGTATGCATAGCTATCTGAACTTATGAAATGTGATATATATTATATACAAAAATAGTAGCACAAACCCAAGTTTTACTGTCACTAAAACAGCAAAGGCAATCAATTTCTGACATGCATGCTTGGGATCTACAGAACTAATTTATTTATTGTGTATTATCAATGTCATGCATATATAAACCAGAATCCATATATGATGTTGAAGGTGATTCTTGATGTTTTTCTTTTCAGCATGAAGGTGCTCGTGAAGCCTTTGAAGGTGCTCAAAATCAGATGAAAACTATAACAGAAACAATTAAATCAAAAACTGCAAGCATTTCTCAAATTAAGAGTAATATAGAAAAGAGCAAGTGTGAAGCATCAGAAGCTCACAGAGCGGAAGAAGTGAGCAAATTTACCTTCTTGATTCCACTGTAACATTTTTTTTCCCAGGCTCTTGGTGATAATGTTCTTTTTCTTAAGGATTGTATCAAAGAACAAGATGCCCAGATTCCTCTTGAACAACGTGCTAGACAGAAGGTTGCTGAAATGAAGTCTGTTTTGGATTCAGAGAAGAGCCAGGGATCAGTTCTAAAAGCAGTCATGAAAGCTAAGGAAACCGGACAAATAGAAGGAATATATGGACGGATGGGTGACCTAGGTGCCATTGATGGTAAGGTTTTTTAATTGCAATCTTTCTGGCCTCACAATGTTCTTTTCAAGTTTTCCAAATTAGATTGCTTTCGTGCTATAAAAACTGCAAAAGCACCCTAACACGTGATGATCCTGATTGTTTCTATTATTACTAGCAGAAAGACGGGCACTAACATGCACGTCTATCTGCATTTTTTATTGTATAATATCTTCTTTATTTAAAATTCATTTATTTCTATTGTTTTATAATATTTATGTTATCTAAACTTATTAAATTTTACTTTGAATATTCAACTTATGTTTTTAAATTTTAATTTTCTTGAAAAAAATATGTTGTTTCTTATGATCTGTACAATTAATAAGGGTAAAATTTATAACAAAATATTAAATTCAACTTATGTTTCTTATAGAATTAAAAACATATTTTGGTGCAACTTAAATATTCAACTTATTTTTTTATAAATTTTACCCTTATGTTTCAACTCATTTAATATTCAACTTATGTTTCTTATAGAATTACAAAATTAGATCGCTTTCACGGGTAATATGATCTGTAGTTTCTTATGAATTGATTATTATTAGTTGTAATTTAAATGAGATGCGCTGACAGTGTAAAATAGTTTTACACCGTCATCCAATAAGAACTCAACATATTGCCATGTAAGTCTAAATTATAACCACTTTTTAAAAATAATAACCAAATACTCAATTCTTATTGGACATCAATGCACAAGTAGTTTACACTGACAGTGCATCCCTCCTTTTCTCTATTAGTTACTAGTTTACACTTTCCAAATATTTTTGTCTTAGTTTTACTTGTTGATTGATATTATGTTAAATTATGAATACGAAGTATTGAATTTATTTTCCAATCGATCTGGTTGCTTGTGAACAGTGATTTTGTCGGCATTGTATGTCATCAGAGTATACCACAATATTGACGTCTGAAATTTGATAACTGCAGCAAAGTTTGATGTTGCAATATCAACAGCATGTTCTGGGCTTGACTATATTGTTGTGGAAACAACAAATGCAGCACAAGCCTGTGTTGAGTTGCTTCGTAGAGAGAATCTTGGCGTTGCTACTTTCATGATATTGGTATTTATTTTATTGTTATATTATCTAATGTGTTTCTGTTGTTGAATAGCTGTTTAAGATTTTATATGGTGTAAATCAATTTGCTCACTTTAATTTCTGGACTACTCCAGTTTGATTTGTAAAGCATGGCTGAATTAATTCCTTAGCAATTTGCAAATTCGTGTTTTTTTCACATTGATTTCCAAGTTTTAGCTTCACTTAAATATTATATTAAATAGTATTGTAGACTTGATTGAATTGAATACGATTTCCCAGTGATTATCTATATAATTTTTTGTTTTTCAATAATAATAATTCCTCTTAAAAAAAAAAAAATTAACACCAAATCAGACAAATATACTTATAGTAGCATTTATTTATTTTTTAATTTTTTTCTTCAGGAGAAGCAAGTTGATCTTCTTCCAATGATGAAAAAGAGCGTAAGCACTCCAGAGGGGGTTCCCCGTCTTTTTGATTTAGTAAAGGTTCGAGATGAAAGAATGAAACTTGCTTTCTTTGCAGCACTTCGAAACACAGTTGTTGCTAAGGATCTTGACCAGGTCAGTTGTTCCTCCCAGGCAGAAAACTTTGTTCTGATATAAATTCTAGATTTATTATAGATTAGTTTTGAAATTTTGCTTCTTATATCATAAATCTCATTAGTTTGTTTTAAGATACAAGAAATAATAATTGAATTGTATGGCCTAATATAATTATTGGTTGTTTTAAAACAAAAATATATTACTTTGGTCTTGGTCAGTTAATTTGCAACTGTTTGTATCAGAAAAGGAAGGGATTAAATAGCGACATTTTTTCTCCTGTAAAAATTTTAGGCTTCACGCATAGCATATGGTGGAAACAATGAGTTTCGGCGAGTTGTTACTCTTGATGGTGCACTTTTTGAAAAATCTGGTACAATGAGTGGTGGGGGAAGTAACCCCAAAGGTGGGAAGATGGGCACATCGATTCGAGCTACAAATGTGTCTGGAGAAGATGTTGCAAGGGCTGAGAGGGAATTGTCTGGATTGACCGATAAATTGAATAAAATTCGGCAAAGAATGATGGATGCTGTGAAAAAATACCAGGAAGCGGAAAAAAATATTGCTGCTTTGGAAATGTTGCTGGCTAAAAGCCAGAAGGAGGTAATGTTTGTTTCTGAGCCTAGTAAGGCACGTTTATGGACTTGTTTGTGCAAGGCATTGAGTTTTCCCCCTTCTTCTACAGGTTGACAGTTTGAATTCACAACATAGTTATATTGAAAAACAACTTGGTTCCCTTGAAGTTGCATCAAATCCACAAGAGAACGAGCTTGATCGGTTGAAAGAGCTGAAGAAGATTATTTCTGCAGAAGAAAGAGAGATTAATAGACTTACCGACGGATCTAAAAAACTGAAGGAAAAGGTGGGCTTTGAACTTCCTTATGTTTGTAACTTTGAATTCCTTTGCTTGACTGGTCTTGCATGTCATCTTTATCTTTTGATATCTAGCAGTGTTTGCAGTTAACAAAGGCTATATCTTTATTTAACTTAAGTTAGCCAAACGGATTCCCCATTTTTAGGTTTCGGAGCTTCAGAAGAAAATAGAGAATGCTGGAGGTGAAAAATTAAAATCTCAGAAGTTGAAGGTCCAGAAAATTCAGTCTGTAAGCATCCTGTATATTGAGAACGTTCAATTCAATCTGATACCTTGCCTATACTAATGGTACCCATTGTCTAGGATATTGACAAGGCCAGCTCAGAGATCAACCGTCATAAGGTCCAAATAGAGACGGGCCAAAAGATGATGAAGAAGTTGACTAAGGGAATAGAGGAGTCAAAGAAGGAAAAAGAACGGTTAGCCGAGGAGAGGGAAAAGTTAAAAGGAAACTTCAAAGAAATAGAGCAGAAAGCATTTGCTGTTCAAAAGAATTATGAGAAAACAGAAGAGGTTCTTTTCCTTGTTCTTTTGCTTTTTTGGTTATATAAACTATGCGGTGCACTTACATGGTTAAATTCATTAAAAGTAATAGTAAAATATACCTATTCAAAGTTGTATATAGAAAACAGCGGTGGTGGTGGTTGTATGATCATGTATTGTTTACATAACTATGTAGATGATTAAGAAACATCGGGATGTCTTGGAGGAAGCAAGATCTGAGCATGATAAGATGAAAAAAGCAGTGGACGAATTGCGTGCATCTGAGGTACTTTTTGTGTGATAATTTTTTGTCTCTCAAAGTTGGAGTTTTCTCATTGTAATCTTTATTTTGCAGGTTGATGCTGATTTTAAATTAAAAGACATGAAGAAAGCATACAAAGAATTAGAAATAAAGGGGAAAGGTTACAGGAAAAGACTAGATGAGTTGCAAACTGCTATTTCCAAGCATCTTGAGCAGTATGTCATTTAATATCTGTTTTGGAATGCATTCACCACTATTCTGAAATTCTTATAAGATAAATTGGATGCAGAATTCAGGTAGATTTAGTAGATCATGAAAAGCTACATGCTACATTGACTGAAGAACATCTCAATGCTGCTTGTGACCTGAAAAAGGCCTGTGAAACGGTAGCATTGCTTGAAGCTCAACTGAAAGAGATGAATCCAAATCTTGATTCAATTGCAGAGTAGGGCATTTCCCAATTTATTATCCTGACTGGCTTCCCTTTTGGTGTTGCACTGAAGTGTTTCTTAATTTATGATATCAGGTATCGCAAGAAGGTAGCATTGTACAATGAGCGAGTTGAAGAACTTAATGCAGTCACTCAGGAGCGAGATGATATAAAGAAGCAACATGATGAATTGAGAAAGAGGAGGTGTGCATGCTATTTCTTTTGTATCATTGACTATTTTATGATTTCCTATTTGTGAAAAATTTAAGCTGAATCTTTAATTTCAGATTGGATGAGTTTATGGAAGGATTTAATGCCATATCATTAAAGTTAAAGGAAATGTACCAGGTATGGAAATCCCCTCCCTCCTCTCTCTCTCTCTCTCTCACACACACACACACACACAACAAAAACTTAACATTTTTGGATCATTATGTTTGCATGACTTCTGATAACAATGAAGTTATGTTTACACTGACACTTATAAACTGACACACGTAAATTAATGAGGTCGTAGATTCTCAGAACCAGTTAATAGAACTGGATAAGAGATTAGGAATAAGGAAATCATAGAAAGCGGCAGAATAAGAGACAACACCCTTCATTAATGGGAATGTAAACCCTTCTCACCCTATCTCGTTTAACTGGAAATTGTGAAGGGTGGTTTACATTTCAAAATGATTTTGATTTTCCTTGTCACATAAGATTCCCACCCATTACAATGAGAATGAAAATATGAACAAAAAAAGTTCCTCATAATCCCTCAAATTGCAAAGTTTTTTTAAACCTCAAGTCAAATATGGGAACATTACATTCCCAATCTCATTTATCCCAAAATATATAGCCATATCTTGAAACAAGTACACCCTTAGGATCTTTAGTGGTCCACAACTTTACACATTGAGAATAATTCTAATCAGAAGATACATGGTTCCATTGTCAAGTACCACTTGCACAATATTTTATATACCAATCTTTTTCATAAATATGTCCAAAAGCTCAGAGTTCTCTTGGGTATTAATTGCAATACTATACATAACTCTCACCAACATAGTTCCTAATGGATTCCACAGGGTTGTCATAATCAACAAGTATTACCTCTTTTTTATTGTTTGCAGATGATTACCCTTGGAGGTGATGCAGAACTCGAGCTTGTGGATTCTTTAGATCCTTTCTCTGAAGGCGTTGTATTTAGTGTTAGACCTCCAAAGAAAAGCTGGAAAAATATTGCTAACTTATCGGGTGGTGAAAAGGTATCTTCTCATCCTCCCTCTCTTCGTTTGATTTTTTATCTCACTTAATTCATGCATTATATGATTCATGGCAAATAAATATCTTTCTCCCTGTTAATATTGAGTGATGTATTCTTGTTATTTATTTTCCAGACTCTTAGCTCATTGGCTCTTGTATTTGCTCTTCATCATTACAAGCCTACGCCGCTTTATGTAATGGATGAAATTGATGCCGCTTTGGGTACTTGCTATTAACTTTGTAGCTAAACTATTTTAATGTAATTGCTGAGTCTTCCAATACACTAAACCATGTGCTATTTGGTCTGGCAGACTTCAAGAATGTATCTATCGTCGGGCATTATGTGAAAGACAGGACTAAGGATGCTCAGTTCATAATCATTAGGTAGGTTTGGTTCTTGAACAAAGTGTTTTTCAGGTTATTAGTAAATATTTGTTTAATATGTCCTAATACTTAGCTTGGTATGCTCATTTTTGCAGTCTAAGGAACAATATGTTTGAATTGGCTGATCGACTTGTTGGTATTTATAAAACTGATAATTGCACAAAGAGCATCACCATTGATCCGTGCAGTTTTGTCGTTTGCCAGAAGGGTGCATGAGATTTGTGGGTGTACCTAGAGATGTTAAATTGTTGAATGCTTAAATAGATTTGTGGGTGTACTTATGCCAGATTTTTTGGGTACAAGTCTTTTGTACCAGTTTGATCTGGCATATAATTGTTATTGTTATTTATTAATTTATTAGTGTGCTATGTATTCTGTATGACATCCAAGCTAACTTTTAATTGTAGCATCAACATACATCAGAGATAAATGTAAAATATATGTAATTAGTTTTATTTGTCAAATTGGCATTATATTTGAAATATTTAAAAATAGATATTGACAATTTACACATCAATATGTTGCATTCAAAATTTGTTAAAAACACTTAATTAACTTGATAAAAAAAATCTAATACAAGATTTTGGAACTATGATTTTTTTAATTAAAAAGTTTATTTAATAATAGTAGAATGATTTGTTGTATATAATTAAATGTGAAACAATAGTTTGCTCTAGTTATGTCAATGAGAAGGACTATGCTGGGTATTATAGTTTCTGTCCTCGTAGTTTGAAAAAGAAATACAGATATTTGGACTCATAACCATGTGGGTGTTAAGTGTATTTGTATCTTTTCACCAAAAAAAAGTGTATTTGTATTGTATATTCTATGTTCCAAGGTACCCAACGGAAGTATGTTTTGACTCCTATGTCTCTCCTTCAATATAATATTTCTCACCTTCAATATTTGGCTTGCGTGTATCGTATTTGGATTGGACAAGTTATGAGCTTTTGGCTTGCCTTTAAAACTTTAATCATCTAAAATATTTTGAATGAGTAAATATATAATAAACATTCACATAATAAATTCATATATTTTTTAAAACAAAGAGGGGAAGATGTGCCCTAATTGAAGGGGCTGTGAAGTCCCTAAAAAATACATCCCAAACAAGAGTACGTTCACCACACCATAACCTATAGCTTTCCTTGCTTTTTCCATCGTTTCCCTCAATAATTGCCTTATGACGAAGAATTGACATATTAACATTTCTTATATTTATAGATTGGCATGTGGGCTATGCCCTTTCAATACTTACATATACATACTACTTAGATCATTCACTGTCAAATTGTGTTAACCTTATATGGAAGGATGTAGCCAATATCTCTTTTAATCGCCGTGTTCTTATGTAGTTTGGCCTTACGACCTCCCTTGTATCGAAAAAAACATTCAACATGAGCATTGGGTTTCAATGTTTCCTTTTTAATCTTGAGTTTCAATGTTGGTCATATACCTTTTAATCATCCGAGGTTCCCCGGTTTTAAAGGAAAACCAAATATTTCTCACCTTTAATCAATTACTGATAGGATCAAAGTCAATTTGGAAACTTGGAAAGGATCTTTGTTAACCATTATGGGTAGAGTCCAATTGGTTAAGTATATTATTGATGGAAAGTACTTATACTCCTTCAAGTAATTGATAGGGAGTTTCATATGGAGTGGGGACATCACTATTCAGAAAGTTTGTACAATGGCTTGACATACAATATGTCTTCCAACTGAGGAAGATGGCCTTGGCCTAAGGTCTGCAAGATCAACCAATGAATTAACCATGCTTCATATTTGTTAGAAGTTTTTGAGCTCAAGTGATGAATGTGCTAAGTTATGCATACTTAGATTCCTTAGAGGTAAAGTCCTAGCTCTATGACTATGACTGCACCTCATGATCAGTTGGCTAAGTTAGCTTACATACATGATGTAAGTTACATCTCAATCTATAAATGCTAACCCAGTCAATTGGGACAAGAAAATTTGGTGTAACTTCCTAGCTCCCTCCCTTGCTCTCATTCATTCAATTTTTGGAGACTCGTTAATGCTAAGTTACCTGCAAATGGTAACCTTTGGACTTATGGTTGCATAATTGTCTCAACTTGCAGTTTCTCCATGAATAACTAGAAAACTTTAGATCATATATTTTTTAACTATATTTTTTTTCTCTATGAATAAGCAAGTCATAGAAAGAAGCGGCAGAATAAGAAACAACACCCTTCATTAATGGGAATAATGTAAACCCTTCCCACCCAGAAGATACATGGTTCCATTGTCAAGTACTACTCGTACGATATTTTATATACCAATCATTTTCATAAATATGTCCAAAAGTTCAGAGTTCTCTCGGGCATTAATTGTAATACTGTACATATCTCTCACCAACATAGTTCCTAATGGATTCCACAGGGTTGTGATAATCAACAAGTATTACCTTTTTTTTTATTGTTTCCTGATGATTACCCTTGGAGGTGATGCAGAACTCGAGCTTGTGGATTCTTTAGATCCTTTCTCTGAAGGCGTTGTATTTAGTGTTAGACCACCAAAGAAAAGCTGGAAAAATGTTGCTAACTTTCATTTTTCACCTCACTCAATTCATGCATTATATGATTCATGGACAAATAGCTTTGTCCCTTATTTTCCAGACTCTTAGGTCATTGGCTCTTTATCATTACAAGCCTACACCGCTTTATGAATTGACGACAATTTAGTACACATGCTAAATCGACCATCAAAAAACACATTAGCCTCCACAATAGCAATCACATCCCTGTTAGAGTTCTCACCAGAAAGAATTGAATAAGCCGATCTAACATAGTGCAACGTGGTCTGGTCTGGTCAACTATTTTGCAATGAATATTGGGAAGAATAATGGCTTTGTTGCTGAGACAATATTATTTAGTGGTCTAATTATCTAAAGTTTTTATGAGGAATGAATATTGTAGTGATAAATTTAGCCTTTCAAACTATTGTTTATTTCAGATTCCCCCCCTCCCCCCTCTCAAAATAGTTAAGATATCCATTCCTTATTTATTTGGGAAAGGATGAAAAAATATTGTTGAGCTTATTTATAATATTTCAAATAATTTAAAGTATATACTTATTTAATTTAAATATTTTAAAAATTTCAATCATTAAATATCTAATAAATTGATATAATAATTTTATTTAACTTTATACAAGAAATACACTATTTGTAAAAGAAGCATATAATTTACTTTGGAGAAATGAAATAAACATTAGTTTTATTATGATTTAGTTATTTAATTTTTATTTAGTTTTTGCAATTGTTAAATATAAAACTTAACCTAACCCTAACTCTTTCACCGATGAATTCTATATAAATGTCTAGTTAGTGAAGTTAACTTTGACAATACAAGCGGCGCCGCTTGCACACATCTTTCTCCATCTCTCTCTTTCCCTTATTATTTTTCGTTTGAGTTTTCAATATTTATCTATCGCACATCCATATATCAGATTTATTCACACAGATCTACTTCTATAGTTGAATTGACTACGATATGTAAGGAGAAAAAAAATCGTTTGTGAGTTTATATATATAAAATCTAAAACCATTCATCTTCTTCTACCATTGTTTTTACCAATAATTTATTTTTAGCTTATTTTCTCCTGTTTAATCTTGTCTTAATTCTTCTCTTTCAGATTTGTGGCGAGACAACAAAATTTTATTGATGAACTATTATTTTATGCTTGATGGAATGGAAATTATCGACGTTGTATTGTACTTCTATACCTTATCTACTATGATTTGCTCTATCGTAATGTTCAGAACAAATCTCTAACGAGTGTGATTTCTTTGATTAAATATGAGCTTTTGGTACGTATGAAGTACATAATGATTTTGTCTTAAATTTCAATAATTATGAAATTAGTATACAATATCCTAGATCTATTATAATTTATTTTGTTTTTTGATTGACCTTATTTGACCTTAATTTGATGAGCACTATTTTAATCTCATAGCTTTAAGTTACCTCGATGGCATATTTTAGTGAGTGATGGTAAGTTATTTTAAACATTTAGACGATGTAGGAAATAAGATTTAAAATCTTTAAAATAAAATGACGGAAAATAATTGTTTTCAATGTTATTTCCAAGGGATATTGATTGTGGTTGAACCTTTGTTCATATATTTCTCAATATCCATTAAATTTAATGTATATGTAACCAGTTGTTATGTCATTAATAGAGCATTTAGATGTAGAGACATAATGTGAATGTTGTATTCTTATAATAAAAATGTTTATAAAGAATATGGTTGTTTATAAAGAATATAACGCTAGGGTTTTTGCGTTTGATTCATGTTTTCACTTTCGTTTCACACTCTCAACTTTTTTTTCAAGAAGCACAATAATGATGAAAGCTGATCCTTCTCTCACCGTGTTAACAACCGAGCAGATTCAAAAGTGGTTGGAGGAGAATGAGGAGTTGATAATGGCAATACTGGAAGGTCAAAAGCAGGGGAAGCACGGCGAGCTCGCACCATATCAAGCCAAGCTTCAGCATAACCTAACCTTTGCTTTCCAGATGAATGAGTAGCAGCACAATAAGCAACCAACTTTCTTCCAACATCAACTTTTCCCTGAAGGCATGAATAGCTTTACTGGTACCAACAACAGTGGCATGCAAACAGGAAACAACAATCTGCCAGATATGCAATCATTCGACCAAATGGGATCAGACGCAAATCCTGGTTGGTCTTAGGAGTAATCTGAATTTGGATCTTGTGAAAAACTGGACATATACAAAACCATGAAATGTCTCTCAACTTCTAAAATACCATATGTGAGACTGTCTTTCAAACTTTAACAGTGATATTTTTCTTTGATATTGAAATGGGAAACGTTTATCGTCTATTTGTGAGTAAAGTTGTGAACCTCATTAATTCAGTTTTAGCAAGTTTTTCACGTTCTTCCATTCTATGTTGTATGGACTTGTTGATTTATTATTGATTTAATTTTGGGAACATACTATCTCATAAACTTACTTAGCCATTACTGTTGAAAATTTTGCTCAAGAATCTTGTCTGTTGTGCTTTGAAAATTTGGGCAATTTCTTCTGTAATACTACTATTCAGAAATAATTCTTTGTTTGTTGATGAATTAATTCTTGACTAGTTTTTGAATCCTCTTTCTCAAATTATAGTAGTATGGGAAGAGCTCAAGTTCTTCTTCACAGTTTGTAATCCTTGCATTTTCTAGTAGACACTTTTAGATAGAACTATTTGACTGTAAATATGGCCTCATTTATATCCTCACTTGATTTGGTTTACAATTATGTTTTTTTGAGAAATAAACATATCTTACTTATCATGTTGAACTAATTAATTTTTTTTATTGGAATAGCAAAATAAAAACATTTTAGTAAATGTTCAGTGTTATGTTAAGGTGGGGGATAGAAATTTCAACCTTCTAATCACCTTACTCTATTAATCTATAAACCCAGCTACCAAACCAATCTTATATCTCTTGAATTAAATTTTTATGAAGTGTGTCATTAATTACATGAATCATATTAACCTTAACACAATCTTATAATTTTTGTAAAATATATTTTTGCACTGCATTTGGAGGACATAGATATACATAATAAAGTCATGGTTTACAATCTATAGCTAAAGTAACATTTTGTATTTATTATGTTTATGAAACAAAACTCTTTTCTTACACCTATCTACTGTTGAAATTTTGTTTATGATTTTTTCAGCAACTCTACTTGGGTCAATATGGGTCAACCTTCTAACAAACGAGCAGCCCAACTATAGTTCATTTTATTAATGTAATACTCAATGTATGATGATTATAGACCTAATCTTTGTAGACCAAAAGTTTATCTTACATTTCTTGGTTTGGATACTTGGTAGTTGGTATAGTCCTAGTAAAAATTCGTACCAAGGGATATTGATTGTGATTTAATCTTTGTTTGTATATCCTACTATAAATTAAAAATTTGTGCGAGGCTGGAAGGTTGCTAAAGTACTTTTACCCATATCCATGAAAAATGCTATATCAAGCAATTTTTTTTTACATCAGATGTTGTGTTTTTTTTTGTTTTGTTTTGCGGATACATGATGAATATTAATCAAACTGACATCTCTAATTTTGTCATTGGTGGAAACAATTTTTAGCTTTATTCTATTTATCTTTTAGCCAAAATTTAGATTTTGAGGATCTTTTTTTCTTCTTCTGTAAAATCAAACCATTAAGACAAGGAATGGGACAAGGAGGTCATCTGTCGCGATATCTATTTATATTTGTGCAGAAGGTATGCCCTCCTTAATAAGGAAAGCAGAGGCTAGTGGTGATATCCATGGAGTTAAAACTTGTTGCAATGCTCCTATAGTTTCTTACCTTTCATTTGAAGATAACCATTTTTTAAAGTTGAGACTTCTAAAGCGATAATTATGACAAATATTATAGCAGTGAATGAATAAGCATCAAGACAGGCAATTAATTTCCAGAAGTCAAAAATTTTCTTCAGCAAGTATGTTGCCCAAGCAAAGGATAGATTGTCTATGCATAAAAATGACGGTCGAATGAGTTTCAAATGTTTGCCTGTTTTTAACTTAGCTATGTTGGGGAAATAAAGATGGCATATTATGACAAATCCGAATTATTTCATCGTGTGTATGTATAAGGCTAGGTATTTCCCTTGATGTGATTTTCTTAAATCTACATTGGGATACAAACCTAGCTATGTGTGGCGAAGTGTGTGCAACTTTAAGTTCATTTTGAAGGCAGAGAGTAGATAGAGAATATGAGATGGTGATGATATCTCAGTTTGATATAATAATTGGATTGTGAGGAAACACAATTCTGGTTTCAGCATCAGATAGTGACTTTCCCCTTTCCAACTTGAGAGTGTCACACTGTATATGTCAAGACCATAAAATGTGGGATGTACCTTTTTAAGAATCAATATTTGATTGATCAGTAATCGGTTGCTCATATTTTCAATAATGGGGTTTATTCAGTCTGAAGTGCTTACACGCTCTGTATGCATGAGTTGCTTGATACGTCAGAATTTAAAATTCCTAGAAATTGGAATCGGGATCTGATATGGAAGCTAAAGGTACCTCCGAAAGTAAAAAAAAAAAAAAGGGAAACGCTAAATAGTGCCCTTGGGGCAATGGTTAAGATGATAAAAATAGAAACATTGCATTGGGAAATGGTGAAAAGTAAAGAATTTAACTTTTTAAAAGTCAAAACATTGTTGAATTCAATATAAATATACTACTTTTGGTTTCCTTAACCATTGCCTTGAGGGCACCAGTTAGCAAGCCCCAAAAAAAATATATGTGAAGATTATACATGAATGTTCTTCCAATGCGTCTATGAGACAAGAGAGTTAATTGTCTGTTAAATTGTGTTATGCAATTCAGAACAAGAAGACAACAACCATATCTTTTTTACATATCCTAGCAGTAGGAATATATGGAATATGTCTGCCATATCATCACCTCTCAACACAGTTCTGAAGCAAGGGCTGGAATGCAGCAACATCATCTTTCAAATTCTGTAGGATCTAAATTCCGAAGATGCAACTGTTTGCGTGCATTCTTTGGAGTGTGTGGAAACAACACAACAATAAAGTATGGAATGATATAGTAGATGCGCTCTGTTTTGTGTTGGAACGTGCAACATCCATGCTATTCGAATGGAATGCAGCTCGAAAGGTGCAGGTGAGACCAACTATTGATGGGAGTGTTGGGTCGCAAACCGAGTATTGAAAGAATGAAATGAAGTATTGATGCTTCTTTTACTAATCATGAAAATTTTGGAATAGGAATGAGCATCCGGGATGAGGTTGGTGCGTTTCTTCTTGCAAAAACGGAATGTATCAACCTTAGTGTGATATGGACATTGGAGAAGCTTTGGGTTTGTTGTCGGCTCTTTGGGTTCACGAGCTAAGCTTAGGACCTATTGATTTTGAACTTGATTAAAAAAAGGTGGTTGAAAGTTTTGCATCCAATAAACATGGATTCTACAAAATTTGGAACTATAATTGATGATTATAGGATCATGTTTAGTCAATTTTATGAAAACTCTAGTGCTGAATTTGTGCAGAAACAAGTAAATGAAGTTTCTCGTGAGTTAGCTAATTAAGTCAGCCACATTATCAACAAATTTCTAAATCTTGGTTAATCCACCAAATTGTATTGAATACTTTGATTAATGAAATGATATAAGTTTATTTTTAAAAAAATGTCATGCCTTTCTACGCTAAAACATAAAACATTTACACATTGCTTTCACATAATGAAAGATATTGGATTATGGATACAATTATATAAAAAAAATTATTGTGGTTGCTTGCCGGTGGTTGTTTTGTTTTCGTGGGTCTCAGACTATTTGATTTGTTTTCTCTCTTGGTTGTGGTGGAGGTTATGTTTGCTCGCAACATAGGTGGTGATGGATCGATCACGACGGTGGTGATGGATCATATCTAGGTTCGCTTAATCTTTGGTTGTGTTGGTTTGTGGTGCTTCATGGCGGTTTTCATGGTGGTGCTGATTTTGGGTCTTTTGTGGCGGGGCTCGTGGTGGTTTTTAGTGGTGGTGCTTGTGTTGGTTTTTGGTGTTTTTGCGCGTGGTGGCTGGTGTTGCTTTTAGGTGAGGGTTAATGGTGGTTTTTGTGGTGGTCAATGGTAGTTTTGGTGATGGTGGTGGTAGTGTTGTTGATTTTTGTGGTGGTGTTTGGTGGTGGTTAGTGATGGTTATGTTTTTTGTTGTATGATGGTACAAGAGATTTTGGTTGGCTTTTGCGGTTCTTTGTGAGGTGTGTTTTGGGTGAAGGTGCTTGGGAGAGTTAATGGTGGTGTTTGGGGTTTTATTCCTAGCTGTTTTACAAAGGTTGTTGGTTGTTGTGTAGGTTTTTAAGTTGATGTTCAGGGGTTGTATGCGAGCAGCGGAATGTGGGTGGTGGAAGTTGTTTTTGTGGCAGTTGTGACGATGTTTGAGGATTTTGTTACAACTGTTGTTTATGTTGTTTCGTTGATCGTGGTGTTAGCTTTGTTTTGGTGTTTCTATTTATTGATTTCGGAGATAGCCCTTTATTACGAGGCGTTTCCTATAAGTTTTTTGGAGTTTTTCTTTGATTCACGGGTGTATGGGTTTTTCATTGGGGGCTTCCCATCTATTCTTCGCATGTTGTTACTTTAAGACTCATAGTCTAGCACTCCTTGTACTGGTTAAGATTCATTGCGATTTTAATAAATTTCATTTTAGCTTTTTTTAAAAAAATTGATTGTAAATAAAACTTGAATATGACTTTTTTTTTCAAGTTCATAGTATCTACCACAAAAATTTGATATCAACAACTGGTCAACAATTCTTTTAAAAAAATAAACAATTGGTCAACAATTCATCTCAAGTGTTCAAAAGATAGCGAAGATGAGAAGAAGAGAAAACTGAGAGAATTAAAAAATAAAAAACAAAAATTACGTAAGCACTCCATGATTATATTACAAAATTTCATCTACATATTTTTTGTTACAAAAGTTTCATCTAATTTAAATAACTATTTATTAAATGCTAGGTTACAATTATTTATAATTATATGCAACAAGCTGAAAAATTTTCTGTAGACCAAAAAAGTTGAAATTTTTTTGGGGCTTAAGGTTGGAGTCTTAATTGTCTTTCACTCTACATTGTCTTAGATGCACATAATATTAGTTTATGAGTATAATGGGTGTTATGATATAAATTTTAAGGTTAAATAAGTTTTATATCCTTTCCCTAAAAAAAGGTTTTATGTCCTTTAATTTAATCCTTATAAAGTAATATGCGATGTTTGTGTTCCTAAAAAAATTTTAACGCACAATTTTAGTCCCAATTAAATTTAAATTTGTTTAATTATTCTTAAACTTTTAATTATTTGAATGGGTTTTTGAAAACATGCTTGGAACATTATACAATTTTCTTTAAAAAACATTATAATTTTTTAACATAAAATTAATTAAATATGAACTTTTTAAAACGTTAAAATTGACAATAAAAGTAATGAAAATCTAGATTTAGAAAACAAATTTGGATTTTATTTTATTTTCTGTGGAAGAATTTTTTATAATGTTATAAATATATGTGGAAAAAATCGTTCAAAAATTTAAATGCATTAAGATGATTAAACAAATTTGAATTTTGTGGGGGACCAAAAACCAAGTGTTGATCAGTTTTACAAGAACACAAACAAACAAACATCTCATTTATACGTGTTCAATTGTAAAAGTGTTTCAAGGACATGACAAATTGGAGGACGACAAAAACTGAAATTCTTATCACAATACAAATTTTTGTCTCAAGTACACATTGTTTAAAATAATTGTTGTTTGTCAACTAAACAACGTCTAAAATTAAAAATGGTTCAATACCATAAAAGTTCATTTTGTACTATTCTATCTTATGTTGCGCTATTATGTCTTGTAATGTTTTGTCAAATAGTTCTTTTAACATAATCAAAGGCACCTTGAAATAAACAAAACTTTTCTATATGTGTGGAAAAGACGTAAGAGGGCAACATTTGCATGGGCTTCACGTGAGGCAGAATGCGATAGAATTGAAATGAATCAGCTTCTGTTGGTTATGTTTGGTTGGGTTAAAGCCAAAAGGCAAACGGTTATGGCGTGAATAGTAAGTATCATCCATCCATATCCATAGCCATATGGCATTTACTATCTGGTTAGGGTTAGGGAGGGTCTCGTGAATCACCACGTGTCATCCCTTTCATTCATAATAATAGTACTTGCATTCCACCTCTCTTTGCTCCCACTTTTCCACTCACTATTTCCACATATATATCCTACGGTCTCATTTCTAACTTTACCGTTTGCTTAGCAACAAAATGTAGAAGTTAAGTCGAGCCCATCTTATCTTAAAAAAAAAAGATTTCTACTCATAAAACTACTGGATTTCAAAACGAACCAACATAAATGACAAAAAACTTCAACAATATAATGTAATGTAACGAACTAAATGATGTGTTGATATTTAGTGTATATAATGTCTCAATCTGATTTGATTACATATAATAAGAAATCTATGAGGAAAAAAAAATACTAATATAAGTTTAGTTTTAAATTAAATCTGTAAAAACATTTTAATTTCTATTTTAATTTCTTTAAACTTGTATTAGTTTTACTTGATAAAGAAAAAACTCTTGAAGCTAACAATTGTTTGCATATCCAAAAACATGGCCGATCCAATTAAATTGGAGATCCGGTTCAAATATTAAAAATGGACCTCTAATAAGAAAATCGAAATTTTAAAAAATTCATCGTCTATTTAAACCAAACAAAACACTATCATTTTTTAAAAGAGTCATCCTTTTGTTGTTTATCTTTTACCTATAGATAAAATCATAAGTATATTTAAAATTAAACAGACAACCTAAATATCAATGAACCTCTACCTATGAACAATTGACATTTATTGAGGGTAAATGTCTCTTACTATAAGTCAATTTTCTTGATTTTTAAAAAATTGAGCCCTCAAAACTTTGAGGTAATGCTCTATATGCATTGTTTCATCGCTTACGGGTTGTCCATGTCCCAAAATAATGAAAATGTTAAAAAAATTGTTTTAATTATATTTGGAAATGCAACATCAATAAATATCATTTTACCACATATACGAGTAAAATGTTGAATATATAAAAGAGGTGACTCATACATTTAATGTCTTAAAATTTTGGATAGAAATGTGACATCTCCCTTGTGGTTTAGGAGCATTGACCCGTTGTTTCGTATTTACTAATGGTTTTTGAATCCTCTCGTCTGTCTTATTTTTTAGTGTTTCGTTATGTATCTTTGTGGGTCGAGTACCACTCAAATTGATAGGTATGAGTGGGTGATACAAAATTTTCAATTTTTTTATATATTAGTTAAAGTGGGTGATACAAAATTTTCAGTTTTTTTACCTTGTTATATAAGTAAGAAGCTTTCACAACCGTTAAGCCGTGGCTAATCTCCACTTAAAATGTTATAGGTATGAAATTTCTACTGACGTTAAATCGTGACTAGTCTTCACTCAAAAAGCTATGAGACGCACAAGATGAGTTCAAACATTGCAATTGAATTATTCTTTTTAATTGAAAGAATAGAGATTGAGCGACCAATTTGTTTAAAGAGTTCAAGCTCCTTACATGGAAATAAAGTTCAAGTCCCTTACGCAGAGATCAATCTATTGATACAAAACTTTTCTCACTCTATTGTGTATTGTAGTGTAGTGTATATGTGCGTTTTATGCCTTATGTTATTGCTCTAGCAAGGAAAGGGGAGAATCAATATTTGGTAAGAGCTGATTCATCAGAAGTTGAGCTTATAATATAAAACAGATCATACGATGTTTATTTGAATTTAGCATGATACCGCCATTGTTTTTCTTGATTCTTTTATTTTTCGCTCCTTCCTCGAAGGTCATACAAAAGTTATCCTCCATAAATTTTATATAAATAAATAATTTGGTAAATAATCATTTTCATCCTTGAACGAATGATGAATAGTCATAATAATCCTTCAATATATTAAAATTTTAGAATAGTTTTTGATGCACACATTGTTAGTCAAAATAATCTTTGATGTTAAAAAGTTTCGTTAATACTATCGTATTAGTTCTTATAAGTACTTACTTATTGTCATATCAATCTATATAAGAAAAAGTTATTGTCGACATTGAGAGACAACTTTAACATTAGTGACTATTTTGATTAACGTAGTGCACAATAAACAACTATTCTAGATTGTGACTTTTTATTACACATTTGGGAACGAAAATCACTATTTGCACATATATTATGTAGTCAGAGTATTATCATGATCCATAACCATTACAAGTGAGTTGGACGCCACATCTTTACCCAAAATCTTAAGATATTAACTTTATGAGTCATCTCATTTATAAAGTGTTCAATTTCCACTTTTATAAGTAATGTGATACTTCTAATTCTAACTCACACTTGCAACTTCCAACTCACGCTTGATACACAACAATCTTCTCTCCAAGTGTAAGTCTGTCAATTCATTATGCTCCTCTTCAACTTACTTGCACCGCCTTTGGTGGCAGTCAACATGTCGCCCGAACACCCTTGATCCATAAGACTTTTGATGCAAAGAGGCGGCCGAACTCTTCATTGAATCGCGCCTCTGACAAACGAAGGGAACATGATAGATCATTCAAATTGAACTCAGAACAACCATACAAATGAGTTGGACACCACTTTTACTAAAAACCGCACCCTCCACTTTTGTAAGCAATGTAAAAATTCTAAATCACACTTACTAAAAAACAATAACATATAGTATATATAAATGTGGTTCGTCCATTTCTTCATTTCCTCATACTAGATTGAATAATTTTTTAAACAAATAGAAAATGATTATTTTTTATGAAAGTAAAAGAAAAATTCATTTAACTATATTAATTTAAAACCAAGTATTCTGCTAAATATGCGTTGTTTGTGTCTCGTGATTTTAGGGTGGAAATTATCATGAATTATTGTTATTTTATTTTTCTGTATATTCCTTCACTGTATCTGAAGGCGTTATCAACGGTTTATTACACTTCTCATATCTATATATCTATATAATAATGCCTCTCCAGAAAAGAAACCCGAGGAAGCAAAATTGAAATCCACTTCCAATTCTAAACTAAACTCTACATAATCAACATCATCTTTCAAAAATCCGTTTCATAATCCAAATTCTAACAACCAAAAATGGATTTATCATCACCGTCGCCATCATTATCACGATCAACAGAAGATGCAGTAGAAGAAATAATGAAAACTCACAGTTCATTACCAGCAAGGCCAAGAACAGAAGAAGTTGAGGCAGCCCTAATGGTGGTTGAAAACGCCGACAAAGAAGAATCGTCGAGACTAGAAGCATTTTCTTCATCATCATCGTCTAGAAAATCCAAAGGTTCTTCTTCCATGTCGGAAGAGATTTTAACAATTTTACAAGAGATGCGGAAAAGTATTGTGTCTTTCGAATGCAAAGAGAAAAAGAGAGATGCTCTTAAACTCTTAGAACTCGAAAAAGTTCATGTTCTATTTGATGATTTCATTCTCAAAACTTCTAATTGCGTTTCGAGTTCTAATAAGTCCCGTGATGCTGCTTCTTCTTCTTCTTCCAAGAATTTTGTTTCTTCTTCGAGTTTATTCGATAAAGAAGGTGTTGAGATTAAGGAGAAGAAGGGTTCAAAGTTAGCATTATTAACTAAAGATGACAGTTATTTGGTGAATAATAAGGCTATGTCTACATTCAAGTTCAATACTGATGCTTATGCAATTGGACACAAGTTATCATCCAAACCAAGCATAGTGGATAACTCCTCGATGAAACATGCATCCACTTCAGGTAAATCAATTATATTGATATAAAAATTGCTGACAAATATTGGCCATGACATATATCGTTGTTGTGATTAAATTTGTTGAAGTTGAGAATCTCTCTATTTTTCGAAAGAAATTGAAGGTTATAGTACTATAGTTATGTGAATTTTATGCTTAATAGTGTAGAATTTCTCTTTATGCCCTCAATATCTCTAAGACTGCGGAAATCATAATATTGTAGCTTAGAAAACGGAAATTGATCCTCTCCATTTTTTTCACTCTTATAGGATGAAAGGTTGAGATTTCGAATGAATTCTCATGTCACATTAGAGGATTCATTCCCCTGATGAGACAATGGTTGCATGTGCTTTTCAAAACCTTGCTACTTTGTTTGAATTTACTAAAATGCCCATGAAAATTCTCACTAATGATTTGTTTTTGTTTAAATTAAAGATCTCACCTCCATAAATATAAATTTATTCACACTTTTGACATTTGTTTTAATAGATTACACACATCTTTGGAGTCAGTGATATAATGATAAAAGCACGTGGGTCTGACTGACGCTCCATAACGTAACTTCGATCTTATCGCCTACACGCATATGATGCCACAAAAAATGTATCTTTTCATACACATGTGAATGACATCACTTACATGTCAATGAGATACTATACTCATGGTTGCATTTAACCCCAAACTTATATATATTTTGTCTTCACAAATTAGTAAATCAATAGTTTTTTAGAAAGAATTACTAAATCTAAATCAGCATTGTTGCTACTAAAACAGAACAATGTCACAACACAATTTGTAGGGCTGTAAAAAAAAGTAACTTTTTTTAAAGTGAAAATTAATCTTTTACTCTAATAAAATAAAGATCTGACATACAAATAAAAAATTGGTCTTGTTTTTCACTCTTTTAAGAAAGGTGGAGATTTCAATGGAATCTCACATCATATTAAAGGATCCATTTCCCAATAAGACAATGGTTGCATGTGTTTTTTAAAACCTTGCGAGTTATGCTGATTGAAAATAAAATATTTATTAAAATATTTTTTTTGTAGGTGAAGAAAATGGTGGTGAAAACAAGTTGAGTTTGATAAAACTAGCCAACTTAATTGAAATTTCTGCAAAGAAAGGCACATGTGAACTGAACCTACAAAACAAATTAAAGGACCAAGTTGATTGGTTACCTGATTCATTAGGGAAGTTATCAACTTTACTCACTTTGGATTTGTCCCAAAACCGGATCATAACCTTGCCTTTCACAATAGGCAACCTTTCATCTTTAACCTATTTGGATTTACATTCAAATCAAATCACACAGCTACCAGATTCTATTGAAAATCTCATTAACTTGACTCACTTAAATGTTAGTGCAAACATGCTATCATCTCTACCACATTCTCTTTCCAAATTGGTGCGACTCGAAAAGCTTAATTTAAACTCAAATCAATTATCCTTGCTTCCCGATTCAATCGGGTCACTTGTTAACTTAAAGATTTTGAATATCGAAACAAATGACATAGAAGAAATTCCACATTCAATTGGTCATTGTTGTTCCCTTAAAGAGCTTTGTGCCGATTACAATCGGCTTAAAGCTTTGCCTGAAGCTGTAGGACAAATTCGGAGCCTTGAGATTCTATCTGTTCGGTACAACAACATTAAACAATTGCCTACGACAATGTCGAATTTGATCAACCTTAAAGAACTTAATGTGAGTTTTAATGAGCTGGAGTTTGTTCCTGAGAGTTTGTGTTTTGCTACTAAGATTGTTAAGATGAATGTTGGGAACAATTTTGCTGATATGAGATCATTGCCAAGGTCTATTGGGAACCTTGAAATGCTTGAGGAATTGGATATTAGTAATAATCAAATACATGCTCTTCCCTATTCTTTTAGAATGCTCACTAGACTTCGAGTATTGAGAGTGGAAGAAAATCCTCTTGAAGTTCCTCCAAGACATATAGTTGAAAAGGGAGCACAGGTATTTTTTATATATTTTTACTTTCTTCTCTTTTTACCCTTATTAACTTTAAGTTCTTATTTTTTAAAGGGTTAATGCCTAATAGTGCTTTACCCCTTTAAAATATTTTTTTTGATTTACCTCCTTTAAATTTTATTTTTTTTTCAGAAAACCCCCGCCATACAAAAACCAAAATTTTTGAAGAAAAAAAATAAAAATTCGTTTTTGTATGGCCTATTAGGGGGTATTCTGAAAAAATATATATTTTACAGGGGTAAATCAATAAAAATATTTTACAGGGGTAAACCTGAAAATGACCTATATTACAGGGAGGGTAAAGCACTCTTAACCCTTTTTTAAAATTTGGTGCATTTTAACCTAGAACTAGAGACAGACTTGTTTGATTTATTTTTATTTTTTTTAGTTTTTTAAAATAAGTAGTATCTAGTTTGGTTTTTTCGTTTTGACACCAAATAAAAAAGCCTTCTGTATAATAGTTTTACAAAACAAATTATCAAATTAAGTGTTTTAAATTTTAAAAAAACACAGAGATCTCTTTAAGGGTTTGATTTTTTTTTCTTTCTTTTCAAACATATACTCTTTTTTTTTTTAGTGCAAACATATACTCTTTTATATATACGCAGTACTATATAAAGATCGAATTTCTAATCACATAAGAGACACGGCTTATTGTCCTATCTTAGCACACCTACCAAATCTGTTGGTTAAATTTAGTTATTTATTTAATAGATATATTTTTTTGAATCTCAAGTTTAATTTTTTTTCTTTAGTAAAAAAAGTTTCACTATTTCATTATGTGTTGGTGCAATATATAGGCAGTTGTGCAGTACATGGCTGAGCTTGTGGAGAAGGGGGATGTTAAATCACAGCCACTAATCAGGCAGAAAAAGAGTTGGACTAATCAGATATGCTTCTTTTCAAAGTCTATCATAAGAAAGCGTGATGGGGTTGATTATGTTAAGGCTTGATTGAGTTCAATTAAACCATTGATAGAAAGTTTCAGATTGCAATTAGGTTAAATACTATTTTGTTTTTAAACATAGACTTATTTTTTTGGTAGTGAAACATAGACTTATTTTAAAATTACTAGATGTATTAATAATTTTTTTATATAATAAAATGTCTCTAATTATTTTACAAATGTTTTTGGTGCTATTGTCTAAATATCTAATCTAATTTTCTTAATTTAAAAGGAAAATGTTAGGATGAAATATAGTCCTAGTTTTAATCATTCAAACCAATCACTAGCATTTATTGCATTACCCCTCAAAAATCTAAAGGAACTGTTGCATTAATTAACTTAACTTAACAATTAAATTCACCATTGATGGCATGGTGACATCTATGTTTTTTTTTTCTTTTATTGGAAGCTATTTATTAAATAAGAAGAGGGGAATCTTACAAATGATAGCAGCAATAGCCTAGGGGACATTTCCCACCCATAACTTAGAACCAAGGTCTTTAGCAACCCCGACTAAAGCATGTGCAGCAGAGTTTTTACATGTCTTAATAAAAGCAACACTAACATTAATTTTACTAGAAAGCATAAAATGTTGATGTGTTAATTTAGTCAAGTGCACCAAATTGTATGAATTAATGAACTAGTAAGTTATCGTTTTTACATGAATTGTCGTTCAGCTTGATAATTAAAGGAATTTATTTAAAAAGCAAATAAAAGAATAGATTTAAAGGTGGTTGAAGGGTTTTATCTGTCTTGCCCAATACGAAATTAACTTTTGTGAAATGTCTTTTTGGATTAAAGAAAGTAGAACATGACCCCGTGATGAATCAGTGGAAGTTTTATTTTAATATTGTCGTAATTCAACCAATTACAATTGCGGTATTTCTTAAAGATGAGTCATAGCCCTAAATTCATACTTTAGATTTGATTAAATTAATTTATTTCATAATCTAAGCAATTTACTATTGTTGTCTTATTCGGTTGGAATTCAGGTTGTCAATCCTACTAAGCTTCATCTAGAGATACAGTATAGAAATAGACATATACATATTAAATCAGACACAAAAATCGTAAACCGAATAAAACCTTTATTAAATGAAAATAACTAATAAGAAGGGGTTCATCTTGAAATCAAAGAGGTTTAGTTTCACATGACAACTTACATCATTACAAAATGATAGGAAAAACATACCCTAGAGAGAACAACAGGAGGATGGAGATCTTCTATCTTAAAACTCTGATGCTTGACCCTTACCTGGTACCGCTAGCTTTCTGAATGAATAAAATAATGTGCAATGGTCTCTATTTATCGTACATCATTACTTAGGGTTAAGAGATGAAAATTGAGGTTTTTTTTTTTATACCGATCCAACTTGAAATACAAGCAAACAACAGTTTATTATGAACTAACACACAGGGGCGAATGAGGCAGTGGAGTGGCTACCTCATGCGTAGGGGTTATGATCCCGTGTGTAGGGGTGCATCTGACAGCCCCTCATGTGTGCGAATTTTGCAGTTTTTGTATTAAAAAAAAACAAAAGTATAAAGTTTAAGAATTGAAATTCTAAAGGTACGCTACCCCATCAATTGGTTTAACGGCAACTTTGCGCTTTTGAGAAATTTTAAGTTCTTGATGTTAATGAATCAAATCTTTTCCCTCATTTCATTAAAAACATTGCACTTGACACCAAAGGAATTGCTCACAGGCACAAGGAAAAGACATTAATGCTCAAGCGGCAGTTAACTGCCACTGACTGACCAGTGGTAGTTAAGTGTCTTTGTGGCAGCCTCATTTAGCTACAACTGCATCTTAGTCATATTCCAAAACAAAAACAACAATCACCAATATGTTCAAAATTTAGAAAAATTGTACAAACTCCCTTTAAACTTCCTTAAACCAACTCCATCCATTTTCTTCAACTTCAAGCAACTAATTAATCTAACTACAAGTAAGTGTTCCAAAACTTATTGAAATATTCGGTTTTGTTTTATTTGTTAGGTATTTTTAATTAAAAGGATGAAATGTTAGTGTTTAGGGTTGAATGAATTATTGATTTTTTTGTTAGTTTTTTTTTATCATACATTTGAAATGTGTAAATGAGTTTTTAATTGATTTTTTTTTTCATTTTTTGTGTAGATAGGTCTGGACACCCACGTAAAAGAAGACTCGACAAGGAGACATGACCAGTACCGCTCAACAAGAGAGGATGGCCGTGAACCCTAGGCCTAAGATGGGAAGGGGGCGTAGGAACCCCAATGTGGAAGAGACCCCACAATTAGCTATGTCGCAGCTTCTCGATCCTACACCAAATCAATACCATGTGACTCAGGAGCATTTCTAATGTTGCCATGTAGAGTTATAGTGTCGAGGAGGATGTTCAATCTGACCATGTCGAGGAGGATATTCATGAATTTTCTGAAAGGCCTTCTGATCTATGTTTATTGCCCCCATTTGCAATGCATGTTGTTTTGAAGATCTAGACTGACAAGAATGATTTAAGTGTTTAATATTTTTTCTATTCATTTAAGTGTTATCATATTTTTATATATTATTTTTATTTTTAATTAACTCTTTAATTATTTTTTATTTTTGATACGAGAGGACCATGTACTCCGTTTTCTTGTTCCATGGGGGTAAGGTTGAAGATCTTGCACGCCCAGTAGATCATCTGGAATAGTATTGGGATCCAATTAGAGCTTTCGATCTTGATCGACTTCTTTAGAAAGGGTTCCATAATCTGAGTCAGGTGGCATGAGGAGACTAGTAGTTTCCATATACCAATGGGGGAGATGACCGTCACATTGACATATGATCAGTATGTTATGTTTAATTCCATCTACTAATTAAACATTATGAATAAAAGGGAAAGAAGAATTACCGATAGTTCCTGAGTTAATTAATGATCTTCTCTTTCTGGTTTCCTCCAAAACCTATTGTGCCTCCCTGCATCAGTGTTTGGCTTTGGAACATATGATGTTCTCATGTCATGTATCGTTAGCAACCATTGTCCAGGTACCGTTATTGTTGTCTTAACTTTGTTGCTAAGAAAATCTCATCATCATTGTCACTATCAGAATATGAATCAAGTCTAGAGGATGTTGTTATGAGTGCAAAAGTAGTTTCCTCATCATTATCTAATTCTTTATCAAGACCCTCCCATGTTGCCATAATACTCTTTTTGACCTTGTTTTAGAAGATGTCCTTCTTTGGTCTTTCATTAAGAAGCTTAGGAAAATTAACTTTTAAGTGGTCAAGTCTCTTGAAGTGAAAGCAGTTGTTTGGTTATTCTTTATTCTCCTTGAAACTTGAACATCTAGAAGGAAAATCACATTTTCTTAGAACTCTGTCTTTCTGCTGCCATAGATTTGAACTCTCCGTAGTAGGAATTCCAGCTCATCATCATCGGAAACTCCAACATCTTCATCAACTTCCTATGGAGATTCTTCATCATCCTGAAGAGCTTTTATCGTTTTACCTTTTTATTTGAGCGTTATGGATTTGACTCTTGGTTTAGGCTAGCTGTCATGATCAACTCCAACTTATGACTCATCAGGTAGCTAATGATGGACTCTAGACCCAACTTGTTCAGGTCTTTAGTTTCTTGAATGGTTTTAACTTTGGGTATATCCACTTGAAATGTAGACTTCTAAAAATCTTATCGACATGATCCTTAGTAGTGTAACTTTTGTATAGTACCTACATACCAGATATACCATGACTTGAAACCTGAGAACATGGTTTCAATGTCTTCTTCATCCTGAAGGTTTCATACAGTTGAACCAGCTAGTTAGCTTTCACCTATTTGATTTTTTGATTTCCTTCATATGTGGCACAAAAAGAATTAAAGATATTATTTCGAGTATATTTATCATTTTTTTTTTTTAACTCCTTGAACTATAAGGCATTTACTAGAATGTTTATGGCCTTGTGATGCTTTTTATTTTCCTTAGTTTCATTAGCATTCAAACCCTTACTGTTTAAGTCCATTCCATCTTTATCAACTGGAACAAAGGTGCCATCTTTAATGACATCACATATGTCTTCACCTTGAATAAAGCAAGAAATGTATAACTTGTTTTTCCACCAAACAAATTGTTCTACGTCACCACTAAACAAAGGATGGTTAGAGAGATGTCATATATGAGTCATTTGTGGAGTCACTTTTGGATGTGGGGGAGGACACATAGAAAGCCATATTTTTCTCTAATAGGTTAAATGATACTTCAGAGACAATAAAGAAAAATGAAGGTGAAAAAACAAAAGGAGGGGGGGTTTGAATTTTGTTGGTCTCTTATTGAATCTCTTTTTTAAGATACTTGAAAACATATAACAACAGAAAATAAAGAAATGAGGGATAAGAGATGACACAAAGTATTTATTATGGTTCATCCCAACTAGAGATTACGTCCATTCCTCTTGCACTTCCTATGGACTTCTTTCACTATAATCAACATCTGATTACAACAAGACTAAGACAACCTAGTTCTAGATTATCTTATCTAAACCTAGAAGACTTCATAATCTCAATTTAAAGATTTACAAATAATAAGTTGATTTACAAAATTATTGTGTTTACACAAACTCTAAAAGTAGCAAACATATATGAATTATAATACACTTAGAGTGTATCTCTCATGTTTTTTCTTCTTCACTCTTCCTACACTAGGTTCCACCGGTGATGCTTTAAAAGAATACTACTCCCTGACTTAAGTCTGAATATACTTTCCTTGATAAGAACATAGCCGTTGCATGCATCATTAATAAATCCTTAACTCAATGATGGTACAAAGGATCTTAGTCTAGAGGCTTGAACCACATCACTGACTTCCACAAAAATGGCCTAAATCTTGATAGAGAGTCTTGTATTTATCTATGACATGCTCATCAAAGTCTAGAGTTTATACTTGTCCATAACGTTCACCGGTACATAACTTTGACTTCATGTTCAAAGCTTTGGCTTGGTCGAGAGACAAAACTTCTCTTGTACATATAATTTCCTGCACAGTTAAAGACACACTAGAGAATCCAAATTGTTCTCAAACATGTTTCGTATATACCTTATTATCATCAAAACTTAAGAACTTTGTTCTTTTAACCAATTCTAGTCTAACCAAAGTTCTTTAACATGATATGGTATGGGCATCATATAATAGTACAACTCATTAGGTTGCCAAATAAGAGTTAGTTACTAACTAACAACTCATAGTTAGCTGCACCGTCAAGCTAAATAGTTCAAATTATATGGTGCACATACCATATAACATTCCCATTGTTGATTGACTTTGCTAATTGCTCTTCTTATAGTTTATGTTTAACACTCAGATATATCTTACAGTAACATTCCCATGGACCATGGTTGATTCTTCGATCAATACTTAATGGATACCGTTAAAAACAAAATACCTAATGTGTACAAGTTCAGTTACCATCTTTTTATTAAAATATATTTTTTAAATATTGTGTCTCATAAAAATAAAGGAATGACACTACTCATTTGGTCGCCGGTATTTAGACGTTTTATTTGGACACAATCACACACTAAAATGTATTAATGTATACGTGTCCAAATTGTGTGCTCAAATTATGGTGACTATGCAAGACTTCATCAAAAATAAATTAGTCTAAGATTGAATTAAAACATAAAAATAAATTGCTAGTATTATTTATTCTTTTTATTTTTGTGAAAAATAAGTTTCGCTCATTTTCTAAAATACTCTTATTCTTGATGTTTATATTACCAATGGTTGCATTAAATTTCATCTTTTTTCAATACATGTTTTGCTTCCATATGTGTACAATAAACTCAATTAACCACTCTAAACTCCTCAAATTACCAGAATAACCATAGAAGTTGTCACAATTTAATAGTAATTTGTTCAATTAAATGATTTTTTTTTTTGGTCTAGTAGCTTAGTTGTTAGAGCTCACACAATTAAATGTCGAGAAGTGTGATGTCTAGGGTTCGAACTCCGGCCCTTGCATAAATTATGCAATGTCTCTACCAACTGAGCTAAGCTCACAGGGACCAATTAAATGATATTTTCTTGGTGAAAATAAATTTATAAACCCACCTCTTTAAATATAAATTTATTTACATTTTTGGCATTGTTTTGATAAGTTATTTACATGTTTAGAGTCAGTTAGATGGTGCCAAAGCTCGCGGGTCCGATGATCCATAAAAAAGCAGTGATCTTATCACATGCATATGACGCCACAAAAAGTGTACATTTCCAAACACACGCCAATGATGTCACTTGTATGTAGTGACATACACTCTTGTTTACATTTAATATCAAACTCACATATAGCTTATCTTCATAAACTAAATTATTGAAACTAAATCAGCATCTTTGCTACTTATAAAACATAACAAGGTGAATTCTCATTCACGTTGCCATATATAGGTTTGTAAAATAATATAACTTGAATATTACAATGTTATAGAATTAATATTTTCCTCTGATAAAATAAATAATAAATAAGACAATACATGAAAAAATAATGGACATTTCTGTAAAACTAGATTGTATTTTTTTCATGAGAGATGGGATAAAAAGTTTAAGTGAAAATTTTATCTTGCGATTTGTGTATTCAACACATTGAAACATCAAAAAGCAAATTTCTCTACATGAAAGTTATCAATTGTTTTCATTTTTGAATCATTAACAAATGTCTTTCTTAACATCATTTGTTAGCAAGACTCGTTTTTTATATGGGTCATGCTATTATAAGTTTTACGTAGAAAAAGTCAATTTCTACAATATTAAAGTGTTAAATGAAACATTACCATGAAAAAGAAATTTCTTTTGAACATCATTATAAATGTCATTTCCAAGAATAAAATCTCTTTTTTAATTATAGTGTGTGTGCATATGCGCCTTTCTACAATGAAACAAAAAATTAAGCTGAACAATAAGTCCTCGATGGTAACTGAACACAATATTTGATTGACATTTTTTATCATATCAAGGTTGATAATCTAACTGAACACAATATTAAGGAGGAAAACTGGCAAGACACAACATGCATAATATTATAACATAAAATAAAAACTGCAACATCATAACAAACCAAATTCAAAACAAAACAGGAAAAGGAAAAGGTTACAAAATGACAAGACACATATTATGGGGATATACCAGAGCTAACTGTCTAAAGATTCTAGCTTAATATGTCCATGCATGCATGACACCTATGCTTCAAAGTCTCACTGATATAAACCCAAACGAAGTTCCAAATCAACTCCTCCATCACCAGCAGAAGGACTAGGCAGAGTCATGGAAGTGCTTGCTTCATAGTTGTTGGTATTGTTGTTGCTGCTAGCTTCTCCTCCATGATATGTTGGAACAACTGGGAAGAGAGGGAAAGTTTCCTTTGCAGGACCATTGATAGCAATCATGTTATGCATTGAGTTATATGAAGCAGATGATGAGTTGATCCCGTTGGAAGCATGTTTTCCTTTCTTTAAACCATGCACATATTCGTCTGGTAGCTGTCTGTAGAAGCTAGCAGCATAGCTTTGAATTTGTTGTGGAGTCTTGTTGCATACATAGTTCTCAGCAATTTTACTCCATCTCCCTTGTCCATACCTAATCAGTCCCATCACAAATAAACTAATACAAAAATAAAATAAAAACATGCGTTAAATTAATATCTATGATAAACTGCGAGTTTAATCACAAAGCTTTTAAAATTAAATACAAATTTAAATATCAAATTTGAAGGCAACCACAATAATCAATGCTTTGCACATTATTTAATAACCTTTTTTGGCAAAAATTTATTATTTAATAACCTATGAAGGTTTAATTGGAGATGAATTGAAAGTATAGAAAGCATTAACTTAAAAAGTTGAAAGAACGATAAGTATTAGAGACAAAAACAAAATTTGATCAATAAATTTGACGTCTTTAACACTTATATTGACAAAATTATAGACAATTTTTTTTATTTCTATCGCTTAATTTTGTCTCTATTTCAAGTTATTTCTACTAAAAAATAAGTAGAAAGGAGAGTAAGAATATCTTTGCCAGAAAAGTTGAAATAATGGCCAATAAGTGGAGTAGAAATGAGAGTATAAAGAGTATTATAAAGAAAAGTTAAAATAATGACAAATATTAGGGAAACAAAAAAAATTGGGGTTCTTTAACATTTTACTAAAAAATTAGAGACAAATTTTGCATTTTTTTGTCTAAATATTTTTTTTGTTTGTGGAAGTGCAGTGATATTGTAACAATAAAAAATAATTAGATTTAAGGTTGACAGATGCAATTACTCATGCTCTCTTTGACTCCAAGTCACCATGCGCCTAGATCCATTTGGGATTGGCATGTTGTTTGATCCAGGTAACGGTCGGAGAACCCTAGCAATTAGGCTACCACCTTGTGTGCCAGTTTGAGGACGGTTGGTAGTGATCATTTGATGGGACTGATGGGTGTGTCCTTGAGCTGATGGTACTGAAAAAGTAGATTGGTGTTGGTGGTTAAGATTAGGATTGGTAGAATCAAAATTAAGTATCATTGGTGCAACAGATGAAGATAAGGGTATTGATGGAGGGGAGTCAAGGAAGTACGTAAGATCAATGGTCTCGATAGGCATTTTTGCTTAGCAAAGGTAGGTTACTCAAACTATGTTTTGGAGTGTGTTTACATTTGAAACTGCTTGAGTCTTAATTTATAGAACTCCTAAGCAATTATTATGTTTCAATTTACCGAAATGTCCATAAAATTGTTACGATTTACAATAGTTTTTGTTCATTTTAATGATTCCACCGACTTCAATATAAATATATTCACTCCTTCCGTCCCTTAATATAGGAGTATTTTACAAAACTCAAGGGTATTAAAAAAAACTGTTGAAGTAATAAATTTGTTTGAAAAATGTGTACCTATTATCAAATTCCCCTTTATGTATAAATATATTCAATGTTGATTTTTCATATTCAAAGACAATTACTAGTATTAATAAAGGGTAAAGTTGAAAAAAGTGTAAAGAATGCATCTAAAAGTTTAGAGATAATATTATATTTTAGGACAAACACTTTTTTTGTAAATTGTCTTATAATTAGGGATGGAAGGAGTATATTTTTAGTATCATCTTGATAAATTATTTGCATGTTTGGTGTCACAGTGAGATGGTGTTGAAAGCTCGTTGATCCATGACGAATCATTGATCTTATCGCAAGCATATGACGTGACAAAAATCTATCTTTCCAAACACACACGAATGATGTCACTTATATACAGTGAGACTATACTTATGTTTGCATTTCATATTAAACTCATATATAGTTTTTCTTTATAAACAAAATTATTATAACTAAATCAACATCTTTTCTACTTTTAAAACAGGATAAGGTTAAATTCTCATCCACGGAACAATATATAAAGTTGTAAAAAAATATATAACTTGAATATTACGATGTTAGATTATATTGTGTGTGTGTGTCTATAT